>Ga0316205_10001777_pt1 | contig 25136 bp, 29 predicted proteins | sample 3monthpyrite_MG_FD_204941 | JGI IMG/M metagenome (GOLD analysis project Ga0316205, IMG submission 204941) | Microbial mat bacterial communities from mineral coupon in-situ incubated in ocean water Damariscotta River, Maine, United States -... | ecosystem: Environmental > Aquatic > Marine >... | reverse complement strand
TTGTCGGGTTTTTCAAGTCCAGATAATGTCCAAGATAAACGGGGTCAGAACACAGTTTTCTCTAATATTCCAACTTAATTTGTCTGAGGCGCAATTATGCTCAATATCTCGGGATCACGGTTAACGAGTTGCTGGGTGCGGAAAAGACAGTTTATCACCTTTAACTTAAATTTCAGTTCAATAGTGACCTTTGAATATGTTGTAACAAAATGTAATTGTATGAAATATAGCAATAATTTGTCACAAATCTCCCGCACCCTTGAAACACTTAGTTTGTGTAGGGTACCTATACTTTCTCCAGTTCAAAGACTTAGATCTGGAGAGACTAATGACAAAAATAATTCTATTCACTGTTGTATTAAGCTTAGTGACGCTTGGTGGCTGCGCTACTCGAAAGCATGAGATCGTGATCGACCCGAAGGGTGTCGATATGGGAAATTACAGCCAAGACTTGGCTGAATGTAAACAAATCTCACAACAAGTAGATTCCAAAGTAGGAAAAAGAGCCGTTGGAGGTGCGATTATTGGTGGGGTAGCAGGTGAAATTATTGGAAATAAAAATAGCACGAAAAATGGCGCTAAATTAGGTGCTCTAGGTGGTGGTTTAAGGGGCGCCGCAGCGACCAAAAGAGAACGCACTCGCGTTGTTAAGAATTGTTTACGCAGACGAGGTTATGCTGTCCTGAATTAATGTTTGATTTTGTATTTAAAAGAATTTTAACGGTATTGAAAGATGCAAGTGCTCTCCAAAATAATTATTAGTTTTTTGATATTGTTTATTATTTTTACAATACTAGAAAAGCTGTTTCCTGCCATTCGCACCAAACGGGTTTTCCGCGAAGGATTTAAATTAGATCTTCTGTACTGGGTAGTTGCACCAACGATAAATGCAGCGATAAAAAATGGAAGTGCTATTGTCGTGATCATACTGACCGCCACGATATTAGGCTTAAAACTGGATGATGATATCGTGCAGGGTTTTGGACCCATTAGCCAGCAACCGGCAGGACTTGTGATCGTAGAGATGTTATTGCTGGGTGACTTTATAGGATATTGGACGCACCGTTGGTTTCATCGCCAAAGACTTTGGAAGTTTCATGCGATTCATCATAGTTCGGAAGATCTAGATTGGTTATCATCAGTTAGGGTCCATCCTCTAAACCAGGCTATTAGCAACTCAATCAACGTTGCTGTTATGCTGGCGCTTGGATTTCCACTAATGGCGCTAGCCGCGTACTTACCGTTTATCTTATTCTATAGCATCCTTCTACATGCAAATGTTTCATGGAGTTTTGGCCCATTTCGATATGTAATCGCAAGCCCACGATTTCATCGTTGGCATCATACTTCAGAAGAGCAGGGTATGGATAAAAACTTTGCGGGCCTGTTTCCTATTTATGATTTGATCTTTGGAACATTCTACATGCCCCGCAATAAACAACCTGTGCAATTTGGTCTTTTAGACAAAGATTTACCCAATACGTTATGGGGTCAGATGTGCTATCCATTTAAGAAAAATTCCAACGAAGTGCAATAGATATATTTCTCGCTGCCTTCAATAAGAAAGGTGTAGATTAAATTCAGTCTGTCTCCTATTATGGTTCAAAGGGGACAATATGAATCAACTAATAAAAATAACGATTATGTGTTTTGGTGTGGCTTTTCTGGCAGTGGGCTGCTCGTCGACACTGAAACCGACACTGGAGGCCAGATCCAACTTTGCCCACAATCCACCTTCACCGGCACAGATCTACAAAAAAAAGATTAAAGGGAACAAAATTTTGTTTGTGGCTGACAATCAAAAGGCCATGATCAAAACCGAGCCCATCCTCGAGCAGGGGTATTATTCAGAGAAGTCATTAAATACAGCGCATCGACGTGCTGCGCTGGACGCATTCTCATTAGATATTTTGGAGCACATTTTTGAAACAGAAAACCATGATCTGATTATTCATGCGGGTGACATGTTAAATAATAGTTGTTTAGAAGAATATAAAGACGTTGAGCAGTTACTAAACGAAAATAACCGTCCCTGGTTTGTGGCACCGGGAAATCATGATGGTTACTACCTGGGGTTGTCATCACCGACGGCGATACGTAAAGATGTATTTCAATTTATTAGTGGGCCCTCTGCATTTCTTGATGAACGTTCCAGTTGGGCCCGTATTTGTACCGAGGTTGTGAAAAAACGGGAATTGGGTGATTCAGGGATTTTTAATGACCGCAACTATGAAAAATATGAAAAAAGTGTAGTCGATAAAACAGCCTTCAATGGACTTTACCTGAAGTCTCTGGGCGTGCTTGATTTGAAAAAGAACGCGACCCGCATGGCAATGGGTAAAGAGCCAGGGCGCGAAGAGTATAAAGGATATTCTTTAAATTGCCTGAGTTTTGATTCTCAAAAACTATATCGAGGCTTCATGCGCAATATTTGCTGGACGGAGTATGTAGCAGGTAATACGCCTGGCGATCACTTTAATGATTTCACTTATGATGAAAATAGTGATCAACTCGCCTGGTGGGAGGAGAAAAAACCGTGGTTAAATTTTGTGGTCCAAAAACTGGAGGTCAAACTTCACAGTAAGACAGTTGATATCATTATTATCGACACTTCAAGTTATACGAATGGTGTGGGGATCAAGGATACTGGTCAGTTCGACTTTGGTACTAAAGGTGCAGCAGATGCCGGGCATTTGTCATTAGAACAGTATAACGCTTTGTTACCCTGGCTGGATTCAGCAAGAGAGACATATATAGTTGGGCACCATCCTGTCGGTGATTTTGACCTGGAGTCATTTGAACGTTTGTATGACATGTTCGATAAATATAACGTTAAAAAGTATGTCTCGGGAGATACTCACGATGGTTACGATGTAACGTTCAAGTGGTTAGATAAAGACAAACCAGATAATGATTACCTGGTTAATGAATCAAATTTGGGTGCCACGATTGATGCACCCATTGAATATGCTGTTCTGGGCCAGAGTAAAAATGAAACCATTATGAAGCGTATTTCTCTTACACCATTAAAAGAAACACGTATTATCAAACAAGCGGGATCAATAAAAAAACGAACTGTCAAAGATAATGAGATAGATAAGGATTATGCATATTTTAAAAATGATACCTGGTCCGGATTATGTGGTCATCAGAACCAGTGGCTGTTTCTGCAAAGCGATGTTCCCTTTGACCCTTTCCTGCAAATGACTCCAGATGAACAACGTCAATACCAGGATAGTGTGAAAATCCCTCAAACTGATAACTGGCTTATGATTCATTATGTCTTTAACCCATTTACCATGTTGAACATTAGGCAAAAATCGCTTGAGGCATATAAAATTAACCGGCTATCACATCTGGTAAAGGTTTATGATCAGCTGTTTATATACGCAGATATAAAAAAGTCTGAGAAAGCTATTATGTTAACCGAGCAGTATGAAAAATCTTTGCATAAGCTGAAACAAAATGTATTTAATGCGTATTCAGATGAAAATGAAGAGCCGTTTAGAGATGTACTGTATGATTTAAATCTCTTGATTAATGAACTCGAAAAACATGATTTTTCATCTAAAAAGGCAAAATCATTTAGGATATGCAGTGCCTTGTATGAAGCAGAGCGAGAGTACCTTAATCAGTGGTTGTTATAAGCCAAATCCATAATAAATTGAGATAAAAACCGGGTCAGGGCACGCTTCATAATTCTTTCGGCCTATTAGTGACCCCTTTTTAGCTTTTACCACGAATACTAAGCCCTCGGTCTCTTTTATACTTAATAAAGTAAACCTTCAATTTGATTGATTACCTTCTTGTCGAAAGGCTTGGTGTAGCTGGAATAACTTGCCACAATATTTCCCTTTTGATCGAGTAAGTATTTATGGAAATTCCAACTTGGAAAATCACCACTCAACTCACCTAGCACCTTGTACAAGGGATCAGCGTTATGCTTTTGTACATTGCTCTTGGCAAACATCGGAAACTGTACACCATAAGTTAAACGACAGAAGGATTTTACCTTTGCTTCGCTGCCCGGTTCCTGATTACCGAAATTATTAGAGGGAAATCCTAGGACTACCAGGCCATGAGATTTATATTTTTCATATAATTTTTCCAGTCCTGCATACTGATCAGTAAATGCACATTTGCTCGCGGTATTGACTATCAGTATCACTTTTCCTTTGTATTCATCGCAGAGCTTTATAAGCTTATTACTATTAAGTAAGCGGACCTCATGATTGAGTGTAGCAGGGCAGTTACTTGTTTCTTTAGCGCTGGCCGGCAAGGATTGAAACCCGGACCATAATAGTAGTGAAATCATAGAAATATATTTAATCATAGTACTGTTCCTGATTATCCTGTCTTATGCTGTAATAATTTTTGTTTGGCTATCTGGAACTGATCATTACTCATCTGTTCCACAATAATTGCGCGCAAATCAAATGCATCTCGATCATCTTGCTCTATGGCCAAACTTAGCCAAAGATAAGCATTGACTAAATCCTGTTTGACCCCGCGTCCTTCTGCATAACATAAACCTAACGCATACTGAGCATCTATATCACCTTGCATTGCAGCTTTTCTTATACCGTTAGTGGTATCGCTATTATTGTTCCACAGTATTAAGTCCTGTAAGTAGTTATTGTTTTGCATGAAACAGTTCCTTTTTAAAACCGGTGTTTTTGTATAAGTTTATGATAAACATGACTAATGCTTTTTCATTATTTCGATTGAATTTCCCTCTGAGTCTTTGATATAGATAGATTCAGTCCCATCACGATGTTTAGTTAACTGACCATATTTTTCAGCCTCGGGGTTTTCTATTGCAATATGAACCGGGTGTTGCTCAGGGATCACTAAAGCGAGACTTAGATTGTTAAACTTTAATAATGCCCAGGATTCATCTTGATAAGTGACTTTGGTATTAAAGTTATCCTGGTACCAATCAATTGCTCGCTGTATGTCCTTCACTTGTATGGCTACATGGTGAATTGCATCCGTCGCATTTGTTTCTATTTTGTTTTCCATCATGGTTTCCAAATTCTGTTCAAACGTTAATTTTCTCAACCTCAATAAGGTGTTCCAGTGCCTGCTCTATAATTTGACGAGCCTGGGCAGTAGCACTGTGTAAATAGGCATGTAGTGCCGCATCTTCGCGGGTTTGATTCTCACATTTTGCGCTATATGATTCGAATGCATTTAATCCCATCGCGAGTTCTGCCAAATGATGAGGGCACTCGCACTTCAGCGTAGTTGATATGTTTGCAATGCGTGCTAGTGCATTATCGTCGTATAACCGGGGAGGTATCGTTTCTGACAGGATAGGTAACTCCAGTGCTGTCTCTTTTGATTCGTTGAGCAGCTGGTGCAGAATAGCCTCACAATGACGGTGAAGTGTTGTAATTTCTACGGGAGCCCGTAGTGCGATGCAGTGTGTTGTATTAATGCGCTGCAGAACTCTCTCACTGGAAAATCTATAGACCACCAGGGCATAAGGCGCATTCAAACGCTCTTGCCACTGAGTTAGCTTTTCGATGTGCGAGTCGTCCAACGTAGGCAACTCAAAAATGACTACATCTGGGTTTTCTTCAAGTGTGAGCTCGCCTATTTCTTCTGTTGTCGCACAGGCGCCCGTTACTTCGAGACCTTGCAAGTCTTCGACTGCCTCTGCAAGGCGCATGGCCATGTTTGAACCAACCACAACTACACGGCAAGCTCGTTGCGCTAGCCCTTCTGACTTCAGTCCTGTGCTGTGCAGCGTCGCTGTTCTTGCCCTGAGTGTAGGAATATCCAGTTCAGCCAGGGTACCGATATTGTCACCAGCATCTATTAAGTGCTTGATCAGGCTCAGTTGGATTAAATCCTGTTTGCTATAAACCCGGTTGCCCGTATCTGTCCGATATGGCTGCACGACCGAATAGCGCTTCTCCCAGATGCGTAATGTGTCTGGACTGATACCGGTTAGGCTGGATACCGCACCAATTCGATAACCCGCTTGATCGTCTGCCTTGTCTAACTTATTGATTTCACTAGCCATATATAGAATCTCTGTCCTGTCGATAAAATGTCTAGATATAATATAGACAAAACATTGACAAAATCAATTATAAAGCCTATAAATATCTACAATGACTGAACACTTTAGTCAACTATTCGAAGGAGGATAGGACATGAAGAGACTATTAAAATATCCACAAGATTCCAGAGTATTCAAAAGGGTTATTTTTATCGTCTATTCGCCCCTGGTCTTACTAGCAGGAGCAGGGTTTACCCTGGTGTAAAGCTGCCATGAATACACGCTATGTAATCATCACCGGCGCGACAGGTGGCTTAGGACAAGCAGTGGCCCAACATCTGGCTGCCCACGATTGGTCGTTAATCCTGTTGAGCAGGAACGCCGAGAAGCTTGATCGGATAAAAGCCCCGAAAGGAACACTACGCATAGTAACGGATGTTTCCAAGCCGGGCGGTACCAGTGAGGCTATTGAGAAGTGCCGTGCCAAGTTTCAGCGATTTCCTGTTGCCCTGGTCAATTGTGCCGGTTCAGTGCTTCTTTCTCCTATGCACCGCATGGATGAGCAACAATACCAGGATACGATACACGCCAACCTTGATACAGCATTCAACTCACTCAAGGAATTTGTGAGCGCATGTATTCAGGCAAGGGTACAGGGATCGGCGGTGCTTATCAGTTCGGTGGCGGCGCAAATCGGCATGGCCAATCATGAGGCTATATCTGCAGTGAAGGCTGCGATTGAAGGACTTACCCGTTCCGCCGCAGCAAATTACGCACAGCATGGGATTCGCATTAATGCAGTCGCGCCTGGTTTGATGCGCACACCGGCCACGGAACAATTTTTCCTTAGTCCCAGCGCGGTACGAAAAATCAATATGCAGTACCCATTAGGGCGACATGGAAAAACGGAAGATGTTGCACAAGCAATTGGTTGGTTGTTATCAAGCGAAGCCAATTGGGTGACGGGGCAGGTCATATCCGTTGATGGTGGTTACAGTGCCTTACGTACCTTGCCGCGTAGCGCCTGAGAGAGTGGCTAGATACAAATTATAGTTGTCAGTCTAAATAGGATTTTAGGCAGCACTAAATGCAGAGGAGAACCACAGGATGAAACGCACGAAAAGTTTTGCGAAAACATTACAGCACACAGTAACCATTAATTTACCGATAATTTTCGTATCAACACTGTTGATGGTTGCTCTGGCCTATGCTGATGGCGAAGGTAACAATGGACATACTGTTGAAAACAATATCATGTCAAGTAATGGAGAGATTTACGTCATAGATAAGGTGACCGAAACTAACTAGCTTCCCCCAATAGAGCTACCCTTAGCTCTAAGACCTTAGCCGGAGGTTTTCCCACCTCCGGCATTTTTTAACTAAAAGTCTGTGAGGATGAGTTGGTGAACAGAATTGTTAAATATAAGCATCGTAACTAGTTAACTATTTAAGAAAAAGAGGGATTGTAATGAATACTTTACTTCGTATGGTTTATATCAGTACTACCACCCACCCGGTAAGTGATTCAGTCGGCGGTGTGCAAAAGGACGTGGGCCGTATATTAATGCAGGCGCGCAGGAACAATCCGGCACACAAGCTCGGTGGTGTGTTGTATTTTAGCAATAACTACTTCTTCCAGTGTCTGGAAGGTGAACAGGAAGCGGTAAACAATTTATACAGAAAGATTCTACATGACCCACGGCATACCGACGTGCAGACCGTGCTGGTTAAACGTATTGATCAGCGTCAGTTTGCTAACTGGTCAATGAAGTATGTGGCATCGCGCGATAAAGTCACTCAATTGTTGCTTCAACATGGCTTGCGCGAATTCAATCCGTACGAATTTGATGAAGTCATGATTGAAAAGATGTTAGCCTTGTTTACCTCGGTTGAAGATAGCACGGGTAATGCAGATCAAGACTATCATCACCACGAGCCGACTGCTAAGCATATCGGTTTGTGGTCTCGTTTGTTAAGACGCAAAAAAGCCGCTTGAGAATTATTATGCAACTGACCATTTTTTACGACAGTCAATGCCCCCTGTGTTTGGCTGAAATGAAAGAGTTACAGGCGTACGATCAGAAAGGCCGACTTAAATTCGCAAATTTAAATACGGATGACTTTGACGAACGCTATCCCCACATCGACCGCGCTAAGGCTAATCGCATTTTGCATGCGCAGTGGGATAACGGCGAAGTATTATTAGGACTGGATGTCACCCATCGCGCATGGTCGCTGGTGGGGAAACACAAGTGGTTAGCCATTTTACGTTGGCCGATTATTCGCTATTTAGCAGATGGAGTATACCTAATCTTTGCCCGCTATCGGTATGGTATTTCGTTTCTGCTTACCGGCCAGTCCCGTTGCAAAGGTCAATGTTTGTTGGGTGATAGCAATAAATGATAATTTGTGGCTAAAGCGAATGATGATGCATAAACTATTCAACCTTATTTTCTTGAATCTAATGTGCTTTGTTGCAATCCCGGTATCAGCCCGTGCGCTATCAGATTTTGAGTGGCAAAATCGGCCCTTGTTGATCTTTGCGCCACAAATGCAAGATCAGCGATTGCAACAATTAAACGAAATACTGAGGAATAAATCCTGCGCGTTAGATGACCGGGACATCATCATCGGTGTAATTGTCACTCAAGGACCCAGTAGTCTGGCAAATCAAACCATGTCTGTACGAAAAGCTGAGCTCATTCGTCATGAGTACAAGATACAGGCGGATCAATTTGCCGTATTACTGATCGGCAAGGATGGTGGAGAAAAACTTCGTCTCTACGAAATTCCCGATCTATCTGATATATTTAATCTCATCGATGGTATGCCCATGCGTCAAACGGAAATGCTGGCAAGTCCTGTTGACTGTAACACCTGAACAAGGCCATTCAATGCGCATCCATTACCTGTTTTTTTTATTATTTTTTTATCCATGGCATCTGTTAATGGCACAACCTGATTTACAAATAATTGATGATCGTAGTAGCGGAGATTTAAGCACGCTAAATGGTGATCATTGGTCATTAGTCACCGATAATGTAATGGGTGGTGTGTCGCAGGGCCGTTTAACAACGACATCCATAGAGGATCGTAAATGTCTCCGTATGCAAGGTGAGGTCAAATTGGATAACAACGGTGGCTTTGTACAGATGTCACTTAATATCTCTGATGCTGTCTTGCACAACATCACTGAGTACAGCGGCATCATGTTACAAGTCTATGGCAATGAGCAACAATACAATATTCACTTGCGCACCACTGATGTCTCGCTGCCCTGGCAATCCTATCGAAGTACGTTATACGCTCCGTCTGAGTGGAAAACCATTCACTTACCATTTAGCGAGTTTCGTCCGCATAGTATCGACTACCCGATGGATATAGCTAAGCTCAAACGCGTTGGTATTGTTGCTATTGGTCGTGAATTTGAAGCGGACTTGTGTATCGGTAAACTTGCCCTGTATCGCTAATATCATGCCTCGTTTTTGTCAGCCTTTAATTCGCACATCAGAAATAAAGCCTCATATTTAGCCTTTTTTAATTGCACTTTTTAGCATCTTTCCGGCTCCTGGCTAGCGAATTTGGTGGGGGCGAAAGAAATAGTTTGTACCCTTGTAGTACTGTAACCCCTATATTTATTAGTTTTTGCAAAGATCGCTTCGCTTTAGAGTTTTGTAAATGATGAAATCCGCTTTAAAAACAGGCATAATACTCCTAGGTGTAATATTTTATAGGTAAGAATATGGTTCGGAGAGTTCCTTTTTGGCTGTGCCTAGCTCTATTAGCCATGTTAAATGCATGTGCAACGCCAATTCCTACCGACCCGAAATATACCACTATCGACATGACTAACCTGCCTCAGCCGGATGTCTCTGCAAATATTTCCGGTTTAAGTCCTTGCACGAGTTCAGCGGATACCACAATCCATCTTAATTCTAATGAACCGGTTACGGTCATCGTGCATGGTTGTTTTGGCTCGGCAGCCTTGTATCGTTCGCTTGCGCAGGTATTTGCTTTTCATGGACAACAAACCGTTTGTTTCAACTACAATGATCGCGATAGCATGACACAAAGTTCAGCCGAGTTAATCTCGGCGCTGGATGCCCTTTCGACAAAAGTGAGCAATAGTAGCTTCACCTTGATTGGACATAGTCAGGGTGGTTTGATTTCGCGAAAAGCACTAATTAAAGAACGTGACGATCGCTTACAGGCAAAGAATAAAAAGTTCACATTGGTGACGATCTCTTCTCCTTTTGCGGGTATTGCAGCCGCCAATCATTGCGGTTCTACCACGGCACGATGGTTGTCACTTGGCCTGGTGGTACCGATTTGCAAACTCATCAGTGGTGATAAATGGTATGAAATAACAGCACCGTCACCCTTTATTCAACAGCCGGGTAATATGCTCGATCAAGTATCGAGCCATTTAAAGATTGTGACGGATGAACGTAATACCTGCAGGAAGTTTGATGAACAAGGTTTCTGTCTCGAAGACGATTTTGTCTTTAGCGTCAATGAGCAGAACTTTGAAAAAGTCGATAATGCGGCGGTTGTTGAAAATCTGGAAGTTGCTGCCGGGCATGCAGAAATCGTTGGTGACTACCGTGTAATACCCCACAAGTTGATCAAACTGCTACAGGACAAAAGTATACTTAAACGCACCCCACCTGCGCGTAAAGCAGAATTCACTTTGTTGTTAAAGCAAATATATAAATAAGGTTAAAATCAGCACTATAATATTTTCTATATACACACTGTTGAGACAATAGTTAATTTAATTGTGCTCTGTCCCTTACTGCTAAGAATATGACCCAACGTTATGAGTGAAATGCAGGCAAACAAAGAAAAATCGATTCGTATCGGTATTAGCAGTTGTCTGTTAGGACAGGAAGTTCGCTATGATGGTGCGCATAAACACAGCCGTTACATTACCGAAACTCTCGGGCAATATTTTGAGTTTATGCCTTTTTGTCCGGAGGTAGCCATTGGCATGGGTATTCCCCGTGCTCCGATTCGGTTAGTCAGTACAGCGGACGGAATACGTGCGCGTGGCGTGAAAGATAGCAGTATCGATGTTACGCAACAGATCGATGATTACGCCATGCAAGTAGTTCCAAAGGTCGAGGGTTTAAGCGGGTATCTATTTAAACGCGCATCGCCCAGCTGTGGTATGGAACGTGTTAAAGTTTATACAGAGGCAGGAATGCCTGTTAACACTCACAGTGGTATCTATGCGGGCAGTTTGATGCAAGCATTACCCGAGATGCCTGCCGAAGAAGAAGGCCGGTTAATGGATCCTGTTCTTCGTGAAAATTTTATCGAACGTGTGTTTGTTTACAATCGATGGCAAAATTTATTGGATGAAGGATTGACCGCAGGCAAGCTAGTTGATTTCCATACGCGGCATAAATACAGCGTGTTAGCACATGATGAACCAAAGTATCGCCAACTTGGCCAGTTGGTCGCCGAGGCAGGTAAAGGTGATTTGCAGAAAACCGCAACGCGCTATATTAGCTTATTAATGCAGGCTCTAACGAAAAAAGCGACGCCGAAGACACATACCAATGTTCTGCAACACATGAGCGGCTATTTGAAAGAATACCTGGATAAAGATGATAAAAAAGAATTATTAGAAGTAATTGATAGTTATCGTCTTGGACTGGTGCCGTTGATTGTGCCCATCACATTACTAAAACATCATTTTCGTAAAAATCCGGACGCTTATATTTTGCAGCAGTATTATCTCAATCCGCATCCGAAAGAGTTGATGTTACGTAATAGTCTGTGATCGGGGTAGCAGTCATTTGAATATGACATTGCACGGCTTAAAATTTGGGCTAAGTAAAATTCGAGATCAGAGTAAATACTTAGGGAAACATTAATGCCTATTATCCAGAGTGCATTCAAACCTGCCTGGTGGTTACGCGGTGCGCATGCCCAGACGATATGGTCGAGCCTTCTTCGCCGCAAACCCAGATTGAACATTGAGTGGCAACGAGTGGAACTGTCGGACGGTGACTTTATCGATCTGGCCTGGTCAGGTCCCAAAGATGGTAAGACGGTGCTTCTTCTGCATGGTCTTGAAGGTAATGTCAATTCAGCTTATGCCATGGGACTCATGCATGCTCTCAAGCAACGGGGTTATCGATCCTGTTTAATGCACTTTCGCGGTTGCAGCTCTGAACCGAATCGGATCCCCAAGTGGTATCACAGTGGCCAGAGCGAAGATCCACAACACATTCTGGAGTTTCTTCGAGATCAAATGGGTATCGAGGTTTATGCAGCAGTTGGTTTTTCCCTCGGTGGTAACGTGTTACTCAAGTGGTTAGGCGAACAGGGTGCCGCCATGCCATTAGAGCGGGCGGCCGTTATGTCAGTGCCTTTTCGATTAGAGCAAGCCGCCCAGCGTATGGACAAGGGTTTTTCACGTCTCTATCAACAACACCTGATCAGTAGCATGCAGCAGAAATATAAAAAAAAGTTCACGAGTATCTCGTCACCTCTGGCTGTGGATATCGATACACTTAATAATTTCTGGCAGTTTGATAATCAGGTAACTGCACCCTTACACGGATTCAAGGATGTGCATGATTATTACGCGCGTGCCAGCAGTCGCCAGTTTATCCCAAAGATCCGTGTGCCTACATTGATTTTGCATGCGTTCGATGATCCTCTCATGTATTCACACACACCACCCTTGCCTGAAGAGTTACCAGAGAACGTCTGGTTGGAGTTGACTGCACACGGTGGTCACGTTGGTTTTATTGGTGGCATGATTCCCGGTCTGGCAAATTATTGGGGTGAGAGACGTCTACTAGAGTGGATAGCGAATGAGTCTTTGGGAGCAGATTAAATACTCGTAAATTCACAATGTAAAAGGAAAAGGAGATGAATGGATTTTACTTCCAAAAAATATGAAGTTATTTAATAATAATTTTCTCTTTCCTTCTTTACATTAATCATCCACTTTTTTCTCGTATGTTCATCATTTAGGTATGGGCATAAACTTACCTCTCGACGACTTAAACGAATGGCCTTAACGTAACCGTGACCTTGGCATCAGCTCTCAAGGACAATAATGAGCCCTGCTGTTAATAAACCCGACAGCGCCGTTAACCCCCACTTAATCTTCGCTAGTGCTCTATTACTTAGGTTGTTCAATTTATTTAGCCACATATTCTGTGCCTCCTGATCGCGTTGGAATTAATGAAATACTTTTTAATACAGGCGACCGACCGGTAATCGATCACTAATATCTCTATCGGGGTCAGAGAACAATATTCTCAAATATTTGAAACAATTGTTCTCTGACCTAAACTATTCAAATGATGTTGTATATTGGATACGTAGTTAGATGTGCGTGTAGTTTCGTAACATTGCAGTAATAGCATCGTTGTTGTCCTCTTGTATCAGGCTGCAATATTGGTTTTGTTTGCCTGAACTGCTTTTTGTTTCATCAGATCAAACATCGCATACACACCAACATGGCGATTTGGTGATAAGTGTTCATCCAAGTTAAGTCGCTGGAAAATCTTATCCATATCCATTTGCTGAATAGCTAGTGCCTCACGACCACTACATAAACCCACCAACAACGCCAAAATACCTTTAATGACACTGGTATCACTATCTCCAATAAAATAGATATGACCATGCTTTAACTCAGCACTGATCCAGACCTGGCTCATACAACCATGTACTTTGTTATCATCAATTTTCAAATTACTTTGCATTGTGGGCAATTGTTCACCCAATTCGATCAAATACTGATAACGTTGTTCCCAGTCACCTAGTAATTCAAAAATATCAACGATCTCATCCAGATTCATATTTGCCTCAATCAGTATTCATGTTTACTTTACTTCAAAGGATTCACCACAACCGCACATGTCCGTAACATTCGGGTTGATAAAATCAAATCCTTCGTTTAGCGCATTGGTTTTAACAAAGTCGATAGTCATACCTTGCAAGTGGGACAAGCTATCCTGATCCACAATAACCTTAACGCCATGACTTTCAAATATCTGATCCTTATCCTCAATGTGATCGGCATAATCGACTACATAGGCGTAACCGGTACAACCTGACTTTCGTGTACCAACGCGTAAGCCAAGCCCGCTACCTCGTTCCATAAGCTTGTTGTTGACATGTGTGGCTGCTGTTTCAGTTAGTATCACAGGCATAGATTAACTCCTTTATAACAAACCTAAACTGAGTTTTACTTCATCAGATAACAGATCCTGGTTCCAAGGTGGATTCCATGTTAGCTCAACCTTGACGACATTAACTTCTTGCAGTTCTTGAATGGCGCATTCCACGCTAGCCGGCATCGAACCAGCAACTGGACAGTTCGGTGTAGTCAAGGTCATTACGATTGACACATCCGAACCGGTCACATCAATCGCATATATCAAGCCCAGGTCATAAATATTGACCGGCAATTCCGGATCAAAGATATTCTTTAAGACGGCGATGACTTTTTCCTTCAATGGTGCATGTTCAGGAATAGGTGTTTTCATCGGCTCCGTCGCGCCAATTTGATTCAGATTGATGACTGCCTGACTCATAAAACTGCTTCCTGCCTTGATAACAAATTAGCAATATGGGACTGGATATAGTCATGCACTCTTTCATCCGTGATCTGTTCCAGCGTTTGCTCAGCAAATCCAAGGCATAACATCTTGTACGCGTCAGGTTTGTTAAGGCCACGTGAGCGCAAGTAAAATAGATGATTGGGGTCGATCTTACCGACCGTGGTGCCATGGCTACATTTGACATCATCTGCATAGATTTCAAGTTGCGGTTTGGTATCGATCTCGGCGTTTTCAACCAGCAGCAGATTTTTATTGGATAATTGCGCATCGGTTTTTTGCGCATCTTTTTCGACTAGAATTTTTCCGTCAAATACGGCACGCCCAGCACCAAACACAATGCCTCTGAAATTTTCACGGCTTTGGCAATTTGGCAGGTTATGATGCACATCCAGATGAAAATCCGTGTATTGCTTGTCAGCAACGGTATATAAACCATTTACATCACAAACGGCATGCTCACCAGTGAACTGTGCAGCAAACTCAGTACGACTCCAGGCCGCACCGGTCGCGATATTAATGGCATGATATTGACTGTCAGCATTCTGTGTTAAACCAATGTGACTGAAATGATGTGCCTTGTTGCTTTCATCCTGTATGCGATAGTGCTGCAAATTAGCGTGTGCGTCTAAATGAAGTTCATTTACACCATTGAACAAATATTCGGAATCACCGGTACTAACATAACGTTCGACTAATTTAGCCTGGGCACCGGATTCCAAAATAACTAACGAGCGTGGTTGACAAAGCGCGTTCAGATCAAAACTTAGATTTAGATAAACGACCTCAATGGGTTTATCGACTATCACACCTTCAGGTACGTGTAAAAACAAGCCATCGTTAATAAAGGCATTGTTTAACAGTTTAAAAATGGCATTGGCGTCGGTCGTGTCTTTTGCGATCCATTGACTCACCAGATCAGGGTCGGTTGACATAACGGCACGCAGGCTACCTAATTTTATATCATCGGGAAGAACAGTTATGTTAGATAAAGCCGGAACGCAATGGCCGTTGGCAAAAACCAGGCGGTAACTGTCTTCTTCGTTATAGACCCATGTCTCTATGTCGCCGTCGTCTAATGCGGTGAATGGCACGTCCTGTTTCTGGTATGTCTTATTAAATAAATGATCTAGACTAGTGTAGCGCCATGCCTCATGCTTACGCGTCGGAACTCCTGCCGTGGCCACTTGCTCACGAGCACGCTCTCGAGTCTGATTTAGCCACTCTACATTTGAATCAGTCAACAGTAGCTTGTTTTGGTCAATGATATCATCAAACCATTGACGCCCCGCGCTTAAGTCATTCATGCTGCCGCCTCCTCGAGTATCCAGCCATAACCTTTTTCTTCCAACTCATACGCCAACGACTTATCACCTGAGCGAATAATTCGACCATTGGCGAGCACATGGACAAAGTCAGGCTCAATATAATCGAGCAAACGTTGGTAGTGGGTTACTACCAGCATGGCACGTTCTGGACTGCGCAAAGCATTGACGCCATTGGCGACAGTACGCAATGCATCGATATCTAAACCGGAGTCGGTCTCATCAAGAATCGCTAGTTTTGGTTCCAGCAAGGCCATTTGCAGGATCTCATTACGTTTCTTTTCTCCACCGGAAAAACCGCTATTGACATTGCGTTTTAATAACTTGTCCGGTAATTCAACTAAACTGGCCTTATCACGCACTATTTTCATAAAGTTAACCGCATCCAATTCCGGCTGATTATTCGCGCGTCGAATGCTGTTTAATGACTCACGCAGAAACGTCAGATTATTTACCCCAGGCAACTCCACCGGATATTGCATGGCAAGAAAGATACCTTGCTGGGCACGTTGCTCGACTTCAAGTTCCAGCAAATTTTCATTTTGAAAACTAACTTCCCCATCGGTGACGTCATAACCCTCACGACCGGACAGAATGTGAGCCAAGGTGCTTTTACCCGAGCCATTTGGTCCCATAATCGCATGCACTTCACCGGCGTTAACTTCCAGATCAAGTCCATTTAAAATTGGTTTGTCATCGACCTTCGCGTGCAAGTTTGTAATCTTTAACATCTTACTATCCTCATCGGTAATTTAACCCACGGCACCTTCAAGTGTGACGTTCAAAAGTTTTTGTGCTTCAACCGCAAACTCCATCGGCAGTTCTTTGAAGACTTCTTTACAAAAGCCATTAACGATCATCGACACCGCCTGCTCTTCATTCAGTCCACGCTGCCGACAATAAAATAATTGATCTTCGCTGATCTTTGAGGTGGTGGCTTCGTGCTCGACATCCGCACTTGGATGTTTCACCTCAATGTAGGGGTAGGTATGTGCACCACATTTATCCCCGATCAATAATGAATCACATTGGGTATGATTACGTGCATTTTCCGCACGGCCGGTCATCCGCACCAATCCACGATAAACATTTTGACCTTCACCGGCCGAGATTCCTTTGGAGACGATCGTGCTCTTGGTATCTCGCCCGAGATGAATCATCTTGGTACCAGTATCCGCTTGTTGTTTACCTCTGGTTACGGCGACTGAATAGAATTCACCGACCGACTCATGACCACGCAGAATACAACTCGGGTACTTCCAGGTAATCGCCGAACCGGTTTCCACCTGGGTCCAGGAGATATGCGAACGATCACCTCGACACTCACCCCGTTTGGTAACGAAGTTGTAGATGCCGCCACGACCTTGGGCATCACCGGGGTACCAATTTTGTACCGTGGAATATTTGATCTTGGCATCATCCATCGCAATGAGTTCTACAACGGCCGCATGCAGTTGATTTTCATCGCGCATTGGAGCGGTGCAGCCTTCCAGATAACTGACACTGCTGCGTTGCTCCGCCACAATCAGCGTGCGTTCAAATTGACCAGTATTAGCTTCGTTAATCCGGAAGTAAGTGGACAATTCCATTGGACACTGGACATCTTTGGGAATGTAGACAAAGGTGCCATCGGAAAACACCGCGGCATTGAGGGCCGCAAAGTAGTTATCAGTATGCGGCACGACCTTACCAAGATAACGTTGCACCAGTTCCGGATATTCTCGAACCGCTTCTGACATCGAGCAGAAGATCACACCTGCATCGCTCAGTGTTTTGCGAAACGTGGTAGCGACCGAGACACTATCGAATACGGCATCCACCGCCACGCCTGCGAGCGCCTTTTGCTCTTCTAGCGGGATCCCGAGTTTGTTGTACGTTTCCAGCAGTTCGGGGTCGACTTCATCCAGGCTCTTGGGCCCATCGGCCTTAGATTTCGGTGCCGAGTAATAGGAAATTGACTGATAATCGATAGCCGGTATGTTCAGATGCGCCCAGTCCGGTTCCTGCATAGCGAGCCAATGCTGGTAGGCTTTTAAGCGCCATTCCAACATCCACGCCGGTTCCTGCTTTTTGCTGGAAATATGGCGAATGACATCTTCATTCAATCCTGGGGGTAGGGTGTCGGATTCAATGTTGGTGATAAATCCGTGCTCATAGCCTGAATCCAGTATATTTTGTACGTCTTTTGCGCTTGTACTCATGACTATTCATTCCTGACTGTTTTAGTAGGATATTTTATAGCGTCTATGAGAAAAGATTTCAACGCCACAAATTGCAGGTGAATTCCTGAGTATTTTACTAAGGTATTACAGAGTGTGGGGGATTATTGCAACCATTCCCGTGCGGTCGTGGTGATGGCAGCCACCGCCGGATGAGAAATTTTACGTTCAATGGAGATGGCAAAAAATTGCTCCTTCACCTCGTCTGTACTGCCAATAACCGATACCGAGTATTGCTTTTCGATCTCCGCCGAAATGGCAGTGGGTGCGATAAATACGCCTGCACCGGCTTGCCCAAAGACTTTCATCAACGCGCTGTCATCAAATTCGCCGACGATGCGAGGATAAATATGCTTCTCATCTAACCATTTGAACAAACGTGCCTGCATGACATTGATCTCACTGGGCAGTAGCAATGGCGCACCATTCAGACTGTGTGGAAAGTCTTTACGTAGTGATTTGGCCAGCTTAGGCACACCAAGAAAACTTATGCCCGATTCGCCGAGGGAGTGATTGAATCCGCGCACGTTCAAACCAGAAGGAATCGGGCCGTCTGCGATAACCAGGTCAATCCGGTGTAAAGCCAGTTCGCCGAGTAAACTGTCAAAACTATTTTCCTTACAAACAATACGCACCGCATCCTGCAAGGCGAGGGCAGGTGCCAATAGTCGATAGGCTATAGATTTGGGGACCACATCGGCCACGCCGACTTTAAAGACCATGGGCCGGTCAATGGGCAGGTTGCGTACCGTTTCCTCTAATTCCCCACCCAATGAAAAAATCTCATCGGCATAACTAAGCACTAATCTGCCGATTTCCGTCAGTTCCAAATTGCGACCCACGCGTTGAAATAGAGCTTGGCCGAGCTGATCTTCGAATGTACTGATCTGGCCGCTGATCGTCTGCGGCGTCAAATGTAAGCGTTCACTGGCACGGGCAATACTGCCCTGTTTGGCGACCACCCAGAAATAATGCAAATGTTTGTAATTTATCATCGAATTCAACAGTTCGGTATATTCGAATATATCTTAAATTATATTCGACTATAACGTAGTTTTAAACAGCGACTTATTACAACTTCACAAACCGAGTCTCTCGACAAAGAGAGCGGGAAAATTTGATTTATGCAACTCTAAACTTGGTAATACTCAAAGCCTTTCGTTATCGATTTTCCAATACGTTTTATAGTCTCGCTTAGCAAAAATATAAAGGCACCTGGAGTAAACTGAATGAATCCATACTCTTAGGGCAATATTCAGGCGAATAAACTGTAAATAAAACTCATTAATTCATCATTATCTAGTGCTTGCCCATTGTGCTACTTTAGTGCGATTGATAAATTAAGTTTACGCTACTGTTCTGGAAAACTATTTGATTATGACACTTCTGTTTCTTTATTTAGGCATTGCTATCGGCGTTTCATTTTTATGCTCAATTCTTGAGGCGGTTTTACTGTCTATTACACCCAGTTATGTTGAAAAAACCTTAACTGACAAACCGCGCTCAGGCCGATTGCTTACCAATGTTAAACAACGCCTTGATGCATCTCTCTCCAGTATCTTAATCCTTAATACGTTTGCGCATACAATGGGTGCAGCTGGGGTTGGATCGCAAGCTGTCAAGATTTACGGTGAGAAATGGGAAACATTAATTGCGATCTTGTTGACGTTGGCAATCCTGTACTTCTCCGAGATCATACCTAAAACACTCGGGGCGACATATTGGCAAAAACTGGCAGTACCATCCGCTTTCCTGATTAACTGGCTTGTAAAGCTGGTCTATCCGTTAGTCTGGATCTCGACCCGCTTAACAAAACTGTTTAGCAATAACAAAGGTAACGAGATCACCCGTGAGGAGATTATTGCACTTGCCTCGTTAGGCCATAAAGACGGAACATTGTTTTCATCGGAAAATGCCTACTTATCCAACATATTACAACTGCGCGAGATTCGGGCTGAGCAGATTCTGACACCACGCACCGTTGTACATATGCTCGATCAGTCGATGACCGTCAGTGAGGCTTTAAATCACCCAGAAACCAAGCAATTTACACGCATACCAGTTTATGGCGAAGATAGTGATGATATAACCGGTAAAGTAATTAAGCATGACTTGTTTGAAGCTGAACGCGCTGGTCATGGCTCGGACCCAATCAGTGACTACGCAAAAAAAATATATCGAGTATCTGAAAAACTACCAGTACAACAATTGCTCGATCAGTTTATTAAACATCGTGCCCATTTATTTCTGGTCGAAGATGAATTTGGTCAAACTGTTGGTATCGTTACTCTTGAAGATGCAATTGAAACCCTTTTGGGGCGTGAGATTGTCGATGAAAGTGACACCGTTGAAGATATGCAGGAACTTGCAAAAGTTAGATATCGGAAACGTCTACGCAAGGACAACGAGGACAATAGTCGATAAAGTATATTTAGATAGTTTCAATTTTTCGACAGAGTAAATTATCCACTCATGACCAGATAGTTAATGGTGGATTGTTAATGATGGCTCTGAGTAGATCACCTCGGGAAAGAATACCAACTAGCTTGTCTTGCTCATCAGCAACAGGGATGGCGGCTAGATTATATTCTTGCATGGCTTGTGCAACACGGCGGATATCAGAGACTGGATCGGTAGTAATGACCTGTTTTGACATCGCATCAGCAACTTTTTTATCACGTAAATAATGTATATGGTCTCCATCAACGATAATAAATTGCAGAAGATCGCTCATGGAAAACATTCCAACAATACGCTGCTGTTTATTGACGACAGGCATTTGTTGATATTTATATTGTTGAAAATAGCGCTGTGCTTGGGGTATCGACATATCTAACGGGATGGCTTTTACCGGGTAACTCATAAGTTGATATGCATGATAAATCGGTTCACGTTGGGGAAGATGCCGTACCTGCCGATAGGCCTCAATAGCTGAGTTGGAAATATTTGGCTCGTCTGTTCTATTACGTTTAGTAGCAGATCTGCTGTGTATATTTTTTTCAGATACAACGTCAGCGTCATTGCTGTATTTCCCCTTAACAGCAGGCTTCAGGGAAAGCTTGTCATTTAGCTTTTCCAGTGTATCGTGAAATCGTCTGCCTTGTATATCGTATACAGAAAACATCATTTATCTCCACATACTATGTTTATAGTTTTTTTACTGGCCCTATTACATCTAATAAAACTATGAGAAAACAATAATAAGGATGAGCCTTCTAAACTTATTCGGGTTCCACAGGAGATATAAAACCTTCTGGCTTAACTGCTAACACCGACATGTTCACGCTTTGCAAAACATCCTCGGCAGTATTTCCAATAAAGAATCCAGGAATACCAACCCGTCCTACTGTACCCATAACGATCAAATCAGCGTTAATCTCACTGGCCGTCGATAAAATGGCCTCGACTGGTTTGGCTTTGATGAGTCTGACATTCGTGCTGTCGCTGGTTAAATGGTAATTAGCTAATAGGTCGTCTAATTTTTGCCGGTACTTTTTTTCTGTTGATGACAGCAAAATATCTATTTCAGCTTTCGACAATCTTGATCTTGGCGAATGTAAGTATGATTCGCCTTCCATTTGCCATGCATGGATAACATGCAAGTTGGCTGATTCTTTTTCGGCCAATGATGTCGATAAGTCCATAATGAGTTTATTGATCTCGTGACTATTTTCAGCAGCAGGATCAACAGCAGCGATAATATTACGATACGGATAAACGCTCTTCTGACCGTCAATCCAGACTGGACATGGACACTTCCTTAATAAATGCATGTCGCAGCTGCCGAAGATACGGTCAATGATACCGCTTTGAATTTGTGCGGATTTAATCAGTAAATCATATCCATCGTTTATTACTGCTCTTATCAATTCGATAAAAGCAATACCAATTACAACTTTTGGTATCATGACCACATTCTTGTCACTAAACTTTTTAACTATTGTTTCTAACTCTTCAATACGTTGCTGCGATCGCATTTCATTTAAATCAAACCCAAATTGCCTGTCTACATCAGCAGCAATGTCCGAGTCTTCAATAACATCAATGATAGTCAGCGTCGCCCCGTTTGATCTTGCTAAATTAACGGCCCTATTGAGCGCATGTTCCTGATCGTCTTCATAATCAGCATAATAAAGTATATTCTTAAAGCGTTTCATGATTGCACTCCTATTAAATAACGTTTACACCTATCATTAACACCATAAAAACCAACACTGCAATCACTAACCAGACGATCCCGGCAGAGCGCCAAGATAGTGAATGGCTCGCTAGATTAGATAAACTATTGATAGAATAATTCAATATTTTTTCATAATTGGAATTAGAAAACTTTTTTAATCTAAGGACATATAATGCCAATACTGAGCTCATTGCATAAACCATATTTTTTATTATAAAGGAGACTGGATATAGCATGTCACCAGGGGGTACCGAACCAACCCAGCGCGTGATAAATTTAGGTTTATAGTAGCTAATAAGAAAAATAAATGCCGTTGTAGACAACAGTGGCAGTAATCCTGAGAGTAACGATCCTTGCTGCATTATAAAGATTGGTGAACAGATAATTATCGCGACTAGGATTGTCCATGCAATGATACCGGCACGATTGTGCACGGACGCTTCTGGTTTTATTGCCAGAAATAAATAAAATATACGGCCGATCAACAGCAAGGAAAAAATCGCTGCTATGGATAAACCAGTAACAAACAACGGCATGTCATCAGACATCGCTTGTACTAATTCGGACTTGGCTAACGCGCCACTGGTAAATGGAAAACCTGCTAGTGCCATGCACAACAATAATGAACCTGTAATCAACCAAATCCGAGCAATACCTTGTTCAAGTAAACCTATAGCAAGAAACAAAGCACTTTTAATCAACAAATGGTGCACCGCATAAAGCACCAGGGCAAGAATGAGCATCTGCGCATGTACCGGATAAATCATTGCAACACCCAATACGGATGCCAAAACACCCATCTTGCTAATACTGGAATAAGCCAGGGCAAACACCGCACGGCTTTGAACCAAACCAAACACGACTCCGTAAATTACGCCAACCCCACCCATCACTATAAGGATTTGTCCAATAACGAGTTGTGGGCTATCGCCTGGTGATAAAAAGCGGATTAAACCTAATAGGCCTGCATTAATCATAGGTCCGCTAAAGACAGCGGCACCGGCAATAGGCAAACTGGCATAAGTCGATGGCAGCCATAAATGCAAACCCGGCAAAGCGATTTTTATACCAAAGCCAAGTACTATGAGGATTAAAATATAGTCGTCTATATCTTGAAGGTTAATCGCCTCAAATTTAAGATTACCTGAATGTCCGGCTAGTAATACTATCGCACTGAATAAAACAACTTCACCGGCAATGGTCCATTTCAGATACAAGCTAACAACCTTTTTGTTTTTTTGTGCAAAATTGCTAGCAATTAGCCCCGATGCTGAAAGCCCCATGAGCGCAAAACCAAGGTAAAAAGTCACCATATCATTTGCTAGAATAAGTAAAAAGTTACCCGACATAGCCATCAAAAAGAATATATAAAAACTCAATGATGTTTTAACACCCATGGCATAAAGTGACGCCATGCACCATGCAATAGCGCTGGCAAATAATAGCCACTTAGCGATTTCATCAATGCCAAAATGTGAGCCTAATAATAACCATGAAAGACTGAATGTTTGGTCTGTTGGCACCAGTAATACAGTTAGCATTGCAGGGATGGCAGCCACTATTGGTAACCATCGACGATGTCGCATTAGCATGAATGGCGCTAATAGCAACGGTGTCATCCAACTCGCAATTAACAATACATTACTCATTATCGATACTCTCGTAGTGTAATTAATCGCGCCCACTCAAGTGGACTATAAGGAGCCATGGCAAAGACACCGGCAGCCAAGGCTAACAGTGCAGTTATCACTGGCGGCCACAATAGCGTGCCGCGCGTTTCTAAAACACCAGCTTTTATATGTTCATCAGGCCACTCATTAGCAACGGGTTTGAACCATGCACGGTATAAGATAGGTAGAAAATACGCGGCGTTTAACAAACTGCTAATCACTAATACGGGTATTACCCACTGGGCCACACCCGCTTCAAATGCGCCTGCACCTAAATACCATTTACTCACAAAACCGGCTATCGGGGGTAAACCAATCATGCCCAGGGCGGCAATAGTAAACGCCAGTGTGGTCCCTGGCATACGTTTACCGATACCATTCATTTCACTGACCTTATGCACGCCTAACGTTTCAGCATAATTACCCGCAGCAAGAAACAACGTGATTTTCATTATGCCCTGATGTACTAAATGTACTACCCCACCCACAGTCGCAAGCGGTCCTAGAATGGATGCGCCCAGTGCAATATATGAAACTTGGCTCACTGTTGAATAAGCCAATCGCTTCTTTAAACTATCTTGTGATAAGGCCATTATTGAGCCATATACAATAGTGATAGCCGCAGCAATCCCCAAACCGAGTAGTAGACCTAATTCATGCGCAAACTCGACACCATAAACATCATAAACGACACGGATAATGCCAAAGGCACCTGCTTTAACCACGGCGACGGCATGTAATAAAGCACTAACGGGTGCAGGCGCCACCATCGCTTTGGGTAGCCAGCCATGTAATGGCACAATCGCCGCCTTAACGCCGAGACCGATGATGAGCAGTAAAAATATCCATTTTAGTTGCGGGTGAAATTCAACAGGCAAGTTGCTGAGGATACCGCGTTCGAGAAAATCAATGGGACCAGCAATGACTTGCAGCCAGATAACACCTACTAACAGTAAAGCGCCACCAAAGATAGTATATTTTAAATATATTGCGGCACCCTGAATCGAATCCGTTGTACCTCGATGGGCCACTAATGGATAAGTCGCTAAGGTGAGAACTTCATAGAATAAAACGAAGGTAAACATGTTTCCCGCTAATGCCAATCCTACCGTGGCCGTCACACATAGACTAAAAAAACCAA
>Ga0316205_10001776_pt1 | contig 25141 bp, 30 predicted proteins | sample 3monthpyrite_MG_FD_204941 | JGI IMG/M metagenome (GOLD analysis project Ga0316205, IMG submission 204941) | Microbial mat bacterial communities from mineral coupon in-situ incubated in ocean water Damariscotta River, Maine, United States -... | ecosystem: Environmental > Aquatic > Marine >... | reverse complement strand
CTTCATGGAAGGCGCTTTGGGCGTGGTGCGGATCGGGTATAAAATCGACGGCGTGCTGACCTGGCGGTTTTCGTTCAATGCCGGCGCACCGGTGTTGCCGGGCTTTGAAAAACATGCGGCCTTCACGTTCTGACTGTGTCAGGCGCAGCCACACCTCACCAGGCACTGACAATCCGAAAGGGATGACAATGAAGCATCTGGTCAAAGCCATAGTTCTGGGGGCGGCAACGGCGCTGTACCTGACGGCCCCTGTGCGCGGCGAAACCTTGGCCGATGCGATGGCGGGTGCCTACAACCACAGCGGGTTGCTGGAACAGAATCGCGCGCTTTTGCGGGCCGCGGACGAAGATGTGGCCATTGCCGTTTCGGCGTTGCGCCCGATCCTGAACTGGTCTGCCGATCTGACCCGCACTTTCGGGCGCAATGCGACATCGTTTGGCACCACGGGGATCCGCTCGACCGATGCGAATATCGGAATCACCGCCAGCCTTCTGCTCTATGATTTTGGACGCACAGAGTTTCAGATCGCATCGGCCAAGGAAACCGTTCTGGCCACGCGTCAGGCGCTGATCAGTGTTGAACAGCAGGTGCTGTTGCGCGCGGTGCAGGCCTATATGAACGTGCGTCGGAACAATCGCTTCGTATCGCTGCGCGAAAACAACCTGCGGCTTATTCAGCAGGAGTTGCGTGCCGCCCGTGACCGGTTTGAAGTGGGCGAGGTGACCCGCACCGACGTGGCCCTGGCCGAGGCCCGGCTGGCCGGTGCACAAAGTGGCCTGGCTGCCGCACAGGGCGACCTGTTGCAGGCGATCGAAGAGTTTCGCGCCGTTGTCGGGCGCAAACCCGGCAGCCTCGAAATTCCGCGCCGCATTCCCAACCTTACCGGCGATGTTGAACAGGCCAAGGCCGTGGCCGTGCGCAAACACCCCGAAATGCTCCGCGCCCAGTATGATATTGCCGCGGCCGAGCTGAACATCCTGATCGCCGATGCGGCGATGAAGCCGACGCTCAGCCTGACTGGCCGGGTGGCGGCGGGCGAAGAAGTTTACGGTGGCGACTACAGCCGCACGGGCAGCGTTGGTCTGTCGGTGACAGGGCCGATCTATCAGGGTGGTGCCTTGTCGGCGACCAAGCGCAAGGCGATGGCCCAACGTGATAGTCTGCGCGCGCAGTTGCATGTCGTGCGCCTCCAGGTGATGCAGAATGTCGGCAATGCCTATGCCAGCCTGCGGGCGGCCCGTGCCGGTGTGGCCGCCAGCCAGCAGGAAGTGCGCGCCGCGCGCGTCGCTTTCAACGGCGTGCGCGAAGAGGCCAAGCTGGGCGCGCGCACAACGCTGGATGTGCTGGATGCCGAACAGGATCTTCTGGATGCCGAGGCCAACCTGATTTCCGCCGAGGCGGATGCCTTTATCGCCGCCTACAGCGTCTTGTCGTCGATGGGCGAACTGACCGCGAAAGACCTGCGTCTGAACGTGCAGACCTATGATCCGGCCGCCTATTACAACCTTGTCAAAGACGCCCCCGTGGCCAAGTCCAGACAGGGCAAGCAGCTGGATCAGGTGCTGCGCGCCCTGGGCAAGCAATAGCATCAGAATGATCTGAGAATGGCAGGGCAGGGGCGGTCCGGCGGCCCTGACGAAAAACCTAAAACCTGTCCTAACCGGTTGTGTGAAAGATCGCCCGCAGCTAAACTGCCCCAAGGCAAGAGTGGTAAAAGATATGTCCGATCCAGTCACAAATGTGGAAATCGAAGACGTTTTGTCGTCGATCCGTCGGCTTGTTTCGGCGGATGATCGCCCCGCAAAAGAAGCGGTTGAGGCGGATGAGGCGTCTGACAAACTGGTGCTGACCCCGGCCTTGCGGGTGGATAATGACACGTCACCTGAGTCGGAAGATACCGCCGAAGAGCGCGCGCAAGACGCCCCGGAAGCGGCGTCTGACGAGACCGATGAGGCAACCGCTGACGTTTGGGAAGACATCTCCGGAGCGGAGGGCGACGCACCGTCACAGAATGAGACCGACGAGACCCGCACTGACGAGGACACCACTAAAACCGAAGCGCGGGATGACACTCCAGACGAGGCCGTTGATGCCCCCGAGGATGATCCCGTCGAACCGCCAGCCGCGGCGGCTGGCCTGACGGCCCATATCGCCGAAATTGAAGAGGCTGTGGCCGCGCGCGAGGATGATTGGGAACCTGATGGGGCAGGTGATGCCAACGCGGCAGAACCGACGGCCGCCGTGCCCTGGCAGGATCATCTGACCGAAGAGACCGACTCTTCCGATGACGATGACCCGCTGGTCGCACCGGAAACCGAAGGGCTGGACCCGTATGTGCCCGATGATGATCCGGCAGACGAGGCCGCGTTTTACGCCGAAGAGATCGTGGAGGATGCGCCGGACGCCGCTGCCAAACCGGGCAATGCGTTTCTTGGCGAAGACGATCTGCTGGACGACACGGCCGAGACGATCCTCGACGAAGACACCCTGCGCGATCTGGTGGCCGAGATTGTCCGCCAGGAACTGCAAGGCTCACTGGGCGAACGCATCACCCGCAACGTCCGCAAACTGGTCCGCCGCGAAATCCAACGCGCACTGGCGGCCCAAGAGCTGGACTAAGCTCCGACATGTCTTGATGGTCTGGCCGATGTGATGGTCTGTATGTCCGCTTTGCTGACCAAGCGGACATTGCCCCCGCGCGGAATCAAGGCCGCAGGCCGCCGCGCGATCGTCCGTTGACCGAAAGTCGATTGCCTTGCAATCGACGCAGGGGGGCCGCCCGCAAGGGCTGGCGATTTGGCTGGTCTTGGTGCATTGCTTTGAACTTTTGCGGATTTGGCAGCCATAAAGTGCATCAAATTTCCGTCTGATCGCCACCCCGCGGTCTGGCCATCGCGCGGCTTACGTTAATGACCGCTCAGGGCGCAAACCGGCCATCCAGGTTTGCTATCGCTTGGCCTCTGCCGCGCACTCCAACAACAAATCCACATCCATATGGGTTTCCAGATGCTGCGCCAACCCATCCAAAGTCGCCTCAACGCTCTGTTCATAAGCCAGATCAGACGTGACCCCCAACCCCTTCAAATAAGCTGCGCGAAACCCGTCCGAGGCAAAAAGCCCGTGCAGATAGCACCCCATCACGCGCCCATCTGCGCTGGCCGCGCCTTCGGACCGGCCCGCGATCTCCAGCCAGGCGCGCGCGCAATCGGGCCCATCGGTTTGCCCGATATGAATCTCATACCCCTGCAACGGCGCGCCGGATGCAATATGCCGCGCCTCGCTGAGCGCCAACCGCTTGTGCGGGCGCATCACGGTGTTCACGTCCAACAAACCCAACCCTTTGACGGTCCGGGCCGTGCCCTCAAGGCCCTCGGGATCGGAAATCTCACGGCCAAGCATCTGATATCCCCCGCAAATCCCCAACACATGCCCGCCGCGCCGCAAATGGGCGGCCAGATCAACATCCCAGCCCTCGGCGCGGAACTGCTCCAGGTCGGCGATGGTGGATTTGCTGCCGGGGATCAGCACCAGATCGGCATCTCCGGGCAGGGGGCGGCCCGGCGCGATGATTTCGACACTGACACCGGGTTCCGAGGTCAGCGGATCAAGATCGTCAAAATTGGCGATCCGGCCCAGTTGAGGCATCACCACCTTCACCGTCCCGCCCGTGGTCGAGGCGATGTCCAACACATCCTCGGCGGGCAGTTTCCAGGCGTCGTGAAACCACGGGACCACCCCCAGTGAGGGCCAGCCGGTGCGCGCTTCGGTCTCTTTCAGCCCGTCATCAAACAGCCGCACATCACCGCGGAACTTGTTGATTACAAAGCCTTTGATCATCTCTGCATCGCCCGGCTCCAGCACCGCCTGCGTGCCCACGATCTGCGCGATCACCCCGCCACGGTCAATGTCGCCCGCCAGGATCACCGGCACCCCGGCGGCGCGGGCAAAGCCCATATTGGCAATGTCACCGGCCCGCAGATTGATCTCGGCCGGACTGCCGGCCCCTTCCACCAGCACCAGATCAGTGCTGCCCGCAAGGCGATGAAAACTCTCCTGCACAGCCGCCATCAATTGCGGTTTTGCACGGATGTAGTCGCCCGCCTGAAAGCTGGTCAGGCGGTGACCCTGCACCACCACCTGCGCCCCGGTTTCACTTTCGGGTTTCAACAGGACCGGGTTCATATCCGTATGCGGGGCCAATCCGGCGGCGCGCGCCTGCAAGGCCTGCGCGCGGCCAATCTCGCCCCCGTCTTCGGTGACGGCGGCGTTGTTTGACATGTTTTGCGGCTTGAAAGGCGCAACGCTCAAACCCCGTCGCACACAAGCCCGGGCAAGGCCCGCAACCAACATGGATTTCCCCACGTTTGACCCGGCCCCTTGAATCATGATTGCCCGCGCCATGCGTGCCCTCCATATTCGTCTCATCCCTGATACGCATCAGGGCGCAGCGGGGAAAGAGACGAACACACCGGCCCATGTGATTTTTGCCGCCGCTGCCTTTGCCCAACCCTATAACCGGCGGCGCACCTTTGCGGCGGTGGCAGGCGCGCAGGCCCCTGATCTGTCGCTCTACGTCATGGCGGCGACGGCGCTTTATGTCCTGCGGCTGCCGCCCTATTATGTGTTTGAAAGCCCGCTCAGCTATTGGGACAACGCCGCCCATGCCGGGCTCATAGCCCCGATCGAGATGAGCCTGTCCCTGCTGTTTTGCGCGGTTCTGATGCGCCGGTTTCCCAGTTGGCGCTCGCGATTTCTGATTGGCTGTCAGACGTTGGTGCAATTGGCCCCGGTGTTTTTCTGGGCCTTCGTGTTCGCGCAGAACGTCGGGTGAGGTCTGTAATTCCAGCCCGGAATCAAGGTCGTAGGCCGCCGGGCCATCGGCAGCCCCCCTCCTTGGGCTGGCGATTTGGCTGATGGATGCGCTTCATTCGTTCTGTGGATGAATTTGGCTGGTATAAAGTGCTTCAGAACCCGCGTTGGAATCGCCACCCCGGGGGCTGCCAATGGCCCGGCTCGCATATCTCACCTCAAAAGAAAAAGCCCCGCCGCGATGGGCAGGGCTTGCAACCTTGGAGGGTTCTAAGTCTTTGAAATCAGGCAGCTTCGGCCTGAGCTGCGGCATTACGGCGTTCGCTTTCTTCGCGCGACAGCGCGACAGAGGTACGAACCCCTTTGCCGACAAAATCCATCAGTCCGGTGACAACCCGCTCATTCGGGTCGATCCCGGCACAGCTCAGCACTTCGCGGCCATCACGAGACCGCGCCCAGCGAGCAATCTGCTCGGGACCATTACCATATTTCTTGTCGTCAGAAATGGCATCGTCCAGCGCAGCCAGTACCACGGCTGCGAAAAGTTTGCGGGCACGGTTGCCTTGTTCAGCATTGAAGGCCGTGCCGTCAACGAAATCTTTCATGTTTCGTCCTTGTTTTTATTGTTCTTGTCTTTCTGGCGTGACGCCCTTTATGGCGCTTTTCACCCGATTCGGATAGGGCTAATTTGCATAGCTCATTTGCAGAAAACGCATGGCTTTGTATCTAAAACCACGATATCTGGTCATCTTGCACGGGGTTACATCCCCAGATATAGGGTTGGGCCAATACTGATCAACCTTTTGACATGGTTTTGCCCGATGCCTAAAATCAACGGTAACGAAATTCGTCCCGGTAACATTCTGGAACATAATGATGGTTTGTGGGCGGCTGTAAAAGTCGACCACGTCAAACCCGGCAAGGGTGGTGCCTTTGCCCAGGTCGAGATGCGCAATCTGCGCAACGGCTCCAAGCTGAACGAAAGATTTCGCAGCGCCGACAAGGTCGAGCGTGTGCGTCTGGAACAAAAAGACCAACAGTTCCTCTATGAGAACGACGGAATGCTTGTTTTCATGGATGCAGAGACCTACGAGCAGATCGAGTTGCCCGCTGAAATCCTGGGCGAACGCCGCCCGTTTCTGCAGGATGGCATGACCATTCAGATCGAATATCACGAGGCCGAAGCGCTGAGCGCCACGCTGCCGCAGAAGGTGACCTGCATGGTGGTCGAGACCGAGCCGGTGGTCAAAGGACAGACCGCTGCCAACAGCTTCAAGCCGGCCGTTCTGGACAACGGGATCAAGGTGATGGTGCCGCCCTTTGTCGGGTCGGACGAGGCTATTGTGGTGAACACCGAAACCATGGAATACGCCGAACGCGCCTGAGCCCTTACAGGTCGGGCGATGAGGGCGGTTTACCTCTGCGTTGAAACGACGCAGGCTCGGCGGATTTCAGCCATCCCAGCTTAACGCGACGTCACCGGCCTGCATCGGCCCCCGCGCCCGATCAAAGCGCAGATAGGCGATTCCCTGACCGGCGGCCTGCGTGTAAATCGTGCCCGCTGGCTTGCCGTCGGCCATCACCTCCGTGCCGACCGGGACTTGCCCCTCTACCGCAACCGTGGCCAGCCCTTTGCGCAGTTCGGTCTTGTGTTTCATCCGCGCGGTCACTTCCTGACCCACGTAGCAACCTTTGCGGAAATCCACGCCATTGAGCCGCTCAAACCCGGCTTCAAGGATGAAGGTGTCCGGCGTCAGCTCGATTCCCGTCTCGGGGATGCAATGCGCGACGCGAATAGCATCGAAATCCGTGCCATCATCGCCACCTTCGCTACCATAAAGCCGCCAGCCCAACGCAGCATGACGCGGATCGGCCAACGCGCCCTCGGGGGCGTCGCCCACACCACGGCGCACTTGCAGTTCACTTGTCGTAATCGCCACATCAGCGCGCAGCTTGTACATGTTCAGCCGCTGGATCAGGCCGGGGGCCAGCGCGGCGTCACTATCCAGCAGGATCACGCCCGCGCGGCGGTGCAGCAGGAAATCGGCCAGATACTTGCCCTGCGGCGTCAGAATCGCGGTGTAGAGCAGGCCATCGCCCATTTTCTCAAGGTCATTGGTGATCAGACCTTGCAGGAAGGGGTCCGCGTCGCTGCCGGAAATCTCGTAGATGCTGCGTGTCATCGGCTCTCCCATCGCGGACCTGTCTGTAATATAGACGCTTCGATGTAATGCAAAAGAGGCCATGCCGATGCGCGCCGAACTTTCGGTTGTGATCCCGACGCTCAATGCCGAAACCGGGCTGCCCGGCTGCCTTGCCAGCCTGATGGAAGGGGTCGAGGCGGGGCTGATCCGGGAATTGGTGATCTCGGACGGCGGATCGCATGATGCCACGTTGCAAATCGCCGACGAGGTGGGGGCGCATCTTGTTGCCGGCCCTCCCTCGCGAGGCGGGCAATTGCGGCGCGGCGTCGCGGAAACACACGGTGACTGGGTGCTGGTGATCCATTCCGACAGCATTCTGCCTCAGGGGTGGTCCGAGGCGGTGATGGATCAGATGCAAAAGGCCGCGCCCGCCTATTTTCGCCTGCGCTTTGATGCACGCGGGCTGGCCGCCCGGTGGGTGGCATCATGGGCCAATCTGCGGGCGCGATACCTGGGCCTGCCCTACGGCGACCAGGGCCTGTTGATCGCTCGGCAGGACTATGACGCCGTTGGCGGCTACCCGGATCAGCCTCTGATGGAGGACGTGGCACTGGCCCGCGCGCTGGGACGACGCTTACAGATGTTGCCCCTGACCCTGACCACCAGCGCCGACAAATATCAGCGCGATGGCTGGCTGCGCCGCGGGGCACGCAATCTGGGTCTGCTGACGCGCTACTTGCTGGGGGCCGACCCGGATCGGCTGGCCCGGCGCTACTGAGGCAGCGATGGTCTAGAAAATCGGCTTATGCGTCCGGTAATACTCTTCATGCACCTCGACATAATCGTATTCATTAGCCACCCAATCCTCGAACCCGATAGGGTCACGGGCATTGCGCGCCTCGTAAAGATCAAAGATGAAGTCCAATACGCCCGTGCGCGACCATTTCAGATGCGCGTATTTCACACTCAGCATCTTGCGCGCCTCCGCCAGTGGCCGCCCCTCGATCACAAGCAAATACAAAGCGGCGGCAAACCCGGCCCTGTCCGCCCCGGATTTGCAATGCATCACAAATGGCTTTTCAATTTCGCGAAACGCTTCGATCACCGCCAGAATATCCTCGCCGGGGGCCGCAAACCGCGCATGCAGCGTGCAATTGACCAGCGTCAGCCCCAGTTTGCGACAGCTTTCTTCCTCGACAAGGTAATGTGCCGCCCCCGCCGCTCCGCGCAGGTTCAGAACCGTGCGGATGCCCATCGCCTTCATCTTCACGAACCGCTCATGCGTGGGCTGGTTCGAGCGATAGACCCCCTGCGCCACCGGGTGAAAATTGGTCCAGAATTTGCGCAACACCGCATGATCGAACCACATATTGTAAATATGGGCGCGGCGGCGGTTTTCCGGTGTGCTCAGATCGGTGTTGTAATAGGCGCGCGTCTCGCGTTCCCAGTCGCCAATCCGTTTGATCAGTTTCATCACTACTCTTCACTTGCTCGAACCGGTTCCATGTAGGGGCAGGGAGGTGGCATGGCAAGGTGATTGACCCTGCGTGCGCGCGGCGTAGAGTGCCCGCGATGCGCAACAGGAGTTTCCCCGCATGAGTCTTGCCAACGGCCGGTCTTATCTGGCCATTCCCGGCCCCTCGGTTGTTCCCGACGCGGTTTTGCGCGCCATGCACCGCGCCTCGCCCAACATCTACGAAGGCGAGATGATCGAGCTGACCCACGGCCTGATCCCTGATCTGCGCCGCGTGGCCCGCACCCGGCACCATGTGGCGGTCTATATCGGCAACGGTCACGCGGCGTGGGAGGCGGCCTTGGCCAATGTCCTCTCGCCCGGCGATGCCGTTCTGGTGCCCGCGACCGGCCATTTTGCGCATGGCTGGGCGGGGATGGCCGAGAATCTTGGGATCGTGCCGCAGATCCTTGATTTCGGAAAACGGTCGCCGGTGGACCCGGATGCAGTTGAGGCGGCATTGCGTGCTGATACATCGCACAACATCAAGGCTGTACTCGCCACGCATGTGGACACCTCCACCTCGATCCGCAACGACATCGCCGCCCTGCGTGCCGTGCTGGATGCCACGGGCCACCCGGCCCTTCTGATGGTCGATTGCATCGCCTCGCTGGCCTGTGACCGGTTTGAGATGGACGCATGGGGCGTGGATATCATGGTGGCGGCAAGCCAGAAGGGTCTGATGGGCCCACCCGGCCTTGGGTTCGTGTTTTTCAACGACAAGGCGGCCGCCACGCGCGCCGCGATGCCGCGTGTGTCCAGCTATTGGGACTGGACCACGAGGGCCAACCCGGAGGCCTATTACCAGTATTTTGCTGGCACCGCGCCGACCCAGAACCTCTATGGCCTGCGTGCCGCGCTGGATATGATCCTTGACGAGGGGCTTGAGGCGGTCTGGCAGCGCCATTCGGTGCTGACCCATGCCATCTGGGCCGCTTGTGAGGTGTGGGGGCAGGGCGGCGCGCTCAAACTGAACGTCACCGACCCGGCCTGTCGCAGCCATGCGGTCACCTCGCTCAGCCTGCCCGCGCCAATGGCCACGCGCCTGCGCGACTGGCTCTCGGCCCAGACCGGTGTCACCCTTGGTATCGGTCTGGGCATGGTGGATTCAGACGATCCCGCTTGGCACGGGTATTTCCGCATCGGTCATATGGGTCATGTGAATGCGCATATGGTGCTGGGCATGTTGGGGGCGATACAGGCGGGATTGTCGGCCCTGGATATCCCTCATGGCACAGGCGGGCTGGACGCGGCCACCAGGGTCATCGCCGACGGCGCTTAACCTTTCTGCCCCAACCAGCATATCAACCGATCCAGAACGAACCCGGCCGCCAGCACCATCGGCAGGCCGAACATCACCCACACGACGCCCAGCATCCAGAACAGGTTCACCGCCCCCATCACGAGGGCCGCGTTGGTGTAATTGGGCGCTTCTGGCATGTTTCCGCGTTGCATGAGGGGATATTAGCCCAATGTACATGAGATTCCCGTTAAAATTCCGGTGATCGGCTCATGCGCGGGCCTCTGCCAATGCTTTGGGCAGGGCTGCTGCAAAAAGCGTCAGATCGTCAGGCCGTCCACAGCTGATGCGGATACAGCGGTCTTGCGGGGCGACAAAGGGCATCCGTACAAAAATACCCTGCGCCACAAGGCTGTTCAGCACCTTGCGCGCAAAATCCCCATCCTGCCCGCAATCAATCGCCACGAAATTGGTCGCCGAGGGCAGGGGGATCAGGCCGTTGTCCTGCGCGATCCGGGCGATCTCATCACGCGACCTGGCGACGTTGTCCAGGGTGTCCTTCAGCCACTGTGTGTCGTTCAGGGCCGCGATGGCCGCGGATTGTGCCGCGCGGTTCATGCCGAAATGGTTGCGAATTTTATCAAAAGCGGTGATCAGATCGCGTGCGCCAAAGGCATACCCGACCCGCGCACCCGCCATCCCGTATGCCTTTGAAAAGGTGCGCATTCGGATCACGCGCGGGTCGTTGATATCAATCACCGGCGCGGTGCCGTCGGCGGCAAATTCGACATAGGCCTCGTCCAGCAGCAACAGACAGCCGTCGGGCATGTCGTCCAGGGCGTCTTCGATCACCGACCCGGCCTGCCATGTGCCCATCGGATTGTCGGGATTGGCCAGGTAAATCAGCTTGGCATCAACCTCGCGCGCCTTGACGATCAGGGCCGAAAGATCCTCGTGATCGTCGGTATAGGGCTGTTTGTGCAGCACGCCGCCAAAGCCCGTCACATGGTAGTTGAAGGTCGGATAGGCCCCGTCCGAGGTGACAACCGCATCGCCCGGTCCCACCAACAGCCGCACCAGATAGCCCAAAAGCCCGTCAATCCCTTCGCCCACTACGATATTTTCAGGGGCGATCTCCAGGTGCGCCGCCAAAGCCGCGCGCAGATCATGGCTGGCCGGATCACCATATTGCCAGATCGCGGCCGCCCCGTCCTGCAAGGCGGCAATCGCCTCGGGCGAGGGGCCAAAGACGTTCTCATTCGCGCCCAGCCGGGCCTCAAACGGCGCGCCTCGGGCGCGTTCCTGCTGTTCTGGGCCGACAAAGGGCACGGTGGCAGGCAGCGATTGGGCAAGCGGGGTGTATCTGGGTCCGGTCATGGCGGCCAGATAAAGCCATGCCCACGCAGGGTGCAAGCCCTTGAAGGGGGTCTTTGGGGTGCCTATTTAAGAATCATTCGCAACCAGATGAAAGGCATTCGTATGCCCGATCTTTCGCGCCGTGGCTTTATCGCCGCCGCCCTTGCCGCTGGCTCGGTCCGCAGCCTGCCGACCATTGCCTCAAGGGTTGGTGGCCGCCGCATTCTGACGCTGGTTTATGACAAATCGCTTGGCATGATGCGCGCGGTGGAACGGCTTGTGCCTTAACGTCGCGCTGGCAATTTTCGCGCGATTGCGCCTCTCTGGTGTCAAAGGAGAGCGCCCATGACCCGTGTCACCACTAGAATCGAGAACCACATCGCCCAAGTCACCCTGACCCGGGGCGAAAAACGCAATGCCGTTGATCCCGAGATGGCCGAGGCAATCGTTGCCGCCGGTCAGGCGCTGATGGACACGGATGTGCGCGCGGTGGTGCTCTCCGGCGAAGGGGCTGCGTTCTGCGCTGGCCTTGATGTGATGCGCTTTGCGGCCCTTGCAGCAGGCGACCCCGAGGCGGTGGTGATGCCGCGCACCCACGGAAATACAAATCTGTTTCAAGAGGTTGCCACGGTCTGGCACCGCCTGCCGGTGCCGGTGATCGCGGCCTTGCACGGGGTGGCCTATGGGGCTGGCTTCCAACTGGCACTGGGGGCCGATATCCGCATCGCAGCACCAGATACCAAGCTGGCGATCATGGAGATGAAATGGGGGCTGATCCCCGACATGGGCGGCATGGTTTTGCTGCCCCGCCTGACCCGCTCGGACGTGATCCGCCGGATGATCTATACCGCCACGCCGGTGTTGGCTGAGCAAGGTGAGCGCTGGGGGCTGGTGAGCGAGTTGAACGAGAATCCACAAGCCCGCGCCATCGAACTGGCGACTGAAATCGCAGGCAAAAGCCCGTCTGCGATCCGGGCCGCCAAACGCCTGATCAATGTGGCGGAAAGCGGCATTGGCGACGACGCCGTTCTGCTGACCGAAAGCCGCGAACAGGCCGATCTGATCGGTAAGCCCCACCAGATGGAAGTCATCACGGCGAATATGGCAGGGCGCGCGCCAAAGTTCGATTAACGGGGCTGTAAGCCATCCCTATCCGTTAATAGATCCGAAGTTCAGCCGACACAGGCAAGACCCCGAGGCGGTTGGAGAATTTCGGTGAGTAGGATATGAGGGTTACTCATGGCCGACAGCCGATGCGCCCGGAAATAGAGCAGACAAGAACTGGAGACGACAAGATGAACCTTGAGAACCTTACCGCGAGAGTGACGCAGGAACTGGACAAGGCTCTTTCCGACCTTCCAGTTGACGAGAAGGAGGAGATTTTGGGTATCGTCCAGCGGGCGATGCTCGACGCATCGCACCGTACGCACCGTGAGTTGAAGGAAACAGCAGTTATCTGCTGTGGTCCGGAGGCCGACCTGGCCCACAAAATCCAGGAAGAAATGGACCAGAAGCGTGACATGCTCATAGCGAACTTGCGCGCCATGCTTTGACCTGATGGGCAGAATAGCAGCTTTCCCGGCGCACTATGGCTCGAACAAACAAAGGGCTGCTATGTCCCACACAGCAGTCTTGGGTTCGCGCTGATTTTAGGGCGCGTCGGGCCTAACGCCCCAAAAACTTTCGCCGCGCCTCGACCGCGATGGAATATTTCATTTCCAACTGCGCAATCTCTTTCATCAACTCTTTCTTGGCGGCCTCACCTTCCGCCGCGGCCCAGGCCTCTTTCACAGCCTGCACCTGTTTCTTCAGCTTGATCTCTTCCGGCAGCGCGCCCGCCTCGGCCATGATCCGGTGCCCCACCGCATCGGCGGTATCAATCAGTGCATCACCGGGCCGATCGGGCAGGCGCTCGCCTTCGCCCTCCAGACCAGACAATTTACCCTCGGCAATCGCCTTCAAAATCTGCCGTTCAGCCAGTTTGCGGGGATCAGCGGCCATGTCCTAACGCCCCTTCGCCTCAAGCGCGTGGTACAAGTGCGTAAAGGTCGCCGCGCCCAGAATGGGAATGATCAGGTTGACCAACGGCACGCTCAGCGGCATCGCCATCAGAATGCCCGCGCCCCAGATGATCCAGCGATTGCGCTTGCGCATCTCGCGCGCCTTTTCGCGGCCCAACCGGCGCATCGCGGCCAGTTGAAAATACTCCATCCCCAGCAGGAACCCGTTCAAGGCCCAGAAAATAAAGGGCGCGAACGGGGCGAAGGGGATGTAAATAATCAACGCGACGATATTGGCGGCTATGATCACACCGAGAAAGTTCACCGTATCGCGAAACTGATCCCATAGCGGCTGTTTTGGCGGCGCAGGCAGGGCCGGATAGTGACGATCCTCGACCGCCTGCGCGACCTCATCCAGAAACATCGAGGTGATCGCCGAGGCCACCGGCACCATCAGGAAAATTGACAGGATCAACATCAACCCAAGGCTGGACCAGCCCAGAAGGTCGTTGATCCACGTCACCTCGCCCAGCAAGGGAACGGTCTGGGTATCGCCGACCATGGCTTGCAGAAACCACAGGAAGGCCGCGTAGACCGCGATCAACACCGCCAGCGTCAGCCCGACACCCAGCAAAAGAACCTTGCGGAACCGCCGATCCCCGGCCTGGCCCAGGGCCTTGAAAAAGCTTGCGAAAATCATTCAGTAAACCAGATCGTAATGGCATCCAAGCTGGGTCTTGGGCGCTCGGGTGGCATGGCGCGCTCGGTGCCCAGATGGATCAGCCCTGCAACGCGTTCATGATCCGCGATCCCCAGTGCGGCCTGCGCCCAGACGCGATCATGGCTGGCCCAACCGCTCAGCCAATTCGCGCCCCAGCCACTGGCCAGCGCCGCGTTCAGCAGTGCCAGGCAGACAGCCCCGGCAGAATAGCTCTGCTCAATCGCAGGAATTTTCTCGGACGGCCTTTGCACCTCGATCACCGCCACCGCCAGATGGCTGTCGGCAAACTGGCTGCGCGCCTTGGCAATCTCATCCTCGGTTTTGCCCAGCCGTGCGCCGCAGTCCTCAACCAACCCGGCCAACCGCAGCAATGCACCGCGCTCCAGCACCACAAACCGCCAGGGCTCCAGCTTGCCGTGATCGGGGCTGCGTGCGGCGGCGGTCAGGATCGGGGTCAGTTCGGCGCGCGTCGGGATCGGCAGGCCCAGCGTCTTGGCGGGACGCGAGCGGCGGTCCAGCAGAAACGCCAGCGCGTCGGGATTGGGATCAGGCATGTCAGGGCCCCTTTCGTCGATTTGCCATACATGTCGGGGCAGGGCGGGCAGGGGTCAAGGCCTAACGCCCCTTGCGGGCCCGTGAATAGACGCCCTCGGGCAAATCAAGCGCGGCTGTCAGATCGGCCAACTGGGCCATCGACAGGGTCACTTTCTGCACGCGGTCCGTGCGTGGATCATATTGCTCGACGGTCACGCATTCCTCGAATGCGTTGATCACAAGATCTTCCTGCAGGGGCGCTTTGCCCTCATCCACAAGGGTGATCACCGTGGAATCAAATTCATGCTCAATTGAAAACATACCTGCACCCTAAAGCGTTTCAGTTTCAGGCCGCAAGTGCATCGCCAAGATAGCTGCACTGGCATGGGCGGGTCCTTGCGGAATGAGGGATTTGTGAACAGCTTGGGGGTGGAAGTGCCCACAAACCCTGTTAAAACCAAAAAGAGTTTCGTTATCGGAGGGTTGCGCGTGCGCTGGTTGGTTGTTGTTTCTGCTTTTGCCCTGGCCGGGTGTGTCAGCACGGTCGAAAACCCTGCGCCGCAAAAACCGGCAGCCACGACGGCCAAAGTTGCACCAACGCCGGGCCGTTCTGATCTGCAACAATTCGCCACGGTCATTCGCAAGGTCGAACCCGTCGCCGAGCGCGAGTGCAAAAAACGCACCACCGGCATGAATTGCGACTTTAAGATCGTCGTCGACGATCGCCCGGGACAGCCCCCCAACGCCTTCCAGACACTGGATAAATCCGGCCGCCCGATCCTGGCCGTTAACCTTGCGTTGATCGCCTCGGTCCGCAACGCCGACGAACTGGCCTTTGTCGTCGGGCACGAGGCGTCGCACCATATCTCGGGCCATCTGGCGCGCCAGCAACAAAATGCCACCGCAGGCGCGATCCTGCTGGGCGGTCTGGCCGCCCTCACAGGTGCCGGGCAGGGCGCGGTGCAAACCGCCACCGATCTTGGCGCGGCTGTGGGCGCGCGCACCTATTCCAAGGAATTTGAGCTTGAGGCCGACGCGCTTGGCACCGTGATTACCAAGCGGGCGGGCTATAACCCGGTGCGCGGGGCCGAGTTCTTTACCCAGATTGCCGATCCCGGGGATCGCTTCCTGGGCACGCACCCGCCCAACGCCGAACGCATGGAAACCGTGCGCCGCGTGGCCGCTGGCCTCTGAGGTATGCGCCAACTCACCGGTGTGATCAGCGATCGAGGCTCGAAATATGCGGTGTCAGGCGGCCCGGTTCAGGGGCGCGACGGCGTGGACCAATTCCTCAAGACCCTGAAACGCGACAAGAAATTTGCCCGCGCCACCCATAACAGCTGGGCGATGCTGGGCAGTGACGGTATTCCGCTCAAGGGCGATGACGGCGAAGGCGGGGCCGGGATGGTGATCCTGCGGATGCTGGAACGTGCCGCCCTGAGAGATCACGTCATCGTTGTCACGCGCTGGTATGGCGGCAAGCATCTGGGCGGCGACCGCTTTCGTCATGTGCAGGATTGCGTAAGCGCCTATCTGGCCGATTTGCCAGCTTGATGCATGTCAAAGCGCGTGCTCAGGCCGCGCGCTACCCTTTCTACAGAATGGCCCGATCCAGGGGTCTTGTCCAAAGAGGGAGACAGCGATGCCCGGTAAGGCGACGTTGAAAACACATGCTGATCTGGTTGACCGGATGGCCGGCACGGTCGGGGTTGATCTGGAAGAGGCAATGATGGAAGGCCGCATGACCTTCGATCAATTGGGGGATGCGGTTCTGTCCTGCACAGGATGCAGCCAGCCCGAAACCTGCCGGAAATGGCTGGCAGAGCAACAAGAGGTGGTCGATGCGGCCCCGGACTATTGTCGCAACCGCGATATGTTTCGCAGGCTGAACGCGGGCAAGCATGCCTGAGGCCCGGCCGTCCTGGCACAAAGATGATCCGGCATCCCACCGGGGGTCGGCACAGGAGACATTATGATGAGCGCAGAACTTCGTTTTATGGGTGATCCTGCCCGTCATTTCTGGCTGACCCGCTCCGTGGCCCGCACCATGGGTATCAGCCTGTCCGAAGCGATGGCGACGGGCCACCTCAGTGCGACAGACTATGCCAAGCTGGTTAACACCTGCCGCACCTGCCCCAATGCCACGCAATGCGAATCCTGGCTGGGTGAACGACGTGATGCCCTGCCCGATGCGCCCGATCATTGCATGAATTGCACGACCTTTGCGCGCCTCGCCAAACAGTTGGCACACTAAGCTCTAGCCTGCCGAGGCTTGCAGCAAGGCGCTTGAAATTCCTAAGAAAAACGCGGCTGACGCCATCAGCACGAAAACATGCCAGATCGCGTTGGCATAGCGCAGGTCTTCCCAGCGGTAAAACAGGATCCCCACCGAATACAGCAATCCGCCCACCAGCATCAGGGCCAGACTGATCACCGACAAGACCCCCGCCAACGGGACGAACAGCAAAATACCGGCCCATCCCAAAAGGAAATACGGCACCCAGCCTGTGGTCATTTCTCCCCGCTTGGCCATCAGCTTGGCCGCGGCCCCGATCAGGGCCATCACCCAGACCAGCGCCAGGATCACATAGGCAAAGCCCGTGCCCAACAACACGCTGAGCGGTGTGATCGTGCCTGCGATTTTCAGGTAAATGGCCGCATGATCAATGCGCCGCAGAATGGGCCGCGCCCGGGTGTCGGCCAGAATGTGATAGGTGCCCGACGCGCCCAGCATCAGGATCAGCCCGGCGGCGTAAATACTTGTGGCCGTCAGGGTGCCCCAGCCCAGTTCATGGGCGGTGATCCCAAACAGAACGGCCACGCCCGTGATCGCGGCAAACAGGCCCAAGATATGCACGATTCCATCGGCGATCCGCTCGGCCCGGCTGTAATTCGGATACGACATCTGCTCATGCCTCCTGTCGACAGGGTCGCATGTAACTTTGCCGTCAGCTTGCCGGAACTCGGTCAATATTGTGTTTCGCCTCCGCGCTCTATTTGCCGGGTTTTTCGCTCAAATTGTCTGTGTCACCCCCAGCCTTGCAAAGAACAGCGCGCAAGTCACTGTTTACGTTAGGGAAGGACTGTTTCCGGATTGACGGGTCTAGTCCGACAAGACCCAACCATCATTCTGCCAAGAATAGATGAACTCAGAGACGGGATAAGCTCCGGTATCATTGAAGTCAGCGACGATTTCTTTCAGAACGTCACGTGCGCCAGGCTGTTCTCCATCAACAAAGATAACCAGATCGCGCGTCGGAAACCCTATCAATACTTCGCCCAGTTGCTCATCGATCTGCCGCCAAAGCGGTGCATGGGTCAAAAATGCTGTTTCGTAATAGCCGTCATAGGTCAGCGAATAGATCGAGTCCCCTTCAATCAATAGCTCAGGCAGCTTGGCTTCCAGATTGCGGGCGGCGATCTCAAATAGTTCACGACGTGTCACACCCAGTTCACTCAAGGAGTCTTCAGTCAGATAGGTGATCTGTGTTGCGCTATCCAAAGTGAAGAGGAACAGGCTATCACCAATTTGCCCATTGCTGACAATGGCTTGCCCTGGGTTCTCCGCCACAAAGCTGTTCTGGTAATCCACATGGCGCAGAATTGGTAATACATTTTCAAGATCATCTTTGGAGAAAGCCGCGTCAGAGGCCAATCCAGTTGTAATAGCCGCTTCGACATGAGCATCAAGAAGCTCCTGCCGCTCGCGCGCCGTGTTGGCGTTCAACAACTGGGCATGCAGATTGTGGGGGTAATGGGTAGAAGTTGTTGATGACGCCCAACTGACTTCGATTGAACTGTCAGATCTGTTGATACTCAGGCCAACAACCTGTTCACTTTCCTCCAAAGCCGATGCAAGCAAGTTCAAGGTCTCACTCAGGCTTGTGGGTCTGTCTATTTCCGCAAGTGCCGTGTTTGCAAAAAGGAAAAAGATTACTATGGGAAGGGCGCGAAACTTCAAACCAACCGCCCCCAAAGATCATATTCCCCGGCCTCGTCAACCTCGACATTCACGATGTCGCCCACTGACAGCCCTTCGGTGCCCTCGTCAATGAACAAACACCCGTCAATCTCGGGGGCATCGGCCTTGGTGCGGCAGGTGGCGATGCCGTCGGCGTCGATTTCATCCACAATCACCTCTTGCACAGATCCAACCTTGGCGGTCAGCTTATCCACAGAAATCGCCTGTGCGACCTCCATAAACCGCTCCCACCGCTCTTGTTTGACCGTTTCATCCACATGATCGGGCAGCGCGTTCGACCGCGCCCCATCAACATTCTCGTATTTAAAGCATCCCACGCGATCCAATCGCGCCTCGCCCAGCCACTCCAGCAGGGTCTGGAACTCGGCCTCGGTTTCGCCCGGATAGCCGACGATAAACGTGCTGCGCAGGGCGATGTCGGGGCATATCTCGCGCCACGCCGCGATCTCGTCCAGGGTCTTGGCCGCTGCCGCAGGCCGTGCCATCCGGCGCAACACATCGGGGTGCGCGTGCTGAAACGGGATATCCAGATACGGCAGCACAAGCCCTTCTGCCATAAGCGGAATCAACTGGCGCACATGCGGATAGGGATAGACGTAATGCAGCCGCACCCACGCCCCAAGGCCACCCAGATCACGCGCCAGATCGGTGATATGGGCGCGATGCCCATTTGCTTCGGCATGTTTGATATCGACGCCGTAAGCGGATGTGTCCTGCGAAATCACCAGCAATTCACGCACGCCGTTTTCCACCAGCTTTTCCGCCTCGCGCAGCACCGCATGGGCCGGACGGCTGGCCAGTTTGCCGCGCATATCCGGGATGATGCAGAACTTGCACTTGTGATTACAGCCCTCGGAAATCTTTAGATAAGAATAGTGCCGCGGGGTCAGTTTCACACCACTGGCCGGCAGCAGATCGACAAACGGATCCGGATCGGGCGGCACTGCGCGGTGCACCGCGTCCAGCACCTGCTCATATTGGTGCGGGCCGGTCACCGCCAGCACTTTGGGATGCGCGCCGGTGATATAGTCCGGCTCGGCCCCAAGACAGCCCGTCACAATCACCCGGCCATTTTCAGTCAGGGCCTCGCCAATCGCGTCCAGACTTTCGGCCTTGGCGGAATCCAGAAACCCGCAGGTGTTCACGATCACCGCATCGGCGCCGGAATAATCAGGGCTGATCCCGTACCCCTCGGCGCGCAGCCGGGTCAAAATCCGCTCGCTGTCCACCAGCGCCTTGGGACAGCCCAGTGACACCATTCCAATGGTCGGCTGCCCCGCGCGGGGGGCGTCCGTAATGCGGGCGCGGGCCAGATCGGGGCGCAGGTCAGGCGGGTTTGTGCTCATCGCCGCGCATATAGCCCAGCCGGGCCAGGCCCGAAAGGGAAAACCGGTTGTGCCAACCCCCGCCACCTGCCTAAAGTTCAAGGAAACAGACGAGAGGTGCGGTATGCGGCTTTTGATCCGCCTGATTGGGCTTGTGGTTGTTGTGGCGCTGGTGGCCGTCGCCTCGCTGTTCTTGTTGCCCAGCGACCGGATCGCACGCATCGCCGCCGATCAGATCAGCAAACAGACCGGGCGCAGTGTCACGCTTGAGGGCGACACGCGGGTTACATTCTGGCCGATCCTTGGGGTCAGCGGCGGCAAGTTCAGCGTGGCCAATGCCGATTGGTCCGATCAGGGACCGATGATCACCGCCGATGCGGTCAAGATCGGGGTCGAACCACGGGCACTGTTTGGCGGTGAGGTGCGGATCACCGGGCTTGAGGCGCAAAACCCGACGATCCGGCTGGAACGCGCCAGTGATGGCCGCGTCAACTGGGAAATCGGGGTGCAGGGGGTTGCGCCTTCGGGGCAATCGGATGGCAGCAGCCCGGCGCGCTCGAACGCGCTGTCGCTGACGCTGGACCGGGCGCTGATCCAGAATGGCAGCTTCAGTTTCACCGATCACGGCGCTGGGGACAGCATTCAGGTCAATGGCGTAGATCTTGACCTGCGCTGGCCGGATTACGCGGGCGCGGCCAGCTTTGATATCTCGATGCTGCCTTTGGGGCAGTTGACCTCCAAGGTGATCCCCGCCAGCGAACGCCTGCATATCAAAGGACAGCTTGAAGCGGTCGGCGGCTTTATCGAAGGGCAGCTGTCCGGCCTGCAAGCCACCCTCACGGTTCCGGGCGGCAGCGTCACCTTCAATGGCCGTGCGGGCAGCACCCCACAGGCCGCAGGCACACTCACGGCTGATTTTGACGATACCGGCCGGGTCATGGCCGCCCTTGGACAGCCCGCTGCCGATATCCCTGCGGGCCTTGGCAGGGCGCTGAAACTCAACACCCAGATCACGCTCAGCGATGCACAGAAACTGGCCCTGCGCGACGCGACATTGCAGTTGGACAATAACGGGTTCACGGGCGCGGCTGATTTTGATCTGTCGGGCGATAAACCTAATATCAGTGCGCAACTGCGCGCCGGGGCGCTGGACATGTCGCGCTTTGGCGGCAGCGAGGGCAACAATACCGGCGGCGGCAGTTCGGTGACCACCACGGGGTGGTCGACCAGCCCGATCGACGCCTCGGCTCTGGCGCTGCTTGACGGTGATTTTGCCCTTGTGGCCGACAGTATTGATCTGGGTGATCTCAAACTGGGCAAGACACGTGTACTGGCCACGCTGATCCGTTCGCGGCTGGTTCTGGACCTGCGCGAGGTGCGCACCTATGACGGGCTGCTGACCGGCGAATTTGTGATCAACAACCGCACGGGCCTGTCGGTGGGGGGCGATCTCAACGCCGAGGGGCTGAATGTGCAAAGCCTGCTGCGTGACGGCATCGGGATTTCCCGCCTGACCGGCACGGCGGCGGCGCAGGTCAGTTTTCTGGGCGTGGGTCAAAACATGGATGCCATCATGCGCTCGCTGTCGGGCAGCGGATCGCTCAGCATCGGACGCGGGGTGATTGAGGGCTTTGATCTGGACGCAATCATGCGCGCAGGCAGTCTGACCGGCGGGACCACCGTGTTTGACAGCCTGACCGCCAGTTTCACCTTGGATAAGGGGCAGGTTCTGAATGACGACCTGCTCTTGTCACTGCCCCGCGCCAGTGCCGAGGGCGAGGGGCGCATCGGTCTGGGCACCCGCGATATTGATTACCTGTTCACCCCCAGACTGCTTGAGGGTGAAAACCGCCGCGGTCTGGCCATCCCGGTGCGCATCCGCGGCCCCTGGTCCGATCCGCGCATCATCCCCGATCTGGATCGCGCCATTGATCTGAATCTGAAAGAGGAAAAAGAAAAGCTGGAACAGCGGGTCAAGGATGAACGCAAGAAGCTGGAAGAAGACGCCAAGGAAGAGGTGGCCCGACAGCTTGAGAAAGAGCTGGGCGTGACCCCGGAAGAAGGACAATCGCTTGAGGATGCCCTGCAAGACACGCTTGAGAAAGAGTTGGGCGATGGGCTGTTGAAGCTGTTTGACTGAAACTGCGCGACCAGGATCGTTCCAGTCAAGACGTGACGGGCCGTCAAGACCGAGCGCGCCTAGTCGGGCAATCCGGCCTTGCGCAAACCGGTCAATACCCGTTCGAGATCAGCGTCGTTCGCGAATTTTCCTGCGTAATCCTCGCGCACCTTGGTGATCGAATATTCGGGGTCAAGTTCTGTTACTTTTCTGACGGCTGCCTCAGCTTCGTTTTGCTGACCAAGACATATGTGAATGCAGGCCAGCACCCGATTTGCCATCGGAGGTATTTCAGACATGGCGTTCATCGTTTGCAACGCCGCGTCACAACTCCCCTTAAGCCATTGAATCCACGCCAGGTTCCACTTGAACCAGTCCGGGTGCAACGGATCCAGCCGCATGGCTTTCAGAAGCAGGTCCTCGGCTTCATCCGTGCGCCCTGCATATCCAAGAAAGTCGGCCAGGTTGGCCATTCCATTTGTGTCATTCGGATTCAACTCAAGCCCGCGCCGCGCGCGCGCGATTGCGCGATCAAGATCGTTTTCCTGCAAGTGCACACATGCCATTGCTGCATGGCCGTCATAGTAGTCGGGCGCAAGTTCGATGGCTTTCTGCGCCGCCTTGCGCGCTTCTTTCAATGCATCCGCGCAGCTGAGGGGGCTCCAACCCCAGCGATATCCGTTGATGTAAACAAATGCCAATTCCACATAGCCATAAGGCTGGGTCGGGTCCGCCGCGACAGCCGCAAGGTTTGCCTGTCGCGCCTTTTCATTCCCGTCCGGAGAAAAGCTAAAAAAATGTTGGCGGGCCTTCAGACTGTGCAGCAGCGCAGTTAGCTCTGAACTCTTGGGTTTTGTGGCTTTCTTTCCCTCAAAACTGATGATTTTCCGCGCGACAGCAGCCACAGTTTTGCGCACGATATCATCCTGAACGGCAAACAGATCGTTTAGATCACATTCATACACTTCTGACCAAATGTGCGGCCCTTCAACGGCATCAATCAATTGGACAGTGACGCGCAACCGCTCGCCACTTTTCTGTTGGCTTCCCTCAAGCAAATACCGAACCCCCAGCGTATGCGAAATCTCTTTGACGTCTGTGGATGTCCCGCGAAAGCTGAAACTTGAATTGCGCGCGATGACAAATAATTCCGGAAACCGGGACAGTTCGGCCGTCACGCCTTCGGCGATTGCATCACTCAGATACTCCTTGTCCTCTCCAACGCTGTAATCATCAAACGCCAGCACAGCGATCGACAGCTGAGGGGGAAGCGGTAGGCCTGTTGGGGCCGGTTCAACGTCGACCGGGACCGCCTGCGCCGCGTATCCCTTTTTGGAGGAGGTCTGGATAATCCTGTGTTTGCTGTCGTTTAAGGCGCGTCTGATATCCGAGATGCATTGAACAAGGCTGTCATCGGTAACAGATGCCCCGGCCCAGACGCTCTCAAATAATTCCGCTTTTGAAACAACCTCGCCGTGACGGCGCACGAGGTGGGCCAGAACGTCCGCGCTCTGACTGCGCAATCGCACGATGGTGTTCGCCGCGTCCCGCAATTCGTTTGATTTCAGCGAAAACGTAAACTCTCCCAACCGAAACGTTTCGGATAATTTCGCCTTCTTTTCGGGATAATTTCCGGACATTCCGCGCGCCTCCGTGTTCCATCAACCTTGCGAGGGGGCACGTCGTGACGCAAGCAAATTCACCCGGCTCTGGTGACGCGCCCTGCATGCGGCGATCGGGCTGCGTGACCTCTCTAACAGTCAAGCAACAGATGGGACAATGAATGAAACTCACCGCACTGATAACTTTCACTGCCATTGCCGGTTTCCACGCAACCGGTGCCTGGTCGGCCGATTACAAGATCCAGCGCACGCTGCAAGTGCAGGCGTCTTCCACAGAGGTATGGAATCTGGTGGGCGATTTTTGCGACATCGACGATTGGCATCCCGCTTTGACGGCCTGTTCGCTCAGCGTGAGTGATGGCGGGCTTTATCGCACTCTGACCACGGTCGATGGTGCGGAATTTGTGGAAAAGCGCATCGCCAAGGAATCCGGGCTCTCCTACACCTACAGCATCGTCAGCTCGCCCTTGCCGATTGAAAACTACACGGCAACCTTTTCGATTGAGCCCCTAAACGGATCGCTGATCAGCTGGTCTGGCCGCTTCTCGTCGGAAGACCCGGCAATGGAAGCCACACTTTCTGAATTCTACGACGCTGGATTGTCCGCGATCAAAAGCGCTTTGGGCGAGTAACACGACAACAGGCGCGCACCCTGACGGGAGGACCATGGCGGATTTGTCGTGTCAGGTTTGCGCAGAAAGGCCAGCCGTCAGCTTGCGTTCGCCAATGCCCGCTTTCGCCTGATTGTGTTGAAAAACAACGTGTTTCTGGTGCTGGAGAGATCCCGCCAGCTTGCGGAGCTTCATCGAGATGTCGTTCTGGTGGGCCCTGGCTATGTCGCGGGCAACCTAGCCTCCGGCGAAACCTCGTAAAACAGTACCGCTTGCGCCTCTTGCCTCGGTCCCAACATCGGCAATCCTCCCGCTCGATACGGGAACTGAATCAGCAGTTCACACATCAATCAAGGAAGAGTTTTTCAACAAAATAACCCAAGACTACCGCGTATATTTACAAACATATGCAAAGTTTAATCTATCAGGTTTGCGTATTCGTCACGCACATCCTCGTCGACTAATACATCTCTATTGCCGCCATATAAGCGGTCATTCTGATCTTTCCGAGGCCCCGAAATCCAGAAAAAATCACCACTTTCAGTTTCAAAATAGTTCGCCTTGAAGCCTGCTCCTTTCAAACTCTGAAAGCGCAAGCCTTTGTAATAAAGTGTCTTCCCAGATTTTGAGAAAAATACGCGCCCGATAACGGCCTCTCCTTCGAGACCTTCCGATTTCGCTTCGATGTACATAATTCGGGACCGCGACAACCTAAACGCTTTTGGAAGCGGCATGTCCTGACCCAGTTTTTCTTTCCAATGATCTGCGTGCCGCATGATGCTTGTCCGGTTTGTTTGGGTCGGTAACTGGACCAGGTATCAGAAAATGCCAACGGCAACAAAGCCCGGTGCCCGCAAAGTACACATCGATCAAATATCAGCGTTCCCCTGTCGCCTCAAAATCCGCGGCGATCCGCAACTCGCGCATGGGGCGGACCAGATCAATGCACTGCTGATACACCGGATCGGACTTATAGGCGGCCAGGGCTGCGTCATCGGCAAATTCGGCGTAAACCACCACGTCAATCTGCGTACCGGCGATCTGATCGGCCTGCAGGTTGCGGCCCACCTCGAAATGCTGCGAATGCGGGATTCCGCCCAGCATCTTCAGGCCTTCCTGAATACGCTCGACATCTTCGCGCTTCCTGGCGCTGAAAAACACGATG
>Ga0316205_10001775_pt1 | contig 25149 bp, 24 predicted proteins | sample 3monthpyrite_MG_FD_204941 | JGI IMG/M metagenome (GOLD analysis project Ga0316205, IMG submission 204941) | Microbial mat bacterial communities from mineral coupon in-situ incubated in ocean water Damariscotta River, Maine, United States -... | ecosystem: Environmental > Aquatic > Marine >... | reverse complement strand
CGCCGTTCTCATGGATCAGATCCGCGATCAGTTCGACATAATCCTCCGTCACCTCGCTGCGCCGCGCCTCGCGCACACCGATAAAGGCCTCGGTCCGGGCTTCGACCGCGCGGGCATCGGATTCGGGACGCTCACTCTCTGGGCGCTCACTCTCTGGGCGCTCGGCATCGGGGCGCTCGGCATCGGGGGGCTGTTCATTCGTCATGTCGGCATCTTCGCATATTCGGGATTGACTCGTAAAGCCCGAGCGATGATTATTAGCCGATGCTAACTTAATGCGCCGTGACTTTGGCTGGTGCGCAAAACCACGGGAATCCCTGCTCCATGTCAACCAACGCCTGGCGTCAGCACAATGAGACGCCATCGATGTCCGAGGTCTTCCGCACCATCGCGGTCGGCAACGGCGGCACCAGCCGATTCCGGCGCTTTCTGGCCTTTGTCGGCCCCGGCTATCTGGTGGCCGTGGGCTATATGGACCCGGGCAACTGGGCGACATCACTGGCGGGCGGGGCGGCCTTTGGCTATACGCTGCTGTTCGTCGCGCTGTTGTCGAACATCATGGCGATCTTGCTGCAATCGCTGTGCGCGCGGCTGGCGGTCGCGTCGGGTCGGGATCTGGCGCAGGCCTGCCGCGATGCGTTTCCCAAATGGATGTCGATCCCGCTGTGGATCTTCGCCGAGCTGGCCATCATCGCCACCGATCTGGCCGAAGTGATCGGCACCGCCATCGGCTTGAACCTGCTGTTCGGCATTCCGCTGGAGATCGGCGTGTTCATCACCGCCGCCGACGTGTTCCTGATCCTGTGGCTGCAAAACAAGGGGTTCCGCTGGGTCGAGGCCGTGATCATCGCCCTGATGGCGCTGATTACCGCCAGCTTTGCGGTGCTGATCGCGCAGGCCGATCCGGTCTGGGGCGACGTGATCGCCGGCTTCGCGCCGGACCGCGAGATCATCAACAACCCGACGATGCTTTACCTGGCGCTGGGGATCATCGGCGCCACCGTCATGCCGCACAATCTGTATCTGCATTCGGGCATCGTGCAGACCCGCGCCTTCGGGCTCGATCTGCCATCCAAACGCGAGGCGCTGCGACTTGCGACCTGGGACAGCACCATCGCCCTGATGTTCGCGCTGACGATCAACGCGTCGATCCTGATCCTGGCCGCGGCGGCGTTCTACACCGTCGGCGTGACCGATGTCGCCGAGATCGACAAGGCGCATCTGTTGCTGGAACCCTTGCTGGGGTCTTCGCTGGCCCCGATCCTGTTCGGGGTGGCGCTGCTGTGCGCGGGTCTCAATTCGACCGTCACGGCGACCATGGCCGGGCAGATCGTGATGGAGGGATTCATCAACCTGCGGCTGCCCCCCTGGGCGCGGCGCCTGATCACCCGGGGGCTTGCGATCGTGCCGGCGATGATCGTGATCCTGCTTTACGGCAGCGAGGGGATCGGCGAGCTTCTGATCCTCAGCCAGGTGGTGCTGTCGTTCCAGTTGCCCTTTGCCATCGTGCCGCTGGTGATGTTCACCGCCAGCCGGGCCAAGATGGGCGCCCTGGTGGCGCCGCAATGGCTGACCTGGACCTGCTGGCTGATCGCGGCGGTCATCATCGTGCTGAACGCCAATTTGCTGTGGACCATCTACCAGGCGTGAGTGATCGCCGGGTCCTGCGCGGTCTTGCCGGGTCTATCTGCCTGACACCTATCTGCCTGGCGCCACGGCGACCGGTCGCGCCGGTTTGACCAGGCGCAGGCTCTCCGTGTTCCAGGTGGCGCTGACGCGCTGTGCCTCCTGTTTCAACAGGTCGGCAAACCGGGCGGCCAGCGGGCTCATTGGCTTGCGGATGGGTTCGATCAGCATCAGATCGACATGCATGTCCGGCCCCACGATCGGATTCACACACAAGGCGCGGTGCCCGCCATCCTCGGCCATCATGACAGCGGGAAGGATGGCCATCCAGTCGCTATGTGCGACGAAATCCAGCGTGCCGAGCATCGTGTCCAGTTCCAGCAACTGACCGATCCTGATGTCATTCGTCGTGCAGTAGCTTTCGATCGTATGATGGCGGATGTTGTCGCCGCCCGGCACGACCAGCTTGAACGGGGCCAGCGCGCGCAGGCAGACGGGGGCCAGGGGCTCCAGTTCACTGCCCGCCCGTGACACCAGAACCTCGGGCGTGCGCACGAAGAATTGGCCGCGCACCCCGGTGTCCGAGCTTCCCGACGGCACGATGGCGAAATCCAGCTCGCCCGCTTGCACCGTCTGCGTCAGACTGGCGCTGTAGCTTTCGGTGATGCGGACATTCACATTCGGCGCCTCTTGCAGGAACCGGTCCAGAACCGGAGACAGAACCCGGCTGGTGATGCTGGGCATCAAGCCGACATGGATCTCGCCGGCCTCGCTCTTTGCGAAGCGGGTGACATCGCGGCGCGCCAGGGCATAGACGCGCAGAACCTCCATGCAGTTGCGGTAGAAACTGTCGGCCGCGGGTGTGGGGGTCACGCCGCCCCGTTCGCGCAGAAACAGTTGCACGCCAAGCATATACTCAAGGTTGCGCATGTGCTGCGACACGCCGGACTGGGTGGCGTTCTCGCGCTCGGCGGCGGCGGTGAAGGATCGCTCTTCATAAGCCGCCACGAAAATCGAGATGTCCCTCAGGCTGCACCGCATGTCCATTCGCAATCCCCTTTGTTTCCTGGCTTTGGCGGGCCCCGGGGCCCCGTGCGTTCCTCTGCCATCAGGTTTTCCGATTGTCCCCAGTCGGCATTGTGATGTCTCAGGCAAATGATGCGCGTTAGAAATATCTAACGGCCCGGGATTCGTTCGGCAAGCGTTATGGTCACTTGAACCATCCAAGATGGAAGAGTCAGGCGTGATGGCGGGCGCTCCATGCCATCTTGACAGAAGGGAAGGCGCAGCGTGATATTTCAGTCGCCAGACCAAAGGGACATAACGAAAGCGGACGTTGCATCGGCGGCTGCTGATTCAGCCGTTGGCCAAATGCGCGCGAAACAGCAAAAAGGGGGCACGACAGTGCCGCACAGGATCGGATTCATTGGACTGGGCGTGCTGGGCAATGCCATCGCGCAGAACATCGCGGCCAGCGGCGCAAGCCTTCTGGGTCACGATGTGTCGGCGCTCGCGCGCAAGCGCGCGAGCGCCGATGGCGTGGCGCTGGCGACCGGTATCGCCGACATGGCCCGCCAGTGCGATGTCGTATTCACCTGTCTGCCGAACGCGGACGCGGTGCGGGACGTCTGCGCCGAACTGACCGCCTCAGGGCACCGCGACCAACTGATCGTCGAACTGAGCACGCTGTCCATCGCCGACAAGGAGGCCGCGCGCGACACTCTGGAGCGCGCCGGGCGCCGGGTTCTGGATTGCCCGGTCAGCGGCAACCGGATCATGGCGCTGGACCGCAAGCTGACGGCCTTTTGCAGCGGCGATCGCGGCGATTACGAGTCGGTGCGCGAGACGCTGCTGTCCTTTTGCCGCAAGGAACATTTTGTCGGTGTCTACGGCAACGGCACCAAGACGAAGCTCTGCGGCAATATCCTCAACCTGGTGCACAACACCGTCGCCGCCGAGGCAATGGTGCTGGCGATCAAGTCCGGGCTCGACCCGCGACAGTTCCACGAGGTCATCAGCGGCAGCGGGTCCAGTTCGGCGATGTTCGAGGTGCGTGGCAGGCTGATGGCCGAAAACGACTATGCCAGGGACGGCATGAATTTCTCGGTGCCGCTGAAGGATTCGCGCATCATTTCGGACCATGCGGCCAGCGTCGGAATGCCCATTCCGCTGTATCAGGCGGCCTTGCAGTTCTACCATGCGGCGGCCGCGCAGGGTCTGGCGCATCTGGACGCCGCGGCGGTCTGCAAGGTGATGGAACGCCAAGCCAATTGCGAACGCCAGACATGAGCACGGCGCAGCGAACCCTTCGACCCAAGGAGGCGCCACGCCTTGCTTCTTCCGATCCTGTCGGTCACCGCGCCGCTGTTTGTCATCATCGCGCTGGGGTATCTCTGGGCGCGCTTCAAGATGCCCTTCGACACACGGACCATCGGTGCGCTGGTGTTGCAGGTCGGCACCCCGTGCCTGATCTTTTCCACCCTGACCGGGACGGGGGCCGCCGCGTCGGTCATGGGGAACATGGTGTTGGCCGCGATTCTGGTGATCGCCGCGTCGACCGTGCTGGGCGCGCTGGTGCTGCGCCTGTGGGGGCAGCCGCTGAACACCTATCTGCTGGTGGCGATGCACGGCAATTCAGGCAATATGGGCCTGCCGCTGGCCGCCATGGCCTTCGGGGCCGAGGGGCTGGCGCTGGGGATCGTTTATTTCACCGTGGTCGCCATTTCCCAGAACACGCTGGGCCATGTGGTCAGCGCGGGGCGGTTCAGCCCGAAGGCGCTGCTGCGCCAGCCCGTGGTCCATGCCAGCGCGATCACGGTTTTCGTCCTGGCCAGCGGGGTGGCGGTGCCGGTCTGGATCGCCCGGACCACGGAATTGCTGGCCGGGATCGTCATTCCGACCATGCTGATCCTGCTGGGTGTCTCGTTGTCGCAGCTGACGGTCGCGGACCTGAAGCTTTCCGCGGCGATGGCGCTGATGCGCTTCGGCGTGGGGGCGCTGGCGGGCATTGCGCTGATCGTCGCGCTGGGGCTAAGCGGGGCCGAGGCCGGGGTGGTCTGGATCATGGCCACCATGCCCGCGGCCGTGGTCAGCGTGATCTTTGCCGAACGCTACGGACATTCGCCGGAAAAGGTGGCGGGCACGATCGTCGTTTCGACCGTGGGCACGCTGGCGGGCCTGCCACTGATCGTCTGGATCGCCATGCTTCTGGCATCATGAAACACAACAACAGGACGCGCGTATGACAAATGACATGGCGCGGGCAGGCAGCGTGCTGGCCCGGCTCAACTTCAACTCGGCGGTGGCGCTTGCGGTCGTTGTGCTTGGCATCGTGATATGGCTTCTGGTGCCCTATCAGGTCGCCGAACCGCCGGTCTTCTTCGGGCGCAGCAGCGTCGGCATCAGCCCCAAGCTGTTTCCGCAAATGATTGCCATCGGCATGGTGGTGATCGGCGCGCTCTATTTCATCGCCAGCCTGTCGATGCGACAGATAAGCGGATTTCGGGGCCTTTCCGCCTCGGCCTATGTCAATCTTGGCGTGGTGCTGATTGCGATGCTGGCCTATGTCGCGCTGCTGCGCCCGCTGGGCTATCTGGCGACCAGCATGGGCGTGGCGACGGCCATTTCGTTCTACTACGGCTCGCGCAACCTGGTGGGCATCGGCTTGACGGGAATCGCCGCGCCGCTGGTCATCTACACCCTGTTCACCCGGTATCTCAGCGTTTCGCTGCCGCCTTTTCCCTGGGGATCATGATGTTTGACATGCTGATAGACGCCATGCTGATGCTGATGCGTCTGGATATTCTTCTGATGATTTCCGGTGGGCTGGTCCTGGGGATGCTGGTTGGCGCGCTGCCCGGTTTCACCACCGTCATGGCGATGGCGATCGTTCTGCCGATTTCGTTTTTCCTGGAGCCGATCCTGGGCATCCCGTTCCTGATCGGCGTCTACAAGGGCGGCATCTTCGGGGGCAGTATCCCGGCCATTCTGGTGAACATTCCGGGCACCGGGGCGTCGATGGCGACGACGCTTGATGGCCCGGCGATGACCCGCAAGGGCCAGTCGCGCAAGGCGCTGGAAATCGCGCTGGTGGCGTCGGTCGTGGGGGACTTCCTGTCTTCTTTCGGCACGATCCTGATCATCGGCCCGATCGCCATGATCGCGCTGCTGATCGGCCCGCCCGAGATTTCGGCGATCCTGCTGCTGAGCCTGATGATTATCGTGATGTCCAGCTCGGGCAATTTTCTAAAGGGCATGGTGATGCTGCTGATCGGCATGTTCCTGGCCACGGTGGGTCAGGATCCGGTCGGTGCCATGGTGCGGTTCGATTTCAACTTCTATCCGCTTCAGGCGGGGATCGACCTGTTGCCGCTGATCATCGGCCTGTTCGCCATTCCCGAGATCCTGTTCGCCATCGAGCAGCGGCGCGAGGCGGTTGTCGATCCGGCCCATACCAAGGCGCAGGGCGAGCGTCTGCGCTGGTCCGAACTGATGGCCTGTGGCCGCACGATCCTTCGGTCCACGGCGATCGGCGGGGTTATCGGCATGGTGCCCGGCATGGGGCAGGTGGTGGCGGCGTTCATCGGGTATTCGGCCGCCAAGGGCGCGTCAAAGCATCCCGAGACCTTCGGCCAGGGCGAGATCGAGGGCGTCGCCGCCCCGGAAGCCGCGAACAACGCGGTCAACGGCCCGACCATGGTGCCGCTGCTGACGCTGGGCATTCCGGGCGACAACATCACCGCCATCCTGCTGGGGGCCTTCGTGGCGCAGGGGCTGCGGCCCGGTCCGCAACTGTTCCAGGATCAGGGCACGCTGGTCTATGCGCTGTTGTTCTCGATGCTGCTGGCCTGTGTGCTCTTGCTGGTCATCGGTTATCTGCTGACCCCGGTCTTTGCCCGCGTCGTGACGATCAGCAAGGCCTATCTGGTGCCGCTGATGCTGATCTTCGCGGTCGGCGGCACCTATGTCTATCGGTCGAACCCGATGGATCTGTATTTCATGATCGGCTTCGGCCTGTTCGGCTACGGTGCGCGCAAGCTGCATTTCGATCTGACGCCCCTGGTGATGGGGTTCATCCTGACACCGCCGCTGGAATACGCGCTGGCGCAATCCATGCTGCTGTCGCGGGGCGATCTGCTGGGCTACCTGGTCGGCACGCGGCCGATCGCGGTTGGTATCCTGGTGCTGACGCCGGTGCTGATCTTCTGGCTTGGCTACCGGCAAAGAAAGCAAAGACGCGTCCGGCCCTAGGTCGGGCGCGCCATGACGACCAATCCATCATTTGAGGAGGACCAACGATGGGAACGATAAGACACACAATCCTGGCGATTGCCGCGGCACTGGGGGTGGTGAGCGCGCCTGCGATCGCCGAGACCTATCCCGACCGCCCGATCACGATGATCATTCCGCTGGGCGCGGGCGGGTCGCACGATCTGAACGCCCGGGTGATGACCTCGGTTCTGCCGCAGATCCTGGGGCAGCCGGTGGTGGTGCAGCTGATGCCGGGCGCGGGCGGGCAGATCGGCACCGCGGCGGCGGCTTCGGCCCCGGCCGACGGCTATACGCTGCTGTTCACCCATAACTTCATCGATGAATTGCAGCAATTCGTCACCACGCTGCCCTACAGCCCGAACGATGACTTCGTGGCCGTTTCGCGCACCAACACCGCGCAGCCCGTGCTGGTGGTGCGCAATGACAGCCCGTTCCAGACTTTCGACGAGCTGATCGCCTATGCCCAGGAAAATCCTGGCCAGCTGCGCTTCGGTCATAGCGGCAACTGGGGGGCCTTCATGGTGCCGGGGCTTGCGCTGATGCAGGCGGCAGAAGCCGATGTCACGCTGATCCCGTATCAGGGTGGCGGCCCGGTGATCCAGGCGCTTCTGGCGGGCGATGTCGACTTCACCTTTGCCTTCGCTTCGGTGCTGGCGGGGCAGGATCTGCGCCCGCTGCTGGTCGTCGGTGACCAGCCGATGCTGGACGGCGTGCCGACCACCACCGAGCTGGGCTATGACCAGGTTTCCGAGATCGGGGTCATGAATCGGGTGGTTCTTGCGCCCGCTGGCATTCCCGAAGATCGGCTTGCGATCCTGCGCGACGCCTTTGAACAGCTCAACGAGGATCGGACCTATCTGCGGCTTCTGGACCGTTTGGGCGAGAATTCGGACATGATGGGCGGTGCGGAATACAACGAAGTCCGCCTGCGTCAGGCCGAGCGGTATCGCGCCCTGGTCGAATCCTTCGGCGGCTGACTAAAGCCTGTTCGAACAAGGCTGTTCGAACGTGCCTGTGCGAACAAGGCGGGCGGTCCTGATCGGGACTGCCCGTTTTCCGAGTCGTTCAGGCCTGTTTCCAGGACCGGACCAGCGCATCATAGGCGGGAAAGAGCCGGGTGAAATCCTGCTCCAGCAAGCCCTGTTCGCCGACCTGCGCCAGCAATCCGGCGGTCAGATGGACATAGGCCGAGGGTTGCTTGAGATCGTCGAACAACGCGCTGGCCAGGCTCAGGTCCTTGGCCAGATTGCCCGCGACCGAGCGCCCATCGAACTCCCCGCTGATGATGTGATCGGGAAAGCGCCGTTCGCTGACGAAACTGCGCGCGTTGCCCGCGTTGATCGCCGCGATGGCGCTTTCCAGCGGAATGCCCGCGCGCGCGGCGGCGCGGCAGCCCTCGGTGGTGGCCAGGAATATGGTGTGACAGATCATGTTGTGGACCAGCTTCATCGTATGCCCGGCGCCCGAAGGGCCGACATGAAGGATTTGCGCGGCGATCCGGTCCAGGACCGGGCGGATGCGCGCCAAGACCTCGGGCGCACCGCCGATCATCAGCGTCAGCTGCCCGGCCGCCGCCCCGGCGGCACCGCCGCTCATCCCGGCATCCAGATAGGCAGCGCCCGCCTGCGCGGCCCTTGCGGCCAGCCGCGCCGTGGCCCCGGGATCCGAGGTGGTCAGATCGACCAGCACCCGCCCGGCGTCCCGATCTGTCGGGCCCGTGTCAGGCGGGTCCGTGTCAGGCAGGTCCGTGTCAGGCGGGCCCGTGTCAGGCAGGCCCGTGTCAGGCAGGCCCATGTCAGGCAGGCCCGTGTCTGGGAAGCCCAATTCCAGCAATCCCGCATCGAACAGCGCGCCGATCTGCGCGCTGCCGGGCACTGCCAGCAGGATGATATCGCAATCCGCCACTTTTTCCAGGCCCCAGGGCACGGCCGGAAAGCGGGCGCAGGCGGCGTCACGCGCGTCCCAGACCGCGTGCAGGAAGCCCGCCGCCCGAAGGTTTTCGGCGATCCCGCCGCCCATGGCGCCCAGGCCGATGACGCCGCATCGCGGCGGGGTCACGGGGCCGACCGTTTATGCGCCTCGGCCAGGTCGGCCAGTTGTGCGATCGCGCTGTTGGACAGCGGCAGGTCGACCGGCGCGCCGATCTCGGCCGACAGGTCCGCCGCGCGATAGGTTTCCATCACCATGCGGGCGTGCTCTGGTTGCACCATCACCGGGCGATCCAGCAGCACGCTTTCCAGGAAATGCAATGTCTCGGGGCCCATCTGGCCGGCGAACACATGGTCCACCTGCTCGCCCGGCATCGTCGACATTGGATAGCGGGTGCCATCGGACACGGTGTTCAGCCATTTGTCGCGATGCGTGTCGTCCAGGAACAACGCGCCTTCGGTGCCGGTGATCTCGATCCAGGTGGCGCAGAAATTGGGGTAGCTGGGCGGCAGGTTCCAGCCGCCGCCGATCACCACGAGCATCCCGTTATCCATGGTGACGGTCGTCCACATCGCGTCGTAGGATCCGTTGAGCGCCTTCATGTAGCCATAGGCGCCTTGCGAATACACGCGCACCGGTTTGGCCGGTTCCAGCATCCAGAACACGAAATCCAGGTCATGGGTCGATTCCATTGCCGCGGGCGACAACCGCACCCGCGAGGCGATCTTGGTGCCCAGCGTCCGCGACAGGTGGCGGCTGACCATCACGTTGACCACGTTGCCCAGCGTGCCATCGGCGATCTTCGACTTGGCATAGGCGACCTTGGTGTTGAAACGCTGCGAATAGCCGATGGTGAATTTCAGCCCGTTCTCGCGCGCCAGCTGGATCAGCTCGTCGGCCTCCCAGAACTCCATGGCGATGGGCTTTTCCAGCAGCACATGCTTGCCCGCCTTCAGACAGTCGCGCGCGATGGGATAGTGGGTCTGCTCGGGCGTGGTCGAAATATAGACCACCGAGATATCCGGATTGGCCACGATGTCGCGGTAATCGGTGGTCGCGGTGGCGGAATTGGTCTGGGCGCGCACCTCTTCCAGGCGCTCGGGGCGGATCTCGCAGATATGCAGCTTGTCCACCAATGCCGAACTGGCCAGCGTTTGCGCGCGGATACCGCCGCACCATCCGGTGCCGATGACGGCAACCTCTACCTGTTTCATTTCGGTCCTCCCGTTGAACGTGGTGCAAGGGCCTGCGCCCGTGGCAGGCTGGTTCTAGCAAGCGCGCGCGGCCGGCGTGATGATTTCTCAGACCGGCACGGATCAGCTTTTCTGATGCCCGTCAGGACAGCGGTGGCGCGGGGGTTTCGGGGGTGGCGGTTTGCGCGCCATTCATCACCACCGACAGCATCGAATAATAGCCGACGATCCCGAACAGATCGATCACGCCCTGGTCGCCAAACAGCGCCCGCGCCTGAGCGTGGGTGGAGTCCGACAGCCGCTTGCTGTGCAGAAGTTCCGATATGGCGGCATGGACCACGCGCTCGTCTTCACGCGTGAATTCGGGCAGACGGTCCTCTGCCAGCGCCAGGATGATCGCCGGGTCGATGCCCTGCTGCGCGGCGATGGGCGCGTGAATCGCCCATTCCACCGGCTGGTCCCAGAACCGCGCCGTGCACAGGATGGCCAGTTCGCTCAGCCGCAATCCGATCGCGCTGTCATAGCGCAGGTATTCGCCCACGCGCTGCACACGGTCCATCAGATCGGGGCTGCGCATGAGCGGCACGAAAGGGCTGACGATGGCCTTGCGCGGCCCGTCCAGCATGGGCTGCGCCTGGCGTTGTTGTGCCTCGGTCCAGTCGGCCTGGGGGATCGGCGGATAACGGTCGGGGCCCAGCGGTTTCATCCCAGGCCCTCCCACATGGCGGCCAGGTCGCTGCTGGCATCCATGTTCGGCAGGCGGGCGGCCACCGCATAGCGCCCGCTGCTGAACAAAAGCGGGCTGGCGGCATCGTCGAAGGACGCGCGCACCACCCGGCCCAGCAGGATCTGGTGATCGCCGGCGGGAATGGCTTGTTGCAGGTCGCATTCGAACAGCGCCAACGCACCTTCGAGCCGCGGGCAGCCGCCATGACCCCTGGACCAGGCGATCCCGGCGAACTTGTCGTCGCGTGGTGTGGCGAAGCGGTGCGACAGGTCGGCTTGCTCCTGGGTCAGGACATTCACCGCGAACACACCCGAGCGAAGGAAAGCCGGCAAGGACGGCGCCTCGCTGCGGATGCTCCACAGGATCAACGGCGGATCCAGCGACACGGCGGAAAAGGAATTGGCCGTCATCCCCACGACGCCGCCCCCTTGGGTGTCCGGTCCGGACGGCCCGTCAGGCCCGTCAGGTTCGTCGGGCGCACGGGTGGTGACAACCGTGACACCGGTTGCGAACCGGCCCAGCGCCTGCCGGAACAGGCGCGAATCCACCAAAGGCACGGCGTCGAATGTCAGGACGTGGTGGGTCATGCGGTCCTCGTGGTCGTGGCATTTCGGGTATCCTTTCAGGTTTGGCGCCCGGGGGGAAAGAAGAAAATCTGCTGGCGCGCATCAGCCCGAATGGATTCTGATGCTGGTCAGAAGAAATCGTGATTTCTCCTGGCGTGGGGGTGTTCATACTCTTGCTGGAAAGGGGAGCGTCATGAAACAGACCGAACGAGCCGAAGACCGCACCAGGATCGCCGGGCGGGGTCTGGCGTGACGCTGCGGGTTTCCGCCGCGCGGCTGAAGGGCTTTGTCGCCGGGGTGCTGGCCGCCGAGGGGCTGCCGCAGACCGACGCGGCCACCGTCGCCGACATGATGATCGAGGCCGATCTTCTGGGCGGCGACGGTCACGGCATCTTTCGCTTGCCGCGTTATCTGGAGCGCCTGCGCGCCGGCGGCTACAACCCGCGGCCCGGTATCCGCATCACGCGCGAACGCGGCGCGATGGCGCTGGTCGACGGCGACAATGGGTTCGGCCATCTGGTGATGAAATTCTGCGCCGACGAGGCCGTCAGGCGGGCGCGCAGCCACGGGGTCGGCTGGGTCGGGGCGCATCATTCCAATCACGCGGGCGCGGCGGGCGTCTATGCCATGATCCCCTTGGCCGACGATATGATCGGGCTGTATGTCGCTGTCGGCAGCGCCAATCACATGGCGCCCTGGGGCGGCCTGGAGATGCTGCTCAGCACCAATCCGATCGCGGTGGCGTTCCCCGCCGCCGGGCGCAAGCCGGTCTTGCTGGACATGGCGACCACGGTCGCGGCCTATGGGAAGGTCAAGCTGGCGGCGCAGCGCGGCGAGGCGATGCCGCCCGACTGGATGATCGATGCCGAAGGCAATCCGCTGACCGACCCGGCGCGCGCCGCCGAGGGATCGCTGCTGCCCATCGGCGGACCCAAGGGCTACGGGCTTGCGCTGGTCTTCGGGCTGTTGGCCGGAACGCTGAACGGCGCGGCTTTCGGGCGCGATGTGATCGACTACAATCAGGACGCTACCAGCGTCACCAATACCGGGCAATTCATTGTCGCCATAGATCTTGCCAGCTTCGGCGATCCCGCGCGGATCAAGGCCGAGGTGGCGCGCATCGGCGACGAGATCACCGGATCGGCCCGCAGACCCGGTGTGGATGCGATCCGCATTCCCGGCGAACGCGCGCTGGCGGTGCGCGACCGGCGACTGGCCGAGGGGATTCCGGTTCCCGCCGCGCTTGCGCAGAAACTCGATGGCATCGCCGCCACCCACGGCCTGCCCCCCTTGCAGGACGTTCCGCAATGACCCAACGCCAGGCCATGATCCGCACCCGGCAGACGATCGACGAATTCGATCGCGGCAACGGCGTCGTCACGCGCCTGTTCTGCAACGAGGACATTTGCGGCGCGCAGGTGACGACCGGCACCACGGTTCTGCCCATCGGCAAGAGCGTGGCCATGCACCACCACAATTGCGACGAGCAGATCGTCATTCTAGCGGGCCGCGCCGAGGCCGAGTTCCAGGGCCGCCGCCGCCCTGTCGGGGTGATGGAGGTCGCCTATATCCCCGCGGGCGAGGTGCATTGCTTTCACAATGTCGGCGATGAGCCGGTGCTGATGCTGTTCATCTATGATGCCGGCGAGGTGACGCGCACCTTCGCGGCCACCGGCGAAACCGTGGTCCATCTGGCGGCTGGCGACCGCGCGCAGCCCGGGAAACAGGCGCGCTAGCCGCCCGGCCGACATTCTTCCCGCATGTGGCACCCTTGTGCGCAACCCGTCTGCCGAACGGCGCGGGCCGGATTCGTCGGGCCGCCGGATTGGGCGGCCATACGCAGCCCTGATAGAGATCAGCGGTTTTTATAATTTCTGCCGCGTCGCCGGCCTGCCTATCCTTTCTGGGAACCGTGAAGAAAGGAACCCGCATGGCGGTAAGACATGAAGTCGGCCTGGCGATCATCGGCTGTGGCACCATCGGCCGGATCCGGGCGATCATCGCGCGGGATTATCCGGGGATCAGCTGGCTGGGCCTTTGTGATACCAACCGCGCGCTTGGCGAGGCCTTGAAGGCCGACGCCAACGCGGATTTCTTCACCACCGATTTCAACGCTCTGCTGGACCGTCCCGAGGTGACGGCGGTGATCGTCGCCACGGACGAGAACAACCACGCGGCGCCCACACTGGCCGCGGCCGAACGCAAGCAGTCGCTGTTCATCGAAAAGCCCATTGCCACCGATGCGCGCGAGTCGCTGGGCATCCTGCGCGCGATCGAGGAATCGGGCGTGGACGCCGTGATGGGCTACACCCAGCGTTTCCGCCGCCGGTTCCTGACCATCAAGGAACGGCTGATTACCGGGCAGATCGGCGATGTGCATTCGGTGGTGACGCGCGCCTTCATGAACCGCATGGTGCCCATCGCCACCGTGTCGCGCACCCAGAACCGGCGCCACCTGACGCCGATGGTCGTATCGGGCACGCATTCACTGGACATGTCGCTGTGGCTGATGGAAGGCAAGACGCCGGTCTCGGTCTATGCGAAATCGGTCGACAAGGTCATGTCGCGCTGGGGCACCAAGGATTCGACCTTCGGCATCTTCGAGATGGACGACGGCACGATCTTTTCCATGAATATCTCCTGGGGTCTGCCCGAGGTCTGGCCGGGGTCGGTCTACGGGCTGGAGATCGGCATCGTCGGAACCGAGGGCGTGATCGATATCGAGGATACGCACCGTGACCTGGTTCTGGCCACCAACGTCGCGCAGGGTGGCGGCTATGTGCCCGACGGCTACACCCCGCCCGCGCGGCATGTCGATTTCCTGACCAGCTATCCGCCGGGCGATCTGCATCTGAGCCAGCTTTGGGGGCCAATGCGCGAGGAAACCGTCAGCTGGTATCAGCGATTGTGCATGGAGGTGCCCACACCGCACGCCACCGCGCAGGACGGCCATCGCAACCTGATCCTGACCATGGCGATGGATCTGTCCGCCCGGCGCGGGTGCGAGCTGCGCCTGCCGGTCGATCCCGAAGAACTGATGGCCGAGGACTGAGCGCCGCGCGCCGCGCATCACGCGCCATGTCGAAACCGGATGGCGTTCATCAAACTTTCTCGTTTCACTTGCCGCGTTGCGCATCGGTAAGGTCGGGCAAACACAGTGGAGACAATCATGCAGCTTGGGTTTTTCACCATGCCTATCCATCCCCTGGGCAAGGACTGGCGTCAGAGCCTGCACGAGGATCAGGAGGCTTTCATCCTGGCCGACGAGCTTGGCTTTGCCGAAGGGTATGTCGGCGAACATGTTACCGATGTCGCCGAGAACATCACCTCGTGCATGGTCTTCATCGCCGCGCTTGCCGGCCGGGTGAGCCGGATGCGCCTTGGCACCGGCACGGTCAACCTGCCCAACAACCACCCCGCGCAGGTCGCCGGGCAGATCGCCATGCTCGATCATCTGCTCGATGGGCGGCTGAATTTCGGGATCAGCCCGGGCGGGTTGCTGTCGGATGCCGAGATTTTCGGCAATCTCGACAATGACCGCAACGCGATGTTCCTCGAGGCGATCGACATGATCCTGGCGCTCTGGTCCCAGGAGGCACCCTATGATCTGCACGGCAAGTTCTGGAACATCACCACCGAACGCACCATCATGGCCGATATCGGGCAGGGGATCGTCGGCAAGCCGATGCAGCGGCCGCACCCGCCCATTGTCGTCACCGCGGTCGCGCCGTTCTCCAAGGGGGTCACCGCCGCCGCCGCGCGCGGCTGGGATCCGATCTCGGCGAATTTCCTGATGCCGAAATGGGTGGCCTCGCATCGGGGGTGTTATCTCGAGGGATGCGCGCAGGGCGGGCGCGCGGGCGATCTGGCCAATTGGCGTGTCGCCAAGAGCGTGTTCGTGGCCGATGACATGGACACCGCGCGCGCCTATGTCTCGCGTCCCGACAGCCCCTACCGGTATTACTACCAGTCCTTGTTGACCAAGCTGAAGAAAAACGGCCGCTCGAACCTGTTCAAGGAAGATCAGAGCATGTCCGACGACGAGGTGACGCTGGAATATGTCATGGACCGCCTGGTGACCTTTGGCACCCCGGACAAGGTCGCCGATGAATTGCTGGCCTTCCGCGAGCTGACCGGCCAGTTCGGCACGTTGCTTTATGCCGGGCATGACTGGGCCGATCCCGCGCTGGCGCGGCGCTCGAAGATCCTGATGGCCGAAAAGGTCCTGCCGCTGGTGAACGAGGCCGAGAAGGGCCGGATGGAGGCGGCGATATGACCCGCGACATCGTCAAGGCCCGCGATGCCGACCTGTTGGTCCGCATCGACGGGCCACAGGGCAAGCCCTGGATCCTGCTGTCAAACTCGCTGGCCACGGATCTGCACATGTGGGACGACCAGATCGCGTTTCTGACGCAGACGCACCGCGTGGTCCGCTACGACACGCGGGGGCACGGGCAAAGCACGGCCCCGCGGGGCCCCTATGATTTCGACATGCTGGTGGCCGACATGCTGGCGGTGCTGGATCATGTCGGCGCCGAACGCGCCGATATCATGGGTCTGTCGCTGGGCGGCATGACGGCGCTGGGGCTGGGTCTGGCGCATCCCGGCCGGGTGCGGCGGATGGTCGTGTGCGACGCGCGCGCCGACAACCCGCCGCCCTTCGTGGCCAGTTGGGACGAAAGGATCGCCGCGGTCGAGGCGGGCGGCATGGCGGCCATCGTGCCGGGCACGCTGGAGCGCTGGTTCACCACGCGGGCTTCGGCCGCGGTGCGGTCGCGCGCCGAAGCGATGATCCGCGCCACGGCCGTGCCGGGATTCACGGGCTGCGCCCGCGCGCTTCAGGGGCTGAGCTATCTTCACCGGCTGGGCGCACTGTCTGTCCCCGTGCGCTACGTGGTCGGCGCCGAGGATACCGCCGCACCCGTGGCCGCCATGCAGGCCATGGCCGATGCCACGCCGGGTGCGCACCTGACGGTTCTGCCTGGCATGGCGCATATTCCGGCGATGGAGGATCCCGCCGCCTTTCAGGACGCCGTGTCAGGCTGGTTCGAACCATGAGGAGTGCACAAGGATGCTGACCATCGCGATCGCCGGGTTCGGCTGGTGGGGAAGCCATATCCTGACGCGACTGCAAGGCCATGACAGCCTGCGGGTGGTCAGCGTCGCCGAGCCGAATGCCGCGCTTCATGCCGATATCCGTGCCATGGGCGCCGAAGCCGTGGACAGCTATGACAGCCTGCTGGCCGATCCGCGCGTTCAGGCCGTGGTGCTGACCACGCCGCACATGCTGCACGAGGATCAGGTCGTGGCGGCGGCGGCGGCGGGCAAGCATGTGTTTTGCGAAAAGCCGCTGGCGATGACGGTGGCCAGCGCCCGCCGCGCGGTCGGGGCGTGCCGCGATGCCGGTGTGGTGCTGGGGATCGGGCATGAACTGCGGTTCGATCCGGCCATGCAGCGGCTCAAGGCGCTGGTCTCGGGCGGGGAGTTGGGCGTTGTCATGCATGCCGAGGCGGCGTTCAGCCACAACAAGCTGGCCGGCCTGCCCGCCGATGGATGGCGCACGTCCAAAGACCTGTCGCCCGGTGCCGGCATGACCGGGATGGGCATCCATCTGACCGATCTGATGATCTGGCTGTTCGGCCCGGTCGACCGGGTTCAGGCGCAGGTCCGCGACCGCACGCTGGGCTGGCCGACCGGCGACATGGTGGTCGCGCAGCTGGGCTTCGCGGCCGGCAACACGGCGCATTTCCAGGCGATCCTGAACACGCCGCACTACATGCGTTTCGCGGTGTTCGGCTCCGAAGGTTGGGCCGAGGCGCGCTATGCCAGCCATCCCGATACGCCGGGCGGAAAGATCCAGTGGTCGCTATGCCGCAAGGGTGGCGCGCCCCAGAACGAGGTGCTGGACTGGAGCGACGCGGTCGTGGCCAACCTGACGGCGTTCGGCCGGGCGGCACAGGGGCAGGGCGATTATCCCTGGAGCGACGCGGAACTGATCGGCAATATCGCGGTCTACGAGGCGATCGTGCGTTCCTCGGACAGCGGCGAGACCGTGCGACCGGGCTGACGCGGCGGCGCGCAGGGGCCGGCGACGCGAAAAGGCAGGGGCCCGCAAGGCGCGGCGGGGGCGGAATGGCCGCCCCCGTTCCGTCTTGTCAGACGCCCGGCAGGGTCCAGCCGGCATCGGCCATCCGCTGGCGCAGCGCGGCAAGATCGGCCTGCGGCAGTGCCTCCAGCGGCGGGCGCAGCGTGGCCAGCCGCGCATCCCCCATTTCGGCGGCCAGCAGCGCCTTGACGGCCGGGATCAGCGGATAGCCGGAAACAATCGTGCGCAACGCCGCCACCTTGTCTTGCAACGCGTCGGCCTTTGGCGTGCCCAGCGCATCGATCAGATCGCGGATCCCGCGCGGGTTGAGATTACCCGACGCGGTGATGCAACCCGCGCCACCCAGCGCATGGGATTTGACCAGCGCGCCTTCGGACGAGGGGAAGATGCTGAAACCGGGGAAGCGGCGCAGCATCGCCTCGGTATTCGCCCAGTCCCCGGAACTGTCTTTGATACCCAGAACCGTCCTGGGATAATCGCGGATCAACCGTTCGATCAGGTCATGCGGGATACCCACGCCGGTATTCTGGGGAATGTGATACAGCCACAGCCCCAGTTTCGATGAGCCGACCCCGTCGATGACCGCGGAATACCAGGCATGGAGCCCGTCAACGGAAACCGGCTTGTAGTAGAAGGGCGGCAGCGCCAGCACGCCGCCGCAGCCCAGAGACAGCGCATGACGCGTCAGGGTGATGGTGTCCATCAGCGAGGGAAGCCCCACGCCGGGCATCAACCGATCGGCCGGAACGCCCGCGCCGACCAGCCTTTCCAGCAGCGCCATGCGTTCGGAAAGGCCCAGCGAATTCGCCTCGCTCGTGGTGCCGAATACCGCCAGACCGTCCGCGCCGTTGGCCAGCAGCCATGTGCAGACATCGACGAACGCATCGCCATCGGGCGAAAGATCGGGCTTGAAGGGCGTGATGGCGGGCACCAGCAGCCCGGTGAAACGTTTGGGTTCCATGGTCGGATCCTTTCGCGAATGCGCGGACGGTTGCAAGTCCATGCGCGGGCCGATCCGGACGATTCCGATCCCCGGCAGGTCTTGTCATGGGATATGCGAAGATGTCGCGAAGCTGTCAACTGAAATATCAGTATTGACACCTGACACGGGCTGGTGTCTTTTTCTGGGCAGGCCGAAGGGCAGTATATCGTAGCAAGTTAAGGCTTTTAATTCAAAGGGGCCGCGAGCAAACCATGCAGACAGCCGAGAAACCCCGTGATCTGGCGAGGGACAGCGTATATCAAGAGCTGCGATCAGAGATCCTGATGTGCCGCTTGCGACCGGGGCAAATGCTGCAAGAGCGGGATCTGGTCGCGCGGCTTGGTGTCAGCAAGTCCCCGATCCGTGACGCGTTGCTCAAGCTCGAGGAGCGGGGCCTGATCGAGGTGCTGCCGCGCAAGGGCTACCGGGTGCGGCAGATTGATGTCAGCGATGTGCGCGACATGTATGGCCTTCGTCTGATCCTGGAACGCGAGTGCATCTCGTTGATGATGGATACCGCCAGCGCCGAAGTTCTCGAAGGTCTGGACGCTTTTGCCAAGGCGCCGGCCAGCCCCGATCTGGCGACCTGGATCGACTACAACCGCGCGTTTCACACCTATATCGCCGCGCATTGCGGCAACGCCCGGCTGGCCATGATCGCGCAGGAAATCATCGAGCAGTTCGACCGGCTGACCTATGTCAGCGTGACCAGTTCGACCCAGATGTCGCTGGACCGTTTCGAGCGCGAGCATCGCGAAATCATCGAAGCCATCCGCGCCGGAAACAAGCGCCAGGCCCTCGCTCTGGCCGGGCGTCATGTGCAGCGCTCGCGCTCGCGCGTTCTCGACAGCCTCAAGAGCGCGTCGATCGTCGATACGTCACCGGTGCCCGACTGAGGCCACGGCGGCACAACCACCAAGGAGACAGGATCATGACATTGAAGCCCCCCCCGGATTGGCCGGCCGACCTGGTCGCGGACATGAAGGCCAACGAATTCTGCGGCGTCGTCGGCAGCGTTCTGGTATCGGAAACCGATGCCTTGCGGGTCTGGCACCTGCATCTTCCGGTCGGCAAGCGGTGCAACTTTCACCGCCATGTCCTGAACTATTTCTGGACCTGCCACACGCATGGCAAGGCGCGCGGCTACTACGAGGACGGCTCGGTTCGGGATGTCACCCATTTCCCGGGCGACACCAAGCATTTCGAATTCCCCAAGGGCACGCACATGCTGCACAGCGTCGAAAACGTCGGCGAGACCGACCTGTTGTTCACCACGGTGGAATTCAAGAACAGCGGCAATCCCGCGCTGCCCATCCCCGACAGCGTCCGCCTGACGGTTGCCGCCTGACACCTGACATCAAGGAACCACCAGACCATGTATGCCCCTCCCGGAGTGAAGACCAGCCCGGCCGTGACCGTGCCCGAAACCATGAAGGCATGGGTTCTGGGCGATCCCGGCCAATTGACGCGCACCGAAAAGCCGACGCCCGTGCCCGGGCGCGCCGAAGTTCTGGTGCGCATCGACGCCGTGGCGATCTGCGCGACAGATCTTGACGTCATCGCCTCGGGCCCGCCGGCGATGATCCAGGGCGGCTTGCCGTTCAACAAGAACTTCACGCCGGGACACGAATACATGGGCACCGTCGCCGCGCTGGGGCCGGGGGTTGACGAATTCGCCGTCGGGGACCGCGTGACCGTGGAAATCCACGCTGGTTGCGGGCAATGCAAACGGTGCCGGATGGGCATGTATACATCCTGTCTGAACTATGGCCTGAATTACGGCGACCTGGACAAGGGGCACCGCGCCAACGGGTTCACTTCGGATGGCGGGTTCGCCTCGTATGCGATCAACAACATCAACACGCTGATCAAGATCGACGATTCGATGTCCGACGAGGAAGCGACGCTGGTCGTGACCGCCGGGACCTCGATGTATGGCCTGACCGAGCTGGGCGGGCTGGTGGCCGGCGAAAGCGTCGTGGTCTGCGGCCCCGGTCCGATCGGCCTGCTGGGGGTTGCGGTGGCAAAATCGCTGGGCGCGCACCCGGTCATCCTGACCGGCACGCGCGACAACCGGCTTGAGGTGGGCCGCGAACTGGGCGCCGATCATGTGGTCAATGTGCGCCAGGAAGACGCGGTCGAGGCTGTCCAGAGGATCTCTGGCGGCAAGGGGGTCGATTACGTGCTGGAGTGCTCGGGCGCGCCGGGCGCGATCGATACGGCCGGCAGGATGCTGAACCGCGGCGGCAAGATCTGCCTGGCCGCGTTTCCGCACGAAGCTGACAGTGTCGATGTCGCGCATCTGGTGCGCAACAACATCTATGTTTTCGGGATTCGCGGCGAAGGTAAATCCGCCACCCACCGCGCCCACGCCTTCATGGCCGACAAGCGTTTTGACGCCACCAGGATCCATACCCACAGTTTCGACATGGAGGACCTGCCCGAAGCCCTGCGTTATGCGCGCGAACGGGTCGAGGATGCGATCAAGGTGGTTGTCCTGAATCGCCGGTGATCGGTCCATGCCGGTCGCCCTGTTGGCATAGCGGCGGCCGGCAGCGCAAAAATAAGGAGATACGCCAATTTTTGGTGCGTGTTTCTTGTTTATTGATAGCAAGGTGCAATTGTCCAATTGCGCCTGATTTCACTCAACCATAATTCAAGACCTTCATTATTTCCGTGAAACGCCATTGTGGCAAGCGGGCGAATTCGCGTCGCGGACTTCAAGCCGTGCGTGATGCGCGATTTTCGGCGACAGATCCGGCCGGTGGCATGTTCGTTTGCGGATGCATTGGCACCGAACGAATCCTTCTATTTGTCTGTCAATAAATGAAAAAGATTTTTTCGTATCAGGATTCTCGCTGCCCGTCGCATGACTGGCGCCGCGCCCCGGGTGATGCGCCATGGGTTTATGCACCGCATCTCCGTTTTGCCTTTGATGGAATGCGCAAAGCTCTCTTCAGTCCACGTGTGCCCATCATAAAACCGAATGCCAGCCCGTTGCAATTCTAATACATAACTTATTGACGCATGGTTGTTCGGTCTGTCACGCTTTTTAAGCCGCCTGACAAACGTGTATTCAGATAACCTGCGACACATGAACGCGCATTCGCGCGGCGGCCACATAGGGAGGATGTCACATGAAAGACGGTTTCAATCGTCGCACGTTCCTGGGGGCTGCCGGGATGGCGACCCTGAGCATCACCATGCCGGGCATCGCGCTGGCGCAAAGCTATCCGGCGCGTCCGATCACCGTGGTGATCATGTATGCCGCGGGGGGTGGCACCGATGTCCTGATCCGCAAGCTGGCCGATGAAATGGCCAAGGCGCGCGGCTGGAGCATCAGCATCGCCAACCGGCCCGGTGCGGTCGGCGGCATTGCCACACAGTATGTCGGTGCGCAGCCGGCGGATGGCTACAACATTCTGGGCGCGGCAAATTACAACAAGTTCGTGCGCGTTCTGGGGCATGTTCCGGCGACTCCCGCACCCTGGGAGAGTTGGGCCTTCATGAAGGCCGGCACCGCGATTGCCAGCTGGTCGGTGCCGGTGGAATCGCCCTTTCAGACCTTGCAGGACGTGATCGACGCGGCCAAGGCAAACCCGGGCCGGATCAGCGTCTCCACCTCGGGCACTGGCGGGATCTGGCACGAAATGGCGCTCTTGATCGCGGCATTCGCCGGGATCGAACTGCGTTATGTGCCCTATCAGGGCGGCCAGCCGGCTACCCTGGCCGGGCTTCAGGGCGAGGTCGACATCGCCGGGGGCGGCGTGCATGAGCATGTCGAACTGGTGCGGGCCGGGCAGTTGCGGATGCTGCAACATACCGGGGTCGAGGACATCGTGCTGGACGATGGCACGGTTCTGCCCACGGTCGCCAATCTGATTCCGGATCTGGCCCCGTTCCTGCCGATGGGTGCCACCTACAACATGATCGTGCGCCGTGACACGCCGCCGGAAATCCTGGGCGAGATCCAGGCGGCGTTCGTCGAGGCCGCCAACACGCAGGAGTTCCGCGATTTCCTGAGCGCGCGCTTTTTCCAGCACGATGTCCGGGTGGGCTCAGCGGCCGACCGCGAGGCGGCGCGCATGGAAGTGGTGACGGTCGATCTGTTCAACCGCTTCTCGGATCAGATCGGCTCCGAGGTGAAGTCGGCCGCGGATCTTGGTCTGCCCGCCCCCAGCGGGTTCGAAGCCTGGTGGCCGCCGCAGGGCTACACGCCGCTCGACCTGTGACGGGGCGCGGGACATGAGCCAATCCGACCACGGCGAGTTCGCCGGAGAAGATGAGGGGGCCGGCTATGCCGCCCCCTCGGTCGATATGTTCGCGGCGGTGCTGCTGATCCTTCTTTCGGGATGGTATAGCTGGGAAGCATGGGGCTTTCGCATGCCTGGTGGCTGGCGCACGGCCCCCGGGCTTGTGCCGCTGTTTGCCGGGCTCAGCCTGATGGCGATGGCGCTGGTGCTGGGACTGACCGCCTGGCGACGGCGCGGGCAGACGGCCCCGGCGCCCGCTGTCGATGCCGCGACCCAGGGCGACGCCCTTCGCACGGTGATGCTGATCGGCGTGCTGTTCGTCTATCTGCTGGCGATGGGATCCATCACCTTCGGTCTGCGCGGTTATGTCGGCGGCGTGTATCTGGTGGTGGGGGCGTTCGAGATCACCACAATCTTGTGTCTGAGCGCCTTGATGCGGCTGTTCTGGAACGGCCGCCTGTGGATCATCGCGTCGGTTGCGATCGGCTGGACGGCCTTTCTCAGCGTGACGTTTCGCAACATCTTCCAGATTTCGCTGCCGGGGTAATCAAGCATGATAGATGCATTCGTTCAGGTGCTGTCGCCCTGGCTGCTGGTGCTCGCGTTCGGCGGGGTCAGCCTGGGTATCGTCTGGGGGGCCCTGCCGGGCCTGTCCACGACCATGGCCATGGCGCTGCTTATCAGTCTGTCGACCGGGATGGAGCAGTCCAGCGCGATCGTGTTCATGCTTAGCGTCTATACCGGCAGCGTGTTCGGCGGGGCCATTTCGGCGGTGCTGATCAACATTCCGGGCACGCCCGACGCGGTGCCGACGATGATCGAGGGCCACGCGCTGGCCCTGAAAGGCGAGGGCGGGCAAGCACTGGGCATGGCCATCGCCGGGTCCTTTGTCGGCAATTGGGTCGGCATCCTGCTTCTGGTCGCCTTCATTCCGCTGGTGCTGAGCTTTGCCTTGATGTTCCGGTCTTGGGAAATGGCGCTTCTGGCGATGATCGGCATCTCGATCTGCGGCTCCATGTCCTGCGGGGCGATGCCGCTGAAGGGCTGGATCGCCGGGTGGCTGGGCATTCTGGTGGCGCTGGTCGGGTTCGATCCGATCCACGCCGTCCAGCGCTATACGTTCGGCGTGCCCGAATTGATGGATGGCGTGAACTATGTGTCGGTGCTGATCGGGCTGTTCGGCATGACCGAGATCCTCAAGGTTCTGCCCAGCGGCGCGCAGCCGGTAGTGCCCCAGGCCGTTGGCCGGGTCATACCTTCGCTTCGCAAACTTGCGCGCCACTCGGTCGCGGCGGCGCGCTCGGGTGTGATCGGGGCGGTGTCGGGTGCCATTCCCGGGGCAGGGGCCAATGTCGCCTCGTTCCTGTCCTACGACATAGGGCGGCGCATGGCCTCGCCCGAGGAAAAGGCGAAATGGGGCAAGGGCAGCTACGAGGCGATCGTCTGCGCCGAAGTCGCCAACAACGCCAATATCGGCGGCTCCATGCTGCCCACCCTGACGCTGGGCATTCCCGGCAACGCGGCGGCGGCCTCGCTGCTGGCGGCGCTTGCGCTCAACAACATCGTTGTCGGCCCGGCCATCGAAGTGGATTATCCGGGGCTGATCTATTTCTTCTACGCCGCGCTGATCGTCGCAAATCTGCTGATGTATGTCGCCGCGATCGGCTTGATCAAACCCTGTGTGAAACTGTTCAGCCTGCCGCGCTCGGTGCTGCTGACGCTGATCGTGCCGATCGCCGTCATCGGGGCCTATTCGGTGCGGTTGAGCATGTTCGATGTCTGGGTGATGTTCGCGTCCGGGTTGATCGGGCTGGGCCTGCGTGCGCTGAAATTTCCGGTGGCGCCGATCGTGCTGGGGGTGATCCTGGCGCCGATGGTGGACGAAAACCTGCGCCGTGCGCTGCTGGTGTTCGAAGGACGCGCCTTCAGCTTCATCGCCCAGCAATGGGTCGGCACGGTGTTGTTCATCGCCCTGGTCGCGATCTTTGTCGAAGGGCTCTTGCGGCTTCGGCGCGGGCCCGCCGGCGCGGCGGCCAAGCCGGTCGAGGGGCAGGGATGAGCGCGCCATCCCCGCCTGCGGGCACCGCCGCCCGGTTCGAGGGACGCCGGGCGCTGATTACCGGGGCCGGGGGCGGCATCGCCCGCGCGCTGGCGCTGCGCCTGGCGGCCGAAGGCGCGCAGCTGGTGCTGAGCGATATCGACGCGGCGCGCGCGCAGGACGCCGCGCGCGCGGTGCAGGCGCGGGGCGGTCGCGCCACGCCGCTGGCCGCCGATGTGACCGACCCCGTTGCGGTCAAGGCCATGGTGGCCGCGGCGGCCGCGGCGATGGACGGCATCGACATCCTTGTCACCTGCGCCGGCGGATACACCGCCTATGCCCGTTTCGACGAGATCGACCCGGACGACTGGGATCAGGTGATTGCGCTGAACCTGCGCAGCGTGTTTCTGTGTTGCACGGCGGTGCTGCCCTTCATGAAGCGCGCGGGATGGGGACGG
>Ga0316205_10001774_pt1 | contig 25183 bp, 19 predicted proteins | sample 3monthpyrite_MG_FD_204941 | JGI IMG/M metagenome (GOLD analysis project Ga0316205, IMG submission 204941) | Microbial mat bacterial communities from mineral coupon in-situ incubated in ocean water Damariscotta River, Maine, United States -... | ecosystem: Environmental > Aquatic > Marine >... | reverse complement strand
GTATTGCTATCAACCTTAGTTAATTGCTCTAGACTAGCGCCAATTTTAGGCAATATTTCATCAGCAAGTTGTAATAAAATTTGCCCTTGCTCAGTAAACTTAACAGGCGATGTATTACGAATAAATAGCGGCTTATTTAAGCGCTGCTCTAGATCTTTTATTTGATGAGAAAGCGCTGATTGACTAGTAAAAAGTGCATCAGCTGTTTTTCTCATACTGCCAGTATTAGCTAAGCTTTTAAGTGTTTTTAAATGTTTAATTTCAAACATAATGAATTTATTTCAAGTCCTGTTGAATTTTTTGCGCTTGTGCAAAGTACCAGTCTTTTTTAAAGTATAACCATTCAAACGTCTAGACGTCCATTTGTTTTTTCGTTTTATATTTATTCAAGTTACTTACTTATTTGGAGCAGGTTATGCAAATTCACAATTTAGGTTTTCCGCGCATTGGCGCAAAACGAGAGTTAAAGTTCGCTTTAGAAAAATACTGGCGTGGGGACATTAGTCAAACTGAATTTTTAGCGCAAGCGCGCCAGCGCCGAGACATTAACTGGCAAACGCAACAAGAGGCCGGTATTGATATATTGCCAGTGGGTGATTTTGCTCATTATGATCATGTACTTAATACCAGCCTTTTACTTGGCTTAGTACCTGAGCGTTTTAAGGCACATCAGCATCATAATGAAGGCAGTAATGACTTAGATCTAGAGTTTAGAGTTGCACGTGGGCAAGCACCAACAGGTTGTCAATGTGCTGCTAGTGATATGACTAAATGGTTTAATACTAATTATCACTATATTGTGCCTGAATTATCATCAGCATTGCTTAATAACCCTAATGCAGATGTTAATGTCTCGCCTTTACTTGCGCAGTTTAGTGACGCGCAAAAAGTAACTGATAACCGCAAACTGGTTTTGCTTGGGCCTATTACTTACTTACACTTAAGTCAGATAGAAAGCAGCGTAGTTGCAAATGAAGACAAATTAGCTTTATTACCGGCTTTGTTAGCTCGCTATCAGCAGGTGCTAAATAACTTATCAGCGGCAGGTGTTGAGTGGCTACAATTAGATGAACCTGCCTTAGGTTTAGAATTATCTGATGACTGGCAACAAGCCTTTACTCAGGCGTATAAAACCTTAGAAAAAGGCGCGTTAAAAGTACTATTAACCACTTACTTTGCTTCAATTGATCATCATATCAACTTAATAAAAGCTTTACCCTTTGATGGTCTTCATATCGACACCATTGCCGAGCAAACTAATGTTAATAGTATTGTAGAGCAATTACCGAATGACTGGATTATTTCTTTAGGGGTCGTTAATGGCCGTAATGTTTGGAAAACCGATTTAGTATCAACCTATCAAAAACTGCAACCGCTTTATCGTCAATTAGGTGATCGCTTGTGGTTAGCGCCATCATGCTCTTTGTTGCATTCGCCTGTTGATTTAGATTCTGAGCAAAAGCTTGATGGTGAGTTTAAATCTTGGTTAGCTTTCGCTAAGCAAAAGTGTCATGAATTAGCATTGCTAAAACAAGCACTTGTTACTAACAACAGTGATGATATTACTTTATATGCTAATGCGGCGCTGGCACGTTGTGTTTCTAAACGCATTCATAATGATGCCGTGCAAGCGCGGGTAAAGCAGCTTACGGCAGGGGATTTTCATCGTGCACAACCTTTTGCTGAGCGTAAAATTAATCAACAAAACGCACTTAACTTGCCCTTATTGCCCACCACAACCATAGGTTCTTTTCCGCAAACTGGCGACATTCGTGAAACTCGGGCTAAATGGCGTCGACAAGAAATCACACAAGCTGAGTATACCGTGTTGATTCAGGCACAAATTAAAGATGCCATTGAGCGCCAAGAAGAAATAGGGCTAGATGTGCTTGTTCACGGTGAAGCAGAGCGTAATGATATGGTGGAATACTTTGGTGAGTTATTAGCAGGTGTGGCGTTTACGCAGTTTGCTTGGGTACAAAGTTATGGTTCACGTTGTGTAAAACCGCCTATTATTTTTGGCGATATTAGCCGTAAAAAGCCAATGACAGTTGAATGGGCAAGTTACGCGCAATCATTAACAAGCAAACCAGTAAAAGGCATGCTAACAGGTCCAGTGACTATTTTATGTTGGTCATTTGTCCGTGATGATTTGCCGCGTGAGCAAGTGGCAAATCAAATAGCTTTAGCCATCAGTGATGAAGTTGAAGATTTAATTGGCGCAGGTATCGAAATTATCCAAATAGACGAACCCGCAATTCGTGAGGGGATGCCAGTAAAACAGAGTCAATGGCAGAATTACTTGGATTGGGCAACGGCATCGTTTTGTTTATCGGCAGCCAAAGCGCCGTCGAAAACTCAAATTCATACCCATATGTGTTATTCAGAGTTTAATGATATTTTACCCGCCATTATTGCGCTAGATGCGGATGTGCTGACGGTAGAAACGTCACGTTCAAATATGGCCTTACTTGATGCTTTTGACGAGCGCGCCTATCCGAACGATTTAGGCCCCGGTGTTTATGATATTCACTCACCCAATGTACCCAGTGTTGAGTGGATGGTGAATTTACTTGAAAAAGCGCAAAATTATATTCCACCACAAAGGTTATGGGTTAACCCAGATTGCGGCTTAAAAACTCGAGGTTGGTCTGAAACTAAATTAGCGCTTGAAAACATGGTGTTAGCGGCGAAACAATTGCGAGCGGCAAAGCGTTAGCAAAAATTAGCCGACCTAGCAATTAACTTAGTTGAAGAATACCTATAACAAGAAATGTTACTTTTCTGCCGTAGGTCGGGAGTTTAATCGTGTCCATGCAAGCGCGAACAAGTTCCCGCCTACGAGTACTTGATACCTGAGCAAAATCGTCTGTAATTACCTTGCTTTTAACTAACCTGAGCTCGGCTTAATAAATGTTCCTCTAGCTGCTATTTTTACTTACTTCTGCGTTAAATTCACTTGCAATAGGCAAGCTATTGACGCGTAAATTTGCCTTGAATTAAACAAAACTATCAAGCTAGAGATGGTGATAATTTATTTATTTTTAAATTTCAACATGTTAACTATCTCTTAAACCGAGTTCAGGTTAACTAATACATTAACGTATAAAGCTTGCGACGATACTTGGTTGCTAACGCATCACCATCAGGCAAGGCTTTTAACACATCTAAAAATAACTCTTTGCTTTTATCTTTGCTCTGCTCTTCACCTGCTTGAACTAAACGAAATAACATTTTCAGCGCTTCTTCATAACGGTTTACTTGACTATATTGCGCGGCAAGTTGGTGCTGAATGTCAATATCGTTAGGTTTGTTAACCAGCTCGGCTTCTAATGCCTGAATTTCAGGAGAGTTGGCGGCTTGGCTTGCAAGTTCGAGTTTAGCGACTAGGGCTTGATAATAACTGTCTTGATCAACCATCATGATGCTATCAAGTAAACTTTGCGCTGCTGAGGTTTTTCCCGTTTGAATATACACATCAATGAGTACAAGTTTGATATCAGCGCGCTCAGGGGCAAGTTGATTAGCCTCGGTGATAGCGGTTAAAGCAGCGCTGACGTTATTTTCGCTTAAAGCGCTTTGTGCTTGAGCCAGTAATAATTCTTCTGGTTTTGGCAAATGTTTATCTAAAAAAGCAGCAACAGTTTCATCGGTTTGAGGCCCTGAGAGCCCATCAAGAGGTTGACCATCTTTAACTAAAATAGCAGTTGGTAAACCCTGAATACCAAATTGCTGGGCTATTTGTTGCTCGGTTTGACAGTCAACGGTTGCCATCAGCATTTGTTCGTTAAATGGTGCAACTTTTGCGGCTAACTTATCTTTTAATTCAACACTTTCGGGGATCTGAGCTGCCCAAAAAGCCACTAATACTAATTTATTTTTTGATTCTTCCAATATAACTTGTTGGAAATTATCTAAGGTAATGGCGATTGCTGTCATGTTGGTGATTTTCCCAGGGCATAAAATATTTGTTGATATATATTTTGGGGCTTTTATTTTATATACAAGCGTACGACACTAATTCTATTAAATTTAATTTTGTAAGTCGTAGGCAATGAAACGTTTCTATTAATTATCGTTAGCCATTTGTTGTAATAACTCAAGTCGCTGCATTTCTGCAGCACTGGCTTGATAGGCGCTTTTGTCTAAGCTGGAGACGTTAAAATCAGCAATGGTAAATTCAGCGATAAGTGAATGGCCAAAACGCTTTCTTACACCGGGAGATGGTGACATTAGCTCTACCATGAATGTTGATAAGGTAAAGGGGGCTTCTTTACCAACTAAAACAGATTGATGTGCCTTTAAGGATATTTGCTCATAGCCTTTGCTTAATTTTTCTTTCATTACTAAATGGGCAATGGGTTGGTTATTAGCGTCAAATAGGTTGGCACTGACACGATATAAGCCCGACTTTTCTGTGGTGATATTTGCTTTTATCTCCATATCTGAGCCAGCAGCTGTGGCTGTTTCAAAACTGGTGATAGTTGCAATAGGGTTTATATATTGTAGCGCTAAAACGATAGGAATAGCGTTACCATTAACATTGGCAGTGATTTTAGCTTGTGGCTGCTCAGGAAATTTTTTACTGCCCTTAATCGTTAACTGCCAATTATCGTCTGTTAGGGTAAAATTCCCGTTGGCTAATGTTTTGTTGGTACCATTTTCCGTTAACGTAAATGCAGCACTATTTATACTATCGCCTTCAAGTGTAATTATTATTGGCTCTGGGTAGATATAACGATATTTTGACAAAGTTGCGCTAATACTGTCCCCTTGATCGTTAATAATCATTTTTTGAGGGTTAAAATAATTTGGATTTAAGCGATCAAAATTGTTTGCTTGTAAAGGCTGTGAATAAGGCGGATAAGATAACTCTGCTGCGTATACTTTTGATATTAAAGCGGCTGACTCATGGCTGGCTAAAAAGCTGACAGTGTTATTTTTTTTACTTATTTTTTTTGGTTTTATTACGCTATTAATTTGCTTGGTGTGGCTGCTGGTTTTTGGATTTTGTTGAGTCGTTATTAAAGTGCTTTTGAATGGCTTGTTTGACCAAACAAGCCAAACGGTAATCATTGTTACAATGATTACCGTTATGGATATGATACGTTTTTTATGATTCATATCTAGCTGAATTAATTCGGCAGAGCTGAATAAATCAATTCTGATAGGCTATTACTGTCAGAGTTGCTTACATAGAGATAATCACTTTTCCATAGCCACCAACCTTTTGTTTGTTGGTAGGTAGCAAAGTTAACATTTTCGCCACTATATAATTGCTCAATATTGCTTGCTGTTGTTACTTTACCTTGGTTGTCTTGCTCCAACAGAGAGCCGTGACTATAATCTTCACCCATAAGCATGGGGTAATGATAAGGCATAAACCCGCTAACAGCATTTGCTTGATATGCTAATTTACCATTTATATCCACTGAAGCGCTACAGCTACCAAAGTGCCCTTGTCTGTTACCGCCACAAGCAGAGTGAGTGCCAACTACACCATCATCATTACCTTGAATAAAGCCACTGGTCACACCTAAATATTCACTTGAATCACCAATGAAACGCAGGCGAGGAATTCTAGCATCAGGAAATGGTGCAATTTGTCTGGCATTATTTACTTTAAGATCATGCAGCACACCCATTTCATCGGTTAAGTCGCCGCCAAGCCATGCTTCGAGAGCGGCTTCTATTAAAACAGTCCAAGTCTCAGTAGATTGGGCAACACTGACCGCTAAATCAGCAAGTTCGCTACCACCACCGGCGCCGGCAATGTCAAAAGTTGCCACTATGTTCAGTGGAGCTAAGCCTGCATTCTCTAGCCATGTTGCTTGGTTTTCTATAATGTAACGAGCAATAAGATCGCCAGTAGAATGGGTAACAAAAATACAACCGGGGTTGCAAAAATCACTTTGAGAAAAGCTTTTTAATTTTGGCCAAATATAATCTGTGGCTATTTTTCCTTCAACGCGCTCATAAGAGGGCCAGTCAATTCTTTCGTCGGCAAGGTTATTCCAATAACCATTCCAGTAACTTTGTCCGTCAGCTGTGACATCACCATTGTTGATTAGTTGAAACGGCTGCAAGCCATGTATAAGCACGGTTTTATATTTTTTGGCGTAGATGTTCCCAGATAAGATCGCGAGTATTAGCCCGGTAAGAACAATTGTTTTTTTTATCATTTTTATTGCCTTATTATTTTATTGTTATTAATTTTTTTGCTGGTAGGTGGTCAGATGTTAGACCACTTGCGAGTCAGCATAAAATATTAACAATTTTTTAGCAATAGTTTATTTTTCGAGCAAATACTCGTGTTGTTATTAATACATGTGCAATGTTAGTTGTTTAGAGAATAAACCATAACAAGCCAACACCTAGTAAGAGTCGGTAGATAACGAAGGGCATCATGCCTAACTTATTCAGTAAAATAAGAAAGTAATGAATACAGGCATAAGCACTAACAAAAGCAATTAAACTTCCTAAACCCATAGCTTGCCAATCAACATTTTCAGTTGATAACGCAAGTTTTAGTGTTAAATAACTGCCAGCCATAGCAATAGCGGGAATTGACAGTAAAAATGAAAATCGAGCGGCGTTATCTCGTGATAAACCAAGCATTAAGCCAATTGTCATGGTGATTCCTGATCGAGAAGTTCCGGGTATTAAGGCGATAGCTTGTGCTAGGCCAATTAACATTGCGCCTTTAAAACCTAATTTTTCAAAAGATTTATGCTCGGTGCGGTGACCTGCTTTAACATCAGCAAATCCTAATAAAAAACCGAATAAAAGCGTGGTAGCGGCAATGACTAACGCTGAACGTAAATGCTCTTCTATGAAGTCTTTACCGAATAAGCCAAATAAACCTGCGGGAATAGTAGCGAAAATAATCCACCACGCGAGCTTGCCATCAAAGTTAATTTGGCTATCACTACTGCTTTTAGCTGGGCCAATATTAATGCTGCCTAACCAAGCAACGCTCATAGCACCTAACTCTTTGCGAAAATATAACATTACCGCTAATAAAGTACCAACATGCACAGCAACATCAAAACCAAGGCCTTGATCTTGCCAACCTAAAATTTGCGAGGGCAAAATTAAATGGGCAGAGCTAGAAATAGGTAAAAACTCGGTTAAACCCTGTAACAAGGCTAAAATAATTATTTCTAAAGTACTCATAAGGTTTGTTCTATTCCTTTAATTTGAATTGTGAGCAATTGCTTTTACCAACAATTGGCAATGATGTTTAGTTGTTGACTGCTTTTGTCATAATTTTGCCAGAGCGAGTGATAGCTTTCTTGTAATACTGGGTGCACAAGCTTGGGCGCTACTTCGCTTAAAGGCCATAACACAAAAGCATTTTTATTAATTTCATCACGGGGTAATTGCGCAGGGGTATCAATGATTAAGTCATCGTAAAGTAATAAATCGAGATCTAAGGTGCGAGGACTAAATTTTTTTGCCTCAAGGGTTCGACCAAAATTGATTTCTATTTCTCTGAGTTTTATAGCTACTTGTTCAACATTAAAATCAGTAGTAATGCCTATCACCATATTATAAAAAGCATTACCACTAAAACCAACCGCCTCACTTTTAAATAATGAGGATAAAATTAATTGCTGAAAAGGTAGTTCAAACGTTTCTGCTAGCGCTTTTAGCCCTTGTTGAACATGATATTCACGCTCGACATTACTACCTAAAGAAATATAAATATCAGCCATTATATTGTTGAATTATTACTAAGTTGGCCACGCTCAATTTCAACACCTACGGTATCAGCATTATGAACTGCGCCGGGTTTACCTATCTTTAATTGCAACCATGGAATAGTAAATTCAGCCATTAAAAACGCTGCTAGTCGCTCAGCTAATGTTTCTAATAAATCAACGGGATTTTCATTGGCGAAAGTTTCAATAACGGTGGAAATTTCAGCATAATTTAAGGTTTTATCAAGTTCATCGTTTACTGCTGCTTTGGCAGTATCCCATGCCATGGCAAGATCAATTACTAGAGTTTGTTTGATCTCTTTTTCCCACTGATAAAAGCCAATGGTAGTTTGAATATGTAAGCCTTTGATGAAAACCTTATCCATGTTCTGCCTGCGATTAATAATTATTACAAAATAAAAGGCGAGTTTACCTGTCAAAGTGTAGAAAAACTAGCAGAGGCTGTAGAAAAACTAACTGATAACAAGATAGAATGAGCTATATTGTTATTTTTCTGATAATTTTTTGTCATTATGTTGCTTTTAACGCTGCTATTAACCCTTGCTATGATCATTGTCGCCTATTTAATGGGCTCAATTTCTAGTGCTATTTTAATATGCAAAATGCTGGGTTTACCAGATCCTAGAACAACGGGTTCTAATAATCCTGGCGCGACTAATGTTTTAAGAATAAGCAATAAATTAACCGCAGCGACTGTGCTGTTTTTAGATATTTTAAAAGGTACAGTTCCCGTCTGGGGGGCTTATTTTTTATATGCTCATTTAGGCTTGAAAGAGCCATTTTCTTTAGGCTTTATCGGTGTGGCTGCTTGTTTAGGGCATATGTACCCAGTATTCTTTAATTTTCAAGGTGGCAAAGCCGTAGCAACCGCATTGGGAACTTTACTTCCTATTGGATTAGGGCTAGGTGCTTTGCTGATTATTACTTGGGTAGGTGTGGCTAAATTAACAAAATACTCAAGTTTGGCGGCTATTGTTACTGTGTCAATGGCACCACTTTATGTATTTTTGCTCAAGCCGTTATATGTTTATCCCACCTTAATGTTAAGTGCGCTAATTATATTTCGTCACAAAGATAATATTATTCGCCTACTTAAAGGCACAGAAAATAAAATTTCGACTAAAATAAAGTAGTCGAAAAAATTTAGGAACACTATGAATTTTAATAAAAAAGCTAAGCTGTTAAGTTTACTTGTTATAACTCTAGCCTCAACCTCGGTATTTGCTAGAGAATTTCCACCGGCTAATGTTAATGTGGTTAGCGCTAAAGTGACTGATTTAGCACCTGTTATTTGGGTGTCAGGTACTGTGGTTAGTCGTAATGATTCGAAAATAGCAGCAGAAATTTCGGGCCGTTTAATTAATTTGTCAGCCATTGGTGCACGCGTTGAGCGTGGTGATGTGCTTGCGCGTATTGACGATAAGCAGCTAAAAATACAGCACCGTGAAGAATATGCTAAGTTACTTAATAGCAAAGCAAATTTACGTTTTCTTGAAGCGGAAGTTACGCGAAAAACCAAGTTGGTAAAACAAAAACTTTCACCTGTTACCGAGTTAGATAAAACAGTTTCAGACAGAGATATTGCCAAAGGTGATGTTATTGCCGCTCAGGCGCGTGTAGAAAGAATTGAGCAAAACCTAGCATACACTCAATTAAAAGCACCTTTTAGCGGTATTGTTGCTGAGCGTATCGCAAATCTAGGTGAGTTTGTTAATAATGGCACTGCTATTGTACGCTTGGTTGAAACAGCTAATAAAGAAGCAACTGTTTTTGCCCCTATTGTTGCTTATCAATTTTTAAAAAATGCTAAAAACCTCGCCATAGAGTCGCCATTAGGCAATGGCAAAGCAAGCATAAAAAGTATTGTGCCAGTGGCGAATGCGCGCTCTCATTTAATGGAAGTACGTTTAGATTTGTCTGCATTTGACTGGCCTATTGGTTTGAATTTTAAAGCTAAAGTTGCTAATGGCCCCAGTGAGTTATCATTAGCAGTGCCCCGAGATTCGCTCGTATTACGTCGTGATGGTGCTAGTATTTTCCGTATAAATAAAGGTGAAAAAAGCGCGCAGGCTGAAAAAATTGCTGTGAATGTTGGTATAGGAATGGACGGTTTAGTAGCGGTTACTAGTACTAAACCGTCAATTACCCTTGAAGCAGGTGATTTAATTGTAATTCGTGGTGCAGAGCGTTTGCAAAATGGTCAAAGTGTTGCCATCAAAAGTAATAATAGTGAGCTCATCTCAGGTGGGAAAGAGGCTGATGGTAAAGGACAGCAACTATGAATTTAACATCATCAGCGCTTAAAAACCCTACGGCTGTTGTTGTTGCTATTTTATTAGTAGCACTATTTGGCGCTATTAGTTTATTCAAGTTACCCATTCAGTTAACACCTGATATCAGCAAACCAGAAATTATTATTGCTACCGGTTGGCGATCTGCTGCTCCTGAAGAAATGGAAGCCGAAATTATAGAGCGCCAAGAAGACGTACTAAAAGGTTTGCAAGGATTAGAGTCTCTTGTTTCTTCATCAGGGCAGGGCAGTGGCAATATTACCTTGCGTTATCAAACGGGCATCAACTTAGAACGTGCTTTAATTGATGTTATGAGCGCCTTAAATCAAGTGCCTAATTATCCTGCTGATGCAACTGAGCCTGTGATTTCTGTTGGCGGTGATAGAACCTTTGATGCCATCGCATGGTTTGCGCTAAAGCCTTTAGCTGATAATAGCCGTGATATTGTTAGTTACCAAGATTATGTTGAAGAAGTCATTCAAACACGGATAGAACGTGTTGCTGGAATTTCTAAAACTAATGCTTTTGGCGGTTTATCGTCAGAGCTACGCATTACTTTTGACCCTTACAAAGCCGCTGCCCTTGGCTTGAATATTCCTCAACTTGCCGCAACTTTAGGCAGCAATAGTGATACCTCTGGCGGTTTTAATGAAGTTGGCCGTAGAAAGTACACGTTACGCTTTTCTGGTAAATATGGCGCTGAGCAATTAGGTGAAATGGTATTAGATTGGCGTGATGGTCAGCCAATTTTATTGCGCGACGTTGCCAAAGTAGAAATCACCTTACAAGACCGAACTGGCATTTTAACCCTTGATGGTGATCCAGCAATTGCTATGAATGCACAGGCTGAGCAGGGCGTTAATGTTATTGCGGTAATGGAAGAGCTAAAAGCTGCCATGGCGGAGCTTAACGCAGGGCCGTTAAAGCGTGTTGGCCTTGAAATGATACAAATGTCGGATGAAACTATTTATATCAATCGCTCTATGGATTTGGTTCGTAATAATTTAATGATGGGCGTCGGCTTAGCAATTATTGTGCTTTGGTGGTTTTTACGCAAATTTCGGGCGACGTTAATTGTTGCCTTAGCTATTCCTATTTCTTTAGTCATTACCTTAGTGGTTATGTTTATTGCTGGACGAACACTCAATATTATTTCCATGGCAGGTTTAGCTTTTGCTGTTGGTATGGTGCTCGATGCGGCAATAGTGGTTTTAGAAAATATTGTTCGTTTACGAGAAAAAGGAGAGCAACCTGAAAAAGCCGCGCTTAAAGGCGCAACCCAAGTTTGGGGAGCACTCATTGCTTCAACTATTACGACGGTGGCTATATTCTTGCCTATTGCTTTTTTAGATGCAGTTTCAGGACAATTATTTGCTGATTTGGCTATCACTATTGCCGTGGCTATTGTTGCTTCACTTATTGTTGCGGTAACGGTTTTACCTACCGCTGCACGTAAATTATTAGCACAAGTGAGCGAAGAAGATCCCCATAGCCATTGGTGGCGCAACATTACTAAAGGGGTGATGCGTATTACCAGTACGCCAAGTAAACGCTATGCTTGGGTATTTGGTTTAATGATGCTTTCTTTTGTTGGCAGCTGGGCACTGTTTCCCAAAATTGACTATTTGCCCAAAGGCAATCAAAACCAGTTTCAAGCGTTTATTATGCCGCCACCGGGTTTGAGTTACCCCGCAGCTCGCTTTGAAATGAGTGATGAAATTAACCGCCGTCTAAAACCGTATCTATCCGGCGAAAAGCAGCCGCAAATAGCACATACCTGGATGGGTTTTTTTGGTAGTTTTGGTTTTATGGGCGGGCACGCAAAAAATGTTGATGATATTAGTGGCATTATTCAAACTATAAACAGGGAAATTTTGCAAGGTTTCCCTGATACCATGGCATTTGCGTCGCAATCGCAAATATTTAGTAGCTTAGGCGGTGGTCGTCGAATTGATGTTGATATTCAAGGTAACAATGTTGACATCTTACTCAATGCTGCTCAAGCGGGTTATGGCGCAATAAGTCAGGCGTTACCCGGCTCTCAAATACAACCAACACCGGGTTTAACCTTGGCTGAGCCAGAGTTACGTATGATCCCCAACGAGAGGCGTATGGCTGAAGCCGGTTGGAATCGCTCACAAGTTTCTGCTATCACGCGTGCACTAGGCACAGGTTTGTATGTTGGCGATTTCTTTAATGGCCAAAAACGTTTAGATGTTTTCTTACGTGCTACTGACTGGAAATCACCAGAAGAGCTTGCGGCAATTCCTTTATATACTCCAAATGCTGATGTACAACCAGTAAATGAGTTGGTTGATATTGTTAGAACCGCTGGGCCAAGTTCTATTCGACGGGTTAACAGGCAGCGCACCATTACGTTGCAAGTAACGCCGCCTGATAATTTGAGTTTAGAAGAAGCAATAGCGCAAATAAAAGCACAAGCTGAGCCTGCTATTTTGGCGGTATTGTCGAGCGATTCAGTGAGTGAAAGTGGCAGCCTTGCCAGTGTTAATTACAGAGGTACGGCAGAAGCGCTTACTGAAGCGTTAACGAGCATGAGTCAAAGTTTTATTTTGGCATTGCTCATTTTATATTTATTAATGGCGGCCTTGTTTCGATCATTTAAAGACAGTGTTTTGGTGGTGTTTACTATACCGTTAGCTACTATTGGTGGTATTGGTTTTTTGCAACTAACCAATTTAGTTATTTTTCAACCACTCGACTTACTCACCATGATCGGCTTTATTATTTTACTTGGTTTAGTGGTTAATAATGCCATTTTATTAGTGTATCAAACCCGCATGGGTGAAAGTGAAGGTTTGTCTCGTCACGATGCTGTAGAACAAGCGGTGCGATTAAGGCTGCGACCAATTTTAATGAGCACCTTAACCAGTATTTGTGGCATGTTACCATTACTTTTAATACCCGGGGCTGGCGCTGAGCTTTATCGCGGTATTGCGGCGGTTATTGTGGGCGGCATGAGTGTCAGTACGGTATTTACCTTGATATTCTTACCTAGCTTATTACAGATGGGACGTAGGCGGGAACTTGTTCGCGCTTAATAAATATAGCGTAATTAAGTGCGATTAAAATCCCGCCTACACCGCAGGTAGCGAATCTAACGACCAACGTGGATTCGCTTTAAAAGTTAAGCCGGCATGTGTACCTGCTTTTAATCGCTGTAAACCAGCGTAAGCGATCATCGCGCCCATGTTAGCCGGTACAAAATTTGATGAATTTTTGTTTAATATATAAAGTCGAAAATTACACCGCAGGTAGCGAATCTAACGACCAACGAGGATTTGCTTTAAAAGTTAAGTCGGCATCAGTGCCGGCTTTTAATCGCTGTAAACCAGCGTAGGCGATCATAGCGCCGTTGTCGGTACAAAATTCTGGTCTAGGGTAAAAAACGCTGCCACCCAATTTTTTTGTGGTGATAGCTAACTGCTCTCGCAGCGCGGTATTAGCACTTACGCCACCAGCAATCACTAAACGATTTAAATTTTCTTGCTTTAAGGCTCGTTTACATTTAATTGCTAATGTATCAACTACAGCTTGTTGAAAGGCGTTAGCAATATCTGCATGGGTTTGTTTAAGTGTGTCAGCATCAAGTTTTTCACCATCAGTAGAGGTGCATTCTTTTCTTACCAAAGTACCTGCCGCTGTTTTTAGACCACTAAAGCTAAAATCTAAACCGGGTCGGTCGGTCATTGGGCGAGGGAGTTTAAATCGGCCAGCAACACCTGATTCAGCCATTTTAGATAATGCTGGGCCACCAGGATAATCTAAACCTAATAATTTGGCTGTTTTATCAAACGCTTCGCCAGCAGCATCATCAACCGATTCGCCCAGTAATTTATACTGGCCGATACCGTCAACACGTACAAGCATAGTGTGCCCGCCAGAAACAAGTAGTGCCACGAACGGAAATTCAGGTACGTCATCTTCTAACATAGGCGCTAATAAGTGACCTTCCATATGGTGAACGGGCACGGCAGGTAAATCCCAGCCATAAGCCAAGCTTCTGCCAATTGAACAACCAACTAATAAAGCGCCGACCAATCCAGGGCCAGCGGTATAAGCCACGCCATCTAAATCTTGTGGGGTTAAATTAGCCTCTTCTAGTACAGCTTTAATAAGCGGAATTGTTTTGCGAACATGATCTCGAGAAGCAAGCTCAGGCACCACGCCACCGTAATCAGCATGTACAGCAATTTGGCTATAAAGCTGGTGAGCCATGATGCCTTGTACATCATCATAAATAGCAATACCAGTTTCATCACAAGAAGTTTCAATGCCTAAAATTCGCATACAGTATTTTCTCAAAAGCAGGGAGATAGAAATAAAAATGAGATTTTACCTAGCATTGATGAGTTTCGCTAGTTTATTTACTGTGCTAACGAAATTAGCCTTTACATCACTAAGTACTTAGCAGTAGAATACGTCACCCATTTTTGATAGAGCGGGTGTAGACAAGGCTTTTCTTAGCTAGGAAATTAACTAAAAAGTTAAGTGGGTCGAAGTCAAACGCCGATTTATATAGATTTAACACTAAGGTAAAATAGTACATGCCAGTAATTAAAGTAAGAGAAAACGAACCATTTGACGTAGCTTTACGTCGTTTTAAACGTTCATGTGAAAAAGCAGGTATCCTTTCTGAAGTTCGTCGTCGCGAATGTTATGAAAAGCCAACTTGGGAACGTAAACGTAAAAAAGCAGCTGCTGTTAAACGTGCTGCGAAAAAAGTTTCTCGTGAGAACGCACGCCGCGTTCGCATGTACTAAGACGTCTTTTTAAGCTCCCTTAGTAATCTTTCCCTTTAGAAAGAGCGAGCTGATTTAGATGTCACTTCTAATACAACTCAAAGATGAAATGAAAAATGCCATGCGCGCCAAAGACAAATCACGTCTTGGTGTTATTCGTATGGCATTATCTGCAATCAAACAAGCTGAAATTGATCATAATACCGAAGCAACTGATGGTAATGTTATTGCTGTTTTAACCAAAATGGTAAAGCAGCGTAAAGAATCTATCAAAATGTTTACTGACGGTGGTCGTGATGAATTAGCCGCAAAAGAAGCAGAAGAAGTTAGCGCCCTAGAGTTCTTTCTTCCTCAGCCTCTAACAGATGCAGAAATTAACGACTTAATTAGCAAAGCAATTACCGATACTGGTGCAGCATCAATGGCTGACATGGGTAAAGTAATGGCTGTATTAAAGCCTTTAATGCAAGGTAAAGCTGATATGGGCGCTGTAAGCGCTCAAGTAAGAGCCGCTTTAAACTAGCAAACTTATAATAGTTTGATAAAACCGTAATGACTTGAGTTTAATCTCTTAAGGTGTTGCGGTTTTTTTTCCTCTGAATATTTTAAAATATACAACGCTGGCATTTTATTTTGTGTACAATAAATGCTTCTAAGTTTTAAATCAAAAGAATATTAGCAGTATGACCGGACGTATTCCACGACAGTTTATTGATGATTTATTAGCCCGTGCTGATATTGTGGAATTAGTTGACGCCCGAGTACCATTGAAAAAAGCGGGCAAAAATTATCAAGCTTGTTGCCCTTTTCACAATGAAAAATCACCCTCTTTTACCGTAAGTCATGATAAGCAGTTTTATCACTGTTTTGGTTGTGGTGAACACGGTAATGCCATTTCATTTTTAATGGAATTTGACCGACTTGATTTTGTTGATGCCATTGAAGAGCTAGCAAGTCATTGCGGCGTTGAAGTTGTGCGTGAAGAAAGTAACGCCAGCCCAGCAGAGCAACGTCGCCAACAGCAAATTTATCAACAAAAGCAAGATGATTACGAGCTGATGACTCAAGTTAGCCGTTTTTATCAACAACAGTTAAAAACAGCGAGCGACAAAGAAACAGCCATTAATTACTTAAAAGGTCGTGGTCTTAGTGGCGAAGTAGTAAAGCGCTTTGGTATTGGTTATATCAGTGATGCTTGGGATGGCATGATGAAAGTGTTTTCCTCACAAGGCAAAGCAAATCAGCAATTAGTTGATTTAGGTATGGCAATACAGGGTGATAAAAATCGCCCATATGACAGATTTCGTGGTCGTATTATGTTCCCCATACGTGATAAGCGCGGTCGAGTTATTGGCTTTGGCGGGCGGGTTTTAGGAGATGAAAAGCCTAAATATTTAAACTCACCAGAAACGCGAATTTATCATAAAGGACAAGAGTTATATGGTTTATTTGAAGCTAAGCAAGCCAATAAGGATCTTAAACGCCTAGTGGTTGTTGAAGGTTATATGGACGTAGTGGCATTAGCGCAGCATGGTGTTGATTATGCGGTAGCCTCTTTAGGCACGGCGACTACTTCTGAGCAATTGCAAACCATGTTTCGCACCGTGAAAGATGTTATTTGTTGTTACGATGGCGACAGAGCAGGACGCGATGCAGCATGGCGTGCCATGGAAAACGCCTTACCACTTATTCGTGATGGTTTTTCATTGAAATTTGTTTTTGTACCTGATGGAGAAGACCCTGATTCTTTAATTCGCAAGCAAGGGCAGCAAGCATTTGAGACATTTTTAGATGATGCAATGCCTTTATCTAAATTTTTGTTTGAGCACTTAATGGCGCAAGTAGATATGAATTCACTCGAAGGTAGAGCGGCATTGGTTGAGTCATTTCAACCCTACCTAGCTAAATTGCCAGATAGTGTTTTAAAAGATGCCATTATTAATGAAATTGCCAATAACTTTGGTACTGGTAGTGAGCAGTTTTTAGCTAAAATTAATAAAAATACCAATGCAGAAATTACCCATAAAAAACCAAAAAGTAATACTAAAATAACACCTGTTAGATTAGCTATTGCATTACTACTTGAGCATCCCCATATAGTGAGTGAGTTAGAAGATACGTCAGTGCTTGCGCCGTTGAATGTTCCTGGTGTTGATTTACTGGTGCAGTTGCTAACACTGTGTAAGGAAAACCCACACATTAAAACGGCACAATTACTGGAGTATTTTCGTGATACAAATCAAGGTAAGCAGTTGGCAAAATTGATGTGTTGGCAGCATCATGTTGAAGCTGATGCTGCCGCAGATGTTTTTCTTGATAGTATCGAAAAATTGCTGAATGATTTTGTTGAACAACGCGCTGAATTTTTATTACAAAAAGCACGGTTGAAACAAATAACAGCGCAAGAAAGGCAAGAACTACAAGCAATACTTAACGCTTAAGCACTCATCATCAGCATTAAAGACTATACTTGAGTTAATCAAAGTATTTAAACCGAAGAAAAGTAGCGAGTTAATACTTAAATCAAGAGTGGAAATAGCGCAAAAAACTCGCTATAATTCCCCGCTTTATTTGTGCAGCTTTTGCTACCCCATTTTTACAATATTGTGTTGAAAAACCATATTTACCAGACATAGGTGGACACTCGTCAATGGAACAAGCCCCTCAATCTAGATTGAAAGATTTAATAACCAAAGGTAAAGAGCAAGGTTATTTAACGTTTGCGCAAGTTAACGATCATCTTCCTCAAGATATTATCGACTCAGATCAAGTCGAAGACATTGTTAGCATGATTAACGATATGGGTATTCAAGTTTTTGAAAATGCCCCTGACGCTGATACGTTAATGATGAGTGAAGCCAATACCGATGAAGATGCAGCCGAAGCTGCAGCGCAAGCATTGGCAACGGTAGAGAGCGAAATTGGCCGTACAACTGATCCTGTTCGTATGTATATGCGTGAAATGGGTACGGTAGAATTATTAACACGTAAAGGCGAAATTGTTATCGCTAAGCGTATTGAAGAAGGCATAAAAGAAGTACAACGTAGTGTTTCTGAATATCCACCAGCAATCAACTATTTACTTGATATGTGGGATAACTTCGAAGCAGAAGAAGTGCGTTTAACTGATATTATTGTTGGCTTTTTAGATCCTGATGCTGAAGATGAAGATGTTGCAGCAGCAGCAACTCATGTTGGCTCTGAATTATCTAGAGATGAATTAGCAGATGAAGACAGCGGCGACTCAGACGATGAAGATGAGGAAGAAGAAGATACCGGCCCAGATCCTGAGCTAGCACGTGAAAAGTTCATGGACTTACGCAATGCTCATGAAAATGCAAATAAAATCATTGAACAAAAAGGTCGCGGCCACAAAGATGCTCAAGAAGCTATTGATGCTGTTGCCGAAGTTTTCAAAGAATTTCGCTTAATCCCTAAATTGTTCGACAAGCTTGCTAAAAATATGCGTAGTGTCATGGACAGATTACGTGTACAAGAGCGTTTAATAATGAAACACTGTGTTGTTGGTGCAGGCATGCCAAAAACAACCTTTATTAAAATTTTTCCTGGTAACGAAACATCAAAAGAATGGTTTGAAGCCGAGAAAGCTGCGGGTCATAGTTACTCAGCTAAACTTAGCGATATTGAACTTGATGTTGAGCGTTGTATTCATAAGCTAAATCAAATCGAAGAAGAAACCTTCTTAAATATTCATGGCATAAAAGATATTAACCGTCGTATGTCAATTGGTGAAGCAAAAGCTCGCCGTGCTAAGAAAGAAATGGTAGAAGCCAACTTGCGTTTGGTTATTTCTATCGCGAAAAAATACACCAACCGGGGTTTACAGTTCTTAGATTTAATTCAAGAAGGTAATATTGGTTTGATGAAAGCGGTTGATAAATTTGAATATCGTCGTGGTTATAAGTTCTCAACCTATGCAACATGGTGGATACGTCAAGCAATAACACGTTCTATTGCTGACCAAGCACGTACTATACGTATTCCTGTTCATATGATTGAAACTATTAATAAATTAAACCGTGTTTCTCGTCAAATGTTACAAGAAATGGGGCGTGAACCAACACCAGAAGAATTAGCTGAACGCATGATTATGCCAGAAGATAAAATTCGTAAGGTATTAAAAATTGCTAAAGAGCCAATTTCAATGGAAACGCCAATTGGTGATGATGAAGATTCGCACTTAGGTGACTTCATTGAAGATGGAAGTGGTGAATTACCTGTTGACTCAGCAACGTCAGAAAACCTTAAAGGTGCTACTCATGAAGTACTTGCCGGCTTAACTGCTCGCGAAGCAAAAGTATTAAGAATGCGCTTTGGTATCGACATGAACACTGATCATACTTTAGAAGAAGTAGGTAAGCAGTTTGATGTAACCCGTGAGCGTATTCGTCAAATTGAAGCGAAAGCACTACGTAAGTTACGCCATCCATCTCGCTCTGAACAATTGAAAAGCTTTTTAGATGGTGAGTAGCTGATATCAATAAAAGATAATATAAAAGAGTAAGTTGGTTTAGCTAGCTTGCTCTTTTTTTTAAATTGACTAAGAAATAGTCGAACAGTAAATAAAATGAAAATAATAAAGCACAGAAGGTGACAACAAAATGAAAAATGCTTATACTGCTCGCGCTTTGTTAAAGTGATTATTGATAATGACATTAACAAAGAAACTACTTACCATAGTATCTGACTTTTAGGCTGCATGGTTTAGTATTAAGAGCGCACGCTCTAGGTATAAAATTGGCCCCTTAGCTCAGTTGGTTAGAGCGCCCGACTCATAATAACTGAGTCCTAGTGGTCAGAGTGAGAAAGCAAGCCCAAGCTTTATAAATGTGGCCCCTTAGCTCAGTTGGTTAGAGCATCCGACTCATAATCGGCAGGTCCCCTGTTCAAGTCAGGGAGGGGCCACCATCTCCACTAAAAACGTGGGTTAGATGGTAATTAAACACTCATATTTCTTAATTTTACCGAAAAAGTCTCCGAGTCCGACCTTCGTATGCTTAGACCACACGATTTTTTCCATAATTCAAAAAGGCCAAAGCCCCACGAATTAAAGCGGATGTGACCTCGTAACGAAATTCGTGTAAATAGTTATTTGATTATTGATAGTTGGTTCACTGCGGTAAAACTCGCAGCGAATTAAAGGTTTAGCTGATTTAGCTCAATATTGAGCTTTAGTCTTATAAAATATCCCATTCGTGAGTTGAGAAATTTCGACAACCCTTTGCTTTTTCTGTTCCGATGAACTGTTTTTCTGGCGAATAAATATCGACTGTTATATCTCTGCATGTTTGCCAGATAGCTTTTTGAGATTTATCTTCATAGAAATTGCCTGCTCTCATTGTAAATTGATAGCAGGTATCTATATTTGTCCATTTATAATCTTGATCTTCTAGCCCCGAATGCAAAACTCTTGTGATTTGAAGAAAATCCCATGTAGTAAAAGCTTCATCTGAGCTTATCCTGCCATCTTTATTTTCATCAAAGCCTCCATCAATAGGACCGCGATCCATTGAAAGCAGTGCAGAAACTTGATGTGACGACAAACCACAGCTTTTAGGAGTCGTTTGGCAAGCTGATAGTATATGTGAACAGCAATAAAAAAATGCTAATTTAGCTAAAAGTTTCATAGTATTTGAAATTCTTTATATATCCAGTATCTTTCTGCTATCAGCGAACATACGTTCATTTGATGTTTCCCAGTGCCCATTTTCTAGGTTCGCTATAAAATGCTCCTTTTTACCTTCCAATAGCCTCTCTATGGGGAGTAATAACAATATAACTGGAATCAGTAAAATTATTGCTAACCATATAGATACAATTTTTGATAGTACTAAAAGAACTACTCCCCCTAGTAGAAATCGAAATATTTTATACCATATAGGAAGCTCGTTTATTGTTTCTCCAGAGATTTCGTAACGGCTCCATTCAAAAACTACAGGGTTAGGAAATGGTAATTTATCTTTCAACTTAATAAGCTTCTCTATGTTTGGATGAATCCAGTTATTTGGTTCTCCGCACTTTACGCAGTTATCCGCTAATGCAGAAAAAGTACCGCCACATGTATTACAGCTGATTAATTTAGTATGTATTTTCTTCTGTTTTTCAAGTAATTGTTCTTTTTTAGGGATATTTTCGAATTTATTGAATTGCTTATCTATTGAATTTTTCAACTTACCAATCAATTCAACAGCTTTTTTCTTTCCGGAACCAAACGTATCAATGGAATTTTTAAAGCCCCCCTCCACATGAAGCTCAATATCATCTTCGGCTGTTTTTCTTATATGAATTGCAACCCGTAAGCCTCCAAAATTTAACCCATATCGCCACGCACCCTCTAGATATCCAGAGTGAAAATCATCTGTTTTTATTTTCCCTCCGTTAGAAATTATTTCATCCATTGCAAGCTGGTAAACATCATTAAAAGGAGCTTTTAGTCTTAATGTTAACTCATCAATTTCTTCATATTTATTAGTCATTATTTTCTCCTAATATGAGTTATTCTTAAATAAAGCTGATGTTTTCGTGCGTACTTAAATAGCATTAGGCTCAAAATTAAAAATCCCACAGAGCCTCCACCAGAAGAACTTTTATTTTGATTTGTATTATCAGTACTGTCGGCATTAACCGTTATAGTTACGGTCGATTCATTTGAGTCAACACTTCCATCCGAAACAGTAAAAGTAAATGTATCTGTTCCAATAAAGCCGCTATTAGGCGTGTAAGTGAACTGTCCTGTATTTTCATCGTATGAAAGTGTTCCACTTGATGGGTTGGTTGCTGAATATATTAACGAGTCACCATCAACGTCATTTGCTGGCATTTGACCATCAACCGAACTTCCTTCTGTAGCTGAAATAGATAAATCTCCTGTTGTCGGAGCAGAATTATTTGAAATATACTCAGTTTCAACTCTTCTTAACCCACCTTCACAACGAATTGTGTGTGATGATGTGCCGACAACTACTGGATAGCAATTAGCTGTATGTAAGTTGTTTGCAGATGACCCCATCAAAGATGCAGTTATTGAATCAATTTCATCATGCAACTCAAACAATGGCGTATCATCATTTTGCACTGTGTAATCCAACGTTACTTCACAACCATATTGTGTAGTGGACATGTCGTTACAGATTACATCAGCAAGACCGAAATCGTTTTCCAATACATCACCAACTTCCGAAGAGTAAGAGAATTCAATTTGATCTTCAGTTAGGTAGTCTTTCCAAGGTGCTTCAATTGAATCACTGTTGGATACCCAACCATTGATGTAGTTGCTGAAACCATTGGCATCTTGTGCACCAATTTGTGCTCTGATGTTATCGTACGCCACAACATCATCATTGCGTAAAGCAGTGGTTAGATCTCTGAATGCTTCCGATTTATTTTCAAACATGTAGTTGAATAACAATGCAGAGTATGGGTACATCAACTGATCACCGTAACCTACAGTGGAAGCCTGTGCTGGAGTATAATGTGTATCACGATCAGCTACCCAATCAACCATTGTTTTTAGTGGTGTGATACCTTCTGATTGTGTACCACCAGCTAAGAAGTTAGCCAACCCTTCATCCAACCAAGTTACACGGTTATCTTCATACATTTCAGTCTCACCCCAGAAACCTGGAATTAAATAACGAGAGTTTAAGTAGTGAACATATTCGTGACGTGCAAGCTCTTCAAGTGAAAATTGCCACGTATCATCGCGATCCCACGTATACAGTGTCGCATCACGCTCAATGTAGATACCACCGTTTCCAGCAGGTAAGTTATAAAGGAATGGTTGAAATTGTTCATATTGAGTGTTGCTTCCATAGATTCGGAATATCGCAACATCATTCGTATCACCAGTTACGGGTGCAGTTGCGCCAGTGACTTTGAAGAAGTTAGCTTCAACCTCTTTTAATTGGTAGTAAATTTGTTCGATTTCTTCTTTCGATAAAGACGTGTGGAACTTCATTGCGCCACCATCGAATTCGAATTCATTAGGAAAAGCGATTGCCAAGATTTCTTCACGTAAACCATCACTAGCACAAACATCACCCGTGAAATCTTGGCAATCAATGTGGTCATATGAATCGATAGCAGTTACTAACGACATCCAACGAGAAGATAAACGCTCATTTACATCCAACACTTGTTGTACACCAGCAATTACCGAAGATTCAATATTAGGCCACTGTAGTAAACGACCAAGTTCCAATGTTGCGTTATCTGCAATATACTCAACGTTGTTAAGCACGTTTGTGTTAGTAATAAAGTTCGCTAACAGACCAGCAATTTCTGTATCATTGCCAATCACGTTTTCACCAAACTCATAACGTCCATTGGTTTGCCCACGAAATAGGTAAAACATTATACCGTTATAAACGATTGAGCTCCCATAATCGTTTATTTTTTCGTCCGTTACATCAGCTAATAAAGCTTTTACAGTATCGAAATATCTTGTCCACTTACCGGCACCATCTGCCGTATTGATCCAATCATAAACCAATTGCCCATGATATTCCGTTACCATAGTAGTGAAATTCGGAGTAGCTGCGAATGCATCTAATGCCTGAACCATGGCTTGATCCATAGCATCCGTCACAGATACTAAATCGGGAGAATAAAACTTAACATACAACGCAGCACGCATGTATAAAAAGTAATTTGCTAGATTTTCAGAGCCATCGTATGAACTTGCAGCATCGCGCGCAGCATTGGCAACATTAATAAAATTGGCCTGTGAATATATTACATCGACATCATTTGTCTCAAATAAGAAAGACAAACATGAATATGTGTTATTGACAAGATATTCCACAAACGCATCACCAGTAAGTGCAGCCAATTCCGCAGATGTGCAATCGGCACTTGATGAAGTCTTAACAGAAACAGGACTAATTTTTGATATTTTTGCTTGAATGTCATAACTACAAATTAACAACACAAGAACGATTAATCGATGCATGCTTACTCCTAACTAATGGATTTAATCTATCCATGACCGTCTATGCTAATACCGCACAAGGCAACAAATTAAAGGTAGCTAATTTATAAAGAAATAAAATGTATTGAGACGACTATAATTTGTAATTATCAGACAACCCCAAGTATTAAACATGTTGAGTAAACCATTAAATAAAGTTATGTTTATTCTAATGAAAGTTGCAATAACCATTAATGGACTTAGGCTTGTTTATGGATAGAAAAGTAATAGAAGAAAGCCAGTTAAAAGATATACAAAAAATTAGTAATGATTTACGCCAAGTTATTAACGACATCACCCATCTTACAAATACTGAAGTACTATCAATCTCAGCCAGACACGTATTGAAACAAGCAACTCAAAAATTGGAAGCCTTACAAAAACACCCTGAAAAATTAAATTCAGGCATTGCAAAGCTTTCAAGTGTTGAATGTTTTTTGGCTGAAAAATTCAACCACTTTAATTCAAAAGATCTTATCTATTTTGAAGATGAACTAAGAAAGTACATTATTGCTTATCAGCCTGTTTTTGAGCATAAGAAAATAGCGTTTGAATATTCTTTAGGTGGCAATTTCATTCTAGAAAGTGACATTGAAGTAATTCACAAACTTATAGAGCTAATGTGCTTACAAACACTGCATATTCCTAATGTAAACAAAGTAAATTTAGCTACCTATATCGAAAATGATGTTTTGCATTTTAAAGCTGATGCTACGCTAAATATCAGCAATTCTAAATACGTTATCCGCGTAGATAATGATTCATTTATGAGCTCACTAGCTGCTTCAGTTTCTTGTAGTTTTACTCATGTTATTGAAGATAACTTCGTTAGTTTTAATCTTACTTTCCAAGATGCCAATATTATTAAAACTGAGCGTGAAAGTGCAGCTAGCCGTCAAATAAAGAGCAATAATCTCCTTAATATCGTAAAACTCAATAAAAAGTTCAGTTCAGTAAAAGCTACATTACTTATTGTTGAGCAAAATAATGAACTGCGTCAGTTTTTAATTAGTCTATTCGAACAAGAATACGGTGTGTTAAGTGCGCGAAACGCACAAGAGGCTAGAATTTTATCTATTGAAGAAATCCCTGATTTAATTATTAGTGATATTTTACTCCCTGATCATGATGGTATTTGGTTACAAAAAGAACTGATCAATTCTGAAAAAACCAACCATATACCAATGCTATTTTTAACAGCGTATAAATCAAAGGAAATTGAGCTAAAAGCATTGAAGCTAGGGTCTATAGATTTAGTGTCTAAACCTTTTGATGCAACTCAATTAATATTGAAAATAGGAAATATTATTGAGAAGCAATGTGATCTTCCCCTGATTTTGTAGACTTCTAGCTTCCAGCTAAATACTGGTTTTCATAATCATCGGGTGACACATGACCAAGGTGGCTATGCAATCG
>Ga0316205_10001772_pt1 | contig 25220 bp, 29 predicted proteins | sample 3monthpyrite_MG_FD_204941 | JGI IMG/M metagenome (GOLD analysis project Ga0316205, IMG submission 204941) | Microbial mat bacterial communities from mineral coupon in-situ incubated in ocean water Damariscotta River, Maine, United States -... | ecosystem: Environmental > Aquatic > Marine >... | reverse complement strand
TAACGGTTGAGCTCAGCGGCGAACGCAGGCTGGCAAGGCTTTTGCCCCGCAAAAGGCGTGACAGACAAGTTTGTCCGATGGAGTGATTTGTTAGAGTGCATTTGCCCTCATAAATAATTTAAAAATGTATGTTATTAAAAATACAGCATAAATAACCACTAAGGGTAATGTATAAACCCTAGCTCCGCCTCTAAATACCTTATAAAATGAGAAGCTAAATGCAATTACAAGAGAAACCATTAATAATCCAAAGAAAGCATTAAGCCCAACTTGCATGCTTTTAAACATAGCAATAACTGCTATTACAACACTAAATATTATTAATGGCTTAAATAATTTTAAAAACTCAGCTGAAAATTCACTTGAAATTTTGACAGAAGAATTGTCATTCGAACATGACCGCTTCATGGTTGTTAAGCGCGACAAAGACAGCAACAAAGCCATAAGTAATGTAAAGCTTATAAATACATAATCATGTGTAGTCATGTGTTATGCACTCTAACGGTTGAGCTCAGCGGCGAACGTAGGCTGGCAAGACTTTTGCTCCGCAAAAGGCGTGACAGACAAGTGCGTCCGATGGAGTGATTTGTTATGCATTTTTATTCAACCAACTGTATGGAATTCTAAATAACAAACTATAACGAACAGCTTCTTTTGCACTAAGCCTTCCAAACAGGTAAAGAAGGAATGTAAATAAACCGATTATTATCGCCTGACCAATAAACATTCCTATTATAAATACGAAAGGGAAAATTACCCAGAACCCCAAACTACTACTGATATAACCCTTGCAGAATTCTAACGAAAGACATTCTGCGTAAAAATGTACAATCACGTAAATGCCAATTGCTCCGCTAGAACCAGCCAATACTACATCAACTAATTTAAGTCGAGCAGGTAGAAGCTTCCTTTCTTTGTTTCGATTATTTATAAAACTAATCATAAGAGTGCATAACGGTTGAACTCAGCGGCGAACGCAGGCTGGCAAGGCTTTTGCTCCGCAAAAGGCGTGACAGACAAGTGCGTCCGATGGAGTGATTTGTTATGTTTCATCTTTGTCCTTTAGCTCGTTAATTCTTTTTCTGTATTTTGCAGGCATTAATACTTTTAAAACTATACCTTCATAGGATAATATTCCAGCCGCTTTTGCAAAAATATTGTCTTTTGAAAATAAATAAATTGCTAATGCTGCAAAAAATAAAAATATTGCAGATATGTACACATATTCTATACCAAGGAATAAAACAATAATTGTTACTGCAATTATAAAAACTGCCACCCCAACTATTGCTTCTTTATTTTTATTCATCATGGAACATAACTATGTATATAAGGGACATAATTACTACATAGTACGCCCGCTTTATGGTGTTTTGGAGGTGTGGTGAAAAACAATTCCTTTGTTTTCATCTTCTTATCCTTAAGCTCTCAATAAAAAATGAGGTGTGTTATGTAGCAGTTTTGCTCTAAATGAGATATTTCTCTTCTAATCAACAAGTTAACTTGCTATCTTCGACTCTACTATTGTTGTGCCACAAACGTCAAGGAGGACTAAATGGCTAACTCAACTACATCTACGCATGCCCCTCGTTTACTCGATTCTACCCGCGAAGTACTACGCGTCAACCACTATAGTATGAGTACCGAAAAAACATATATTCAATGGATTAAGCAATTTATCTATTTTCATAATAAGCGACACCCTAAAGAGATGGGCGCGAATGAAATAACAGCGTTTTTAACCTATTTAGCGGTAAAAAGACAAGTCTCTGCTTCAACTCAAAATCAAGCGCTAAGCGCGATTCTTTTCCTTTATAAGCGTGTTCTCGACATAGAATTACCGTGGTTAGATAAAGTTGTTCGTGCAAAACGGCCTAGACATTTACCTGTCGTATTTACTCGTCAAGAAATTAAGGCCTTGTTATCACATTTTGAAGGTACACGTTGGTTAATATTCAGCTTAATTTATGGCTGTGGTTTTCGTATATTGGAATGCTTGCGGTTACGAGTAAAAGATATTGATTTTCATTATAAACAGATCAATATACGTGATGCGAAAGGAGGTAAAGATCGCGTTACTTTGCTACCCGATTCATTAATCGAACCTTTACGTAATCATCTTGTCCGGGTGAAACTTTTGCATGAGAAAGATCTTGCGTCAGGTTTTGGCTGCGTATACCTGCCTTATGCATTGGAAAGAAAATATCCAAATGCATGTAAAGAATGGGGTTGGCAATTTGTTTTTCCATCCAACAAAATTTCGACAGATCCTCGTTCAAAAGTTCGTCGACGTCACCATGTATATGAAAAGACACTCCAGCGGCACATGAAACAAGCTATTCAAAATGCGGGGATTATTAAACCAGCCAGCACACATACTTTACGCCATTCATTTGCTACGCATTTACTTGAGGATGGTTATGATATTCGTACCGTGCAGGAATTGCTCGGTCATAAGGATGTTAAGACCACACAAATTTATACACATGTGATGGGCAAAGGTTGCAACGGTGTGAAGAGCCCGCTTGAAAGGATATAACTAAGCGGCGGTTCTATTGTTTAGTTGCCATCCAGGAAAGACCAATACCGATGGGTGGCATTGCAGGGCATTAGCTAGAACTTTGGCGCGTTCAACTCCTAGCTTTACGCGATCATTTTCAATCGCAGAAATAGTCGATTGAGGAATACCTGTTAGCTCGGCTAATTCATTTTGACTGAGCTCTTGAAGTTCACGGATTATCTTCACCGATTCACCAACGGTTACGTCTAGCTGTTTTTTGGCTTTACGATAATCTTTCATTTCACTACTTCCTATAATCATGAGCTGTTAAGTTAATAACCTGCACCAGGATTTCAGATGCCTTTACCTTATAAATAATTCGATATTTGTCACCCATACGTGACGACCGACAACCTTTCCAATCACCTTTAAGAGATTCATCATGAAACCCTTCGATAAGCCTCAATCCCTGTGGCCCTGAGATCATCATAATATCCTTCCACTTCTCATAACGTTTAAGAATATCAATAGGTAAGGATTTCAACTGTTTGGCAAGCTTCCGATGCTCGTATATTTCCCACATACTATAAAGTATATATACTATATATAGTATGTCAAGATAAAGGGGCAGCCATTATATGTTTCGTGAATCATACGCCCAGTGCAACAATGCTTGCCGCTGTTTCTTTCGGCAAAAGAAGTCGTACTGTTCGCAGTTTTTTTTCACTGCCGAGGCGTGTCTTCTGAATCCCTTCCAGCGGCTTATTTGTCGCGCATCATCTTCCGTGCGCCGCCCCATATAATAACGGCAATACCATTGGAACCAGCCTCTGGGATCGTGGGGATGGATCCAGCCTTTTTTCCGCCATTCATTTATGGACTGGGAGGCATCGACGCAGAAGTAATTAAGCTTTATATCTTTTTTCAGTGGGCTTAATTTTGCTTTAGTAAACCAGTTGCGGGGAAACTCTTCGTGACAGTCGGTCATGTATTTGCCGCCGAACACGCCTAGCTGCAGCATTTCTTTTGGGGTTAGCTCCGGTTTAAATTCACTGTCAAAGTTCTTACCCATCGGCTCAGTAAGCTGATAAGTATAGTCCTGTTGCATTTTGTCGTTTACGCAAACCGTCTTCATATATTATTCAGGAGCATCATTTCGCCCGGATGCGGCGACATGTAGTAAGAGTTCGTTATATAGTCATTGGGAAATTTTCTGAAATGATGCCGTAACAAGGTGATAGGTACAATAAGCGGTATCAAGCCTTTTCTGTAGTCAGAAATAATTTCATTTAATTCGGCTTTGTCATCAGAATCTAAACTGTTCTTCAGGTAGCCCTGAACATGTTGCAGTGTATTCACATGGCTTTTCTTTGTTGCAATAATCTTTAATGTGCTCATCATATCGTCGAGGTATTTGTCGGCCAAGCCATTCAAATCAGCGTTTTTGGTTTCTGCCACTAACGCACCTAAGTTTTTGGCTTTTTCCTGATTATGACTCATCAGTATATATTTGTGCTTGGCATGAAATACTTGAAGATCTGTAATAGTGAAAGCTTGGCTGCACATTCTTTTCCAGCGTGAATAGATATAGACGCGTTGAATAAAGTTTTCTCGAAGATGTGAATCTTCTAAACGCCCCTCTTCTTCAACAGGCAAACAAGGAAAGTTTTCCATCAACTGCTGTGCATAAAGTCCAACGCCTTCGCGCCGAGGCATGCCTGTACTGCTATAAACTTTTACTCGCTCCATACCGCAACTTGGCGAATCTTTCTTCAGAATATAGCCACATAATTCGCCATGCCAGGCTTTTTGTTTTTCGGCAATATCCTGAAGTTTTTCCGTTACATCCAGTTCACTATTTTTAGTGCCTTGGCAGACAATTTTTTTATCAACAGAAACAAGGCGGATCGGTTCTCTTGGGATGCCAAGGCCGATTTCAACTTCCGGGCAAAAGGCAACGAAATTGAAATAGTCGTGTAATACACCCGTTATATAAGAATTTTTCTTATGCCCTGAATCAAAGCGAACATGTTGCCCGAGCAGACAGCTACTGATGCCTATTTTTATATCTTGAGTTTCAGGGCGATCCATAAATATTCAATCCGGAATAAGGTGTGATTAAGTGCTGCAAGTAGAGCGTATCAATACCGATTTATTAAAAGGCCTTACACGCAGGCCCACCTTTACTCGCCAGTACACTGGTGATGTGGGAGTGGTTTTGCAGTTTGGTAATAATATCTTCGTAAAGATTGTCGGGCGTGTTACGGGCAAAGATAAGATCTACCGAGCCGTCTTCGTTAGCTTTGTAGCTGGCGTATTCTTCGCTGCCGTCGTATTCAAAGAAGATGTTGGCAACGGCGGCATCTGCTTTATCGAGCTCATCTGCCAGTAACGGCGCGGTAGCGCCGATACTGCAAAGAAGCGCAAAGAAAAGAACTCGAATTATCCGCATGCTATTTCCCATTGGTTTTGCGTCGGCTTACACCATTTTCAATGGCTAAGCCGACCTACGAAAAATAAATAAAAACGATTATTCGTCAGTTACACAGCCTTCTGATGCGCTTTTAACGTTCTTGATAAATTTATAAAGTGTACCGCGTGTCGCTTTATAAGGTGGCATAACCCACTGCGCTTTACGCTTGGCCATTTCTTCATCCGACACGTTAACATCTAGCACACGTGTGTTTGCATCGATGATAATTTCATCGCCGTCTTTCACCAGGCCAATTGGACCACCTTCTTGTGCTTCCGGTACAACGTGTCCAATGATGAAGCCGTGTGAACCACCCGAGAAACGACCATCGGTAATCAGGGCTACATCTTTACCGAGCCCTGCTCCCATAATCGCTGAAGTGGGCGTGAGCATTTCAGGCATACCGGGACCGCCTTTAGGTCCTTCGTTACGAATAATAATCACATCACCCTTTTGGATCTTGCCGTCTTCCAGACCTTTCATCATGTCTTCTTCACAATCATAGACACGTGCAGGGCCAACAAAACGCAGGCCTTCTTTACCGGTGATCTTGGCCACCGAGCCACCTGGTGCCAGCGAGCCTTTGAGGATTTGAATATGCGCGGTTTCTTTAATCGGGTTTTCAACTGGCAGAATGACATCCTGGCCTTCTGTTAAACCGGGCAGGTCTGCCAGGTTTTCAGCAATGGTTTTTCCTGTGCAGGTCAGGCAGTCGCCATTGAGCATGCCTTTTTCAAGCAGGTATTTCATTACAGCAGGCGTACCACCGACATTGTGCAGATCTTCCATTACGTATTTACCCGATGGTTTTAAATCAGCAATAAACGGGATGCGATCAGAAACTGATTGGAAATCATCAATACTGACATCAACATCAACGGCGCGCGCCATGGCGATGATGTGTAGTACGGCATTGGTTGAACCACCGAGCGCCATGATAATAACAATGGCATTTTCAAATGCCTCGCGGGTCATGATGTCGCGTGGTTTGATATCTTTTTCAAGTAGGTTGCGAACTGCTGCACCGGCGGCTCGACATTCGTCTAACTTACCTTGATCTACGGCAGGGGTTGATGAACTGTACGGCAAGCTCATACCAAGCGCTTCAATCGCTGAAGCCATGGTGTTAGCGGTATACATGCCACCACAAGAACCTGCACCCGGACAGGATTTTTCAACAATGCTCTGGCGCTCTTCTTCGGTTATTTTTCCGGCGATATATTCACCGTAACTTTGGAAAGCAGAAACGATATCGAGTGTTTGATCTTTTAGATGACCGGGTTTGATCGTACCGCCGTAGACCATGATCGCAGGACGATTTAAACGCCCCATGGCGATCAATGCACCGGGCATGTTCTTGTCACAACCGGGAATAGCCACCAGACCGTCGTACCACTGGCCACCCATGACTGTTTCGATTGAGTCGGCAATGATTTCGCGCGATTGCAGCGAATAGCCCATGCCCGATGTGCCCATGGAAATACCATCCGACACACCGATGGTGTTAAACCGCATGCCGACCATATCGGCTTCGACCACGCCGGTTTTTACGACCGCGGCAAGGTCGTTCAAATGCATATTACAGGTGTTGCCTTCCCACCAGACGCTGGCAATACCAATCTCTGGTTTAGTCATATCTTCTAAGGTTAAACCAGTGCCAATCAGCATGGCCTGTGAGGCACCTTGTGATTTTGGTTCAGTAATACGGGAACTATATTTATTTAGTTTTTTGCTCATGTCTCACTCCGGTCGCGACTAGCGCCCTGATTTATCTAGTAATTTAACCATTGCCATTACAGGCTTTGCTTTACCCTGCTTCTCAGGCAAACTGAGGCCACTACACCAGCCTCGCAGGCGGCAAAGGATATCAGAAATTAAGGATAAACGCTGCGTCACCTAGTGTTTTGCGGCTTGGCTGGCAAGATTTATTAATAACCAACAAAATAACTATTATAAATAGAGTATTTAATGAGGAGTTACCACTATGAGTATTGATCGCATTGTTATGGCCTTTGCTGGCGTCATGATCTTAGCTAGCGTGGCATTAACCCAATACCACGACCCACGCTGGATGTGGCTCACCGTGTTTGTTGGTGCCAATGTATTACAAGCTGGATTTACCCGTTTTTGCCCACTTGCCATTATTTTGAAGAAGATTTTTGGTGCCAAACCTGGCGCGGCTTTCGAATAAGACGCGGCTTTATTCTGCCCCCTTATGAAACAGGGGGGCAGAATATCTATTCAATCATATTTCACCAATGAAGCTCTTTTAGTATGAAAATCATTGAAGTCATTGCCGATAACGGCCACCTCGACACCATTCTAGGAATTGCTGAACAACAAGGTGTTGTTGACCATTGGCCAAGCGTTGTCGCGGAAGATGGTCGCATAGCGATTAGGCTACTGGTCACTCCCGATTCTCGACAGGCCGTGCTCGATAGTTTGCAATCTTCGCTGGGAGGGAGTGATAGTGCTCGCATCGTCGTCACCCCTGTCGAGGTAAGCCTGCCACGCGAAGAAGAACCCAACGAGGATGACAAGGCACGACATAAAACCGCATTAAGTCGTGAAGAATTATTTAATACCATCGAACAAAGTACCCGCCTCGATGGTCGTTTCTTGCTACTGGTGGTTCTTTCTACCATCGTAGTCTCAGTTGGCCTACTGGAAGACAATGTTGCGGTAGTGATCGGTGCCATGGTGATCGCACCGTTCCTGGGTCCCAATATTGCGCTTGCACTAGGCAGTGCGCTCGGCGATATGCCGCTTATCTGGAAGGCATTCAAGACTAACCTGGCGGGCATTAGCCTGACCTTGGTACTCAGTATTGCGCTCGGTTACTGGTGGCCCTACGAAACAATTAGTCAGGAATTACTCTCACGTACCAATGTGGGTCTGGATTCCATTGCTCTGGCACTTGCCTCTGGTGCAGCCGCTGTTTTATCCATGACCACTGGACTATCAAGCGTGCTGGTCGGCGTGATGGTCGCGGTTGCATTACTCCCCCCTGCAGCTACGCTCGGGTTTATGCTGGGTAGCGGTCACTACGACTTGGCAACAGGAGCGGGACTATTGCTTGCTGTAAATATCGTCAGTGTCAATCTCGCCGCCAAACTTGGCTTTTTATTCCTTGGTATTAAACCTCGCACCTGGCTTGAGCAGCAACGTGCCCGCCAATCGATGACTGGCTATATCACTTTCTGGATCATTACACTGCTGGCACTCGGCACCCTTATTTACCTACGCGGCCAGATACAGCCTGCCTGACAACGCCCTGTTTAACCGGTATGATCCGCATCGCATTCAGCGTAAAAAAATTACTGGAAAGTCCATTATGAATATTTTTAGCACCCTGCTAACAAGTATCTTACTGCTTGTTGTTTCTTCTGCCAGCTATGCTGCCAACGAATACCCGTGGTGGTGGGATAGTGACTGGTGGGAGCAGGGTCAACTTGAAGTCCCGGTTAATCATAAAGTAAAAACCAATTGGATATCTATAGATCAAGATGACAATGAAATTCCGGTGATGGTCGCACGCCCTGATGACAATAAAAAATACCCGGCGGTTTTATTTCAGCATGGCCGTCGTGGCTTGGATGATTTAATTCAGTTACATGTTAAACGTCTTGCCGCACGTGGCTTTATTGTTGTTGCCGGTGATGTTTACAAAGGTCGATTGATTGATAGCTACCCTATTGGCCATGACTATCTATTAGAAGGTGATGTTAATCAGATACTCAGCTATCTTTTAGCTCGTAAAGACATTAGCAGTAAAAAAGCCTGTAGCTACTCTCATACACGCGGTGGTTACTACACCCTTAAAGTCGCTGTAAAGTTTAATCGCCAAGAAACCGATCTTGCCTGTTATGTTTCGTACTATCCGCATATGCAAGATCCTAATCTTCCTGAGCCCGCACAGGTTTATCAATATGCTGTCGAAGCCAATGATATGAAATTGCCGACTTTGATCTTTATTGGTGAGAAAGAACAATATCAGCGCCGTCGTCCGATTGAGGCTGCCATTAAGGTTATGCAAGAAAATAAAGTAGATGCACGTTTAATTATTTACCCGGGTGTAGGGCGTGGATTTGATTTTCGTCCCGACAATGTACGTGACTTTGCCGATGACCTTGCTTCAAAAGACGCTATTCAGCGTGCAACGCATTTTATGAATAAGCATTTGAAATAAAAAAGGCGTCATTACTGACGCCTTTTTTATAGCTATAGCACTAATAAATTGTTTAATTAACCTTGCTGTGCAACTACACGATCAAGTTGTTTACGTCTGTGTGCCAACAGGCTTTCGTAAATAGGTGTGAGCGCTTTGTACTCTAGATCATTGCTAAGATGAATTTCATCAAGACAACAACTGAAGTAATTAATTTCATTACGAATCGATTCCTCGAAACGTTCCGCAGAACTCATTTCCGTAAAGAGCTGTTCAACTGCTTGTGCCATGTTCCCTCCTCGATGCATTTTCTGCAAATTAGATAAGAACCTTAGCAATCAATACGATACCAAAACATGAACTCGGTCACAGTGGCGCAGACGTAATGTGACCCTAGTCACAAAACCCAACTAAACTTTATGCCCGCTTACGTAATTGTTCACTTTCAGCTTCTATGGATGGCGTATCTTTAAATAAACGTTGCTCATGAATGTACGTTTGCACATCTTCACGTTCTATTAGTTCGGCAAGGCTAATATGTTCAAGAAAATCTTGAATCGTTTCACTCAAGTCCCACCACATGTCGTTATAGATACTAACGCCATAACCCGATAGCGGTGGACGTTTAATATGTGAGGGATGTACCGCCATAATGATCTGCCCAATGCTGATTCTTTCAAGTTCAACCGCTAAACGGTAGCCACCACCGGGGCCTCGCACGCCTTCAACAAAGCCCGCTTCGCGTAAATTCGCAAAGAGTTGTTCTAAATAAGACGAGGAAATACCTTGTTGGCTAGTTAATTCCGACAGGGTAAGCGGTGCGTTATCAACTTGCATAGCAAGCTGTAACATCGATTGAATTGCATGACGTGCTTTCGAGGAGATCTTCATAGTTAACTCCGACTTGAACAGCTTTAAGACATTTAGAATACAATTCCCGACCTAATTGGTCAAGTATAGGCGTGTTCTAATAATACATTAAATTCAGAGTGAACTTCCTGTTATCGAAACAACGAGATAAACTCAAATAACTTAAAAATAACAATAAGTAACTAAACTTATGCATAACAGCCATGATCTTGAATTGATTCTTAAATCCCATATTCCAATTGTGGTCATTGAGTCCCATGAAGAACATCGTGTACTCAATATTCTGACTCAACAGACATTAAAATTAGGCAAGCCTCTTTTTAAATGGACGATCACAGAAGGATTAGAGCGCGTTGATATTGACCTTGATCCACAACGTCATAATTCAAAACCAGACGATGTATTGCGTCATATTAAGGCCGCGCAAAAAGAAGCTATCTATGTACTTGCCGATTTCCACCCCTATCTTGATGAACCTATGCATGTAAGGCTACTCAAAGATATTGCTCTGAGTCACCAGGAAACCGGCTCACATATTGTGTTGATCAGTCACGAGTTAGAAATACCTGAAGAACTACAGAAATTTACAGCACGGTTTTCACTGGCGATGCCCGATAGCGATGAGCTTGAAAAGTTAATCCTCAATACCGCCGATGAATGGGCAAAGAAAAACCGTGGTAAAAAAGTACACACTGATCGTAAAACACTCGATGCCATGGTTAACAATCTTACTGGGCTCACTTTGCGCGATGCTCGCCGCTTAATCCGCAATGCGATTTATGATGACGGTGCGCTTTCACAAAGTGATCTACCCAATGTCATGCAAGCCAAGTACGACTTGCTCAATAGCGATGGTGTATTGGCTTTTGAATATGAAACTGCGAGTTTTTCAGACGTTGGCGGCCTGAGTAAATTAACCGAATGGTTAACACAACGCCGCAGCGTATTTCATGGCGAGATTGAAAATAAAGGTCTCGACACACCCAAAGGAACCTTATTACTCGGGGTGCAAGGTTGCGGTAAAAGTCTTGCGGCACGAGCGGTTGCCGGTATTTGGAATGTGCCTTTATTACGACTTGATTTTGGTGCGCTATATAATAAATTTCATGGTGAAAGTGAACGCAACCTACGTGAGTCACTAAAAACCGCCGAAGTCATGGCGCCCTGTGTATTGTGGATGGATGAATTAGAAAAAGGCATAGCGGTTGGTGACAATGATGGTGGTACATCTCGCCGCATGCTTGGTACGTTATTAACCTGGATGTCGGAAAAAAAGGCTGCCGTATTTGTTGTTGCCACCGCAAACGATATTGAACGCCTGCCACCTGAACTGGTTCGTAAAGGCCGCTTTGATGAAATATTCTTTGTAGACCTGCCAAAATCAAATGTACGCAGTTTAATATTTAATATTCATTTAGTAAAAAGAGAATTGAAACCGGGAGAATTTGATCTCGGTGTTTTAACCAAAGCAAGTGATGGTTTCTCAGGTGCCGAGATTGAACAAGCCGTGGTTGCTGGCTTGTATTCAGCGCATGCGCTTAATGAAGACATTGAAACAAAACATATACTGCATGAATTAAAATCAACCCGACCATTATCAATTGTAATGGCCGAGCAAATAAATGAACTACGTAATTGGGCTAGTGAACGTACGGTTCCCGCTGACTAACTAAAAACTTATTTAGTGCTTACCTTAACCTGTTTAGGCAAATGGAAATCACGTAGCGCCGCTATTGCTTGCGGAAACCCTTGTGCCGCAGCACGCGTCCACCACATTAATGCTGTTTTTACATCACGTGATACACCTTGGCCATTTACATATAAGGCACCAAGATTATATTGCGCAGCAGGATCGCCTTGCTCAGCTGCTTTACTCCACCAGCGCACCGCTTCTACAGAATCTTGTCGAATACCGTCGCCACGCAGATACAAAATACCGAGATTGAATTGCGCATTAACACTGCCAGAAATAGCCGCAACTCTCCACCAACGTGCCGCATCAACCAGACTTTGTTGCACGCCATCACCGCTCGCATGAGCAACCCCAATATTGTACTGCGCATTGATGTGACCTAATTTTGCGGCTCGTCGATACCAATAAGCCGCCATCGCTGAACTTGCGATAACACCGCGACCATCATCATATAAGGTTGCAAGGTAATATTGCGCATCAACAATATTTTGTTGTGCTAGCGGTAATAAACGTTGATAGGCCTTGCCATAGTTTCTATTCGCATACGCAACCAAGGCATGTTTGAGCATTTGTGTTAATAGAGGAGCTGAATCTTGCTGAACAATCGCTTGATCTTGTTGTGTTTGCTGCTTGTGCAATGCGGCGTCAACGCTACCCGCCACAATTAAACAGATCACTAACACCAAAAAGGAAAATAGCGAACGACGGATCTTCAAACCGCGACGATGAGAGAGTGCTAATAACTTAGTCTGTTGATTACGCATATCAAACCTCCTCAAGCGGCCGGTAATTTTCTGCGGCCTTACTAATCATATCGACCCCAACTAGCACACCTTTAATGAAAAAATAATGTAAGTTATTGATTTTTATAGATGCTATGTCACGGATTGTGAACACTGCCTGTGTTTGGGCTAAATATAGGTCCCAACTTACCCAGTACTGTTGATAAGCAAGATGAGCAAACACCTGCAAGTAGCTTTAATAGAAGCTATAATCCAATCCAACAAGGAGTTAATCGTGACCAAGGCCCCGCAACACCAACAATTTGTCGACTGGTTTCGCCAATCATCACCCTACATTCATGCCTTTCGGGGACGTTTGTTTGTGGTCGCTTTTGATGGTGATGTGGTTGCGGGTGACGGTTTCGCTCACTTAGTACATGACCTCGCCTTGCTCAATAGCCTTGGCGTTAAGCTGGTGCTGGCTCATGGTGCGCGGCCGCAAATTGAACAACGCCTCAAAGAAGCCGGTGCCAAGATTGATTACATCAACAATCTACGTATCACCAATGACAAAGCCTTGCCTTGTGTAAAACAAGCCTCCGCAAGCGTACGTGTTGAAATTGAAGCTCTGCTCTCAATGGGGCTCGCTAATTCACCGATGGCCGGCGCCAAGATACGGGTTGCTTCAGGTAATTTTGTTACTGCGCAACCACTGGGAATCCATGACGGTGTCGATTACCAACATACCGGCGTAGTGCGGCGTATTGATGTGAATGGTATTGAACAACAGCATGCACATAATTCGATTGTACTGCTATCACCACTAGGCTATTCACCAACAGGAGAGATTTTTAATCTCGCTTTGAATGATCTTGCCAGTAGTGCCGCAATTCAATTACAAGCAGATAAATTAATTACCTTAACCGGCTCCTATGGCACTAAAGCTGCACGCAAAAAATTGTTACGGCAGTTCTCGGTTAGTGAAGCGGAACTATTTATTGCTAAACAAAAAAATCTAAACGACACCTACACACGCGACATGCAAAGCGCCATTCATGCCTGTCGTCATGGTGTGCAACGTGCTCACTTGATAGACCAGCATATTGATGGTGGCTTACTGCTTGAATTATTTACCCGTGATGGTATTGGTACTTTGATCACGGATGATATTTACGAAGGTATTCGTCAGGCAGAGATCAATGATGTAGGCGGGATTATTGAACTGCTTGCCCCGCTAGAAGAAAATGGCACCTTGGTAAAACGCTCTCGCGAACACCTTGAAACAGAAATTGAACAATTTACCGTTGTTGAACGCGACGGTATGGTCATTGCCTGCGCTGCGCTATATCCAACTTCTAAAAAGGGACTGGTTGAATTGGCTTGTTTCGCTGTTCACCCTGACTACCAGAATGAAGGTAGAGGTGATCGCTTGCTAACATGGATTGAACAACAGGCTTTAAGCACTGGTGGTGAATCTTTATTTGTGCTTACCACCAGAACGGCACATTGGTTTAGAGAAAGAGGGTTTAAAGCTGCGGATATTAAAATATTGCCAAGCAAACGCCGCTCATTATATAACTACCAACGGAATTCGAAAATATTTATTAAAGCAATCGATACAGATTAATTTTTTATGTTGCACTGCTTAGCCCCCAGCCAGGCTTTTAACCCGATCCCGTGTTGATGGATGGCTGTCAAGATACCCGGTGGTTCCACTATCGCCATACTTCTTTCCCAAACGCTGCAAAATACTTGAGAGATAACGTGTATCTAGATCCAGCTTTTTCATAAAGCCAACTGAAAAAGTATCTGCCTCAGCTTCAAACTGTCGTGAAAATTTTGCTTCAGCGAGAATCAACGGCATGGCCGTCGCTAGGGTGCCTGCCGAACCAACGTCACCCGTAATCATAATTATAAACAACGCTAGAGTGGAGCTTTGCAATACGTGTCGCATGGAATGTCGGTGTTTAATATGCCCAAGTTCATGTCCTAATATCCCTATCAACTCGCGATCATCTTTAGCAAACTCAACCATTGCATCAGTAAAGACTAGAATTCCAGAAGGCAATGCAATGGCATTTGCGTCAAGCGCTTCACTGTTACGAAATTCAATACGCGGTAATGGTGTTGCCCCCGCCTTACGCAAAGCCTCATTAAACTTTTTTAACAATGCCTCCTGACGCTGCTGCGGTAATTCGGTAGGGGTAAGTAAGTTGGTCTTCTCCAGGCTCGCAAGTGTCTGCTCACCCATAGCCGTTTCCCATTCAAGTGGAATATTTTCAGCCACCTGCTTGGCAGCACTGGGTAAAACAAACTCAACCCCACCCCATATAATAGCTGCGGCAATAACCACAGCAAACAATGCATATTTAAGACTACTTTCCCATCTGTGCACATGCCCCAACAGCCCTGTTTTAAACGTGTCAGGTAAAGCATCGTACAAGGCGCGAGGATCACGAACTTCGCATAATGAGTCATCTGGAAATTGAATCCGGGCATGTATGCTACCGACCTGTGAAGGAATGGAAATTTCTTCCAGTCGATAGATAACTGAAAGCCCCTCTCCTTTTACCTCAACAGTACTATCAGGAAAGAAAGTCAGCTGCACTGATTGGCTTGCTGAACTTTGGCCATCGTAACGGATGGCGGAGACCGGCTTCATATACCGATATCCAAGCCAAAGACCTCACCAATTTCTTCTCCTGCCGCGCTCAACTTACTCTTTTCGCCCGCAATAAATCCATCTAAATCGCCTTCGGATAACACCGTTAAACAACTCACTCTATAACGCATCATTCGGATTCTTGCCCATGGAATTAGCAAACCAAAAGAAAGAATAATGCATATGCTATTCGTCATGTATAGCCAGAGCATCATCGGGGTTGTAAGTGTTGAACGAAATCGTTGTTTTGCGATGCTAAGGTTATTCCACAGCAGATTATTTAATGCTGCTTGCATATAGGCGAATACCCCAATGTAGAGCACCGCAAAAACTGCATAAATTATCGCAATAAATGTAAAGAATGCTTTCTGTTGCTCTGGGTCAATTTCCTGGCCTTCAGCCGGACCTTGCATAAGCGCCGCCATCTCGGGGTTTTTCGCAAATATGACTCCCATGACAATAGCCGTAACAACCCCTATACCAACAAACACCCCCCAGACAATCACGTAGATAATATAAAAATTCGCCACTTTAGTATCGAAACCAAAACGACTTGTACCAAAACTACTTTTGTCTGCGACAAATTTCATCTGACGATAGTGGTAATAAGGAAAAATAAAGCCCAGCGTTAAAGGAATTAAAAGACCGATGCCCAGGAATATTTTATAAGATTCCCCATAATCACGCTCAAAATGAAAACGAATATTTCGGTATGTCGTGTTGGCAAGTCTAAAGGACATACTTCGCACAACTATCCATGGAAAAATGACAAGAAACAGAAACAAAAAGAAAAAACCTGATAAGGGATAAAAATTACTACTAACAGAAAAAAGTACATAAAAGCCCAGTGCAAGCAAGTAACCTTTCAGAATGGTTACCGGGTTGGCAATAAAATCAAACGGGGAGTTTTCTAACAGCGTATTGCCGTAAAAATATCTCTTATTGCGTACCTTGGCCCAGGGCGCATAGATACCCAAAGTAATGATGGTAAGCAATACATTCACAATCCATATGCCAAAGTACTCGCTTGCTTTTCCAGTGAACTCTAACGGGATTTCCTTTTCTAGCAAATTAGATTCATTTGCGCTGACGGTATTATCTTCCATGTTACGTCCCTCTCGTATGATTATTGTTTTTTTACAATGTCACAGCTTTATTATTAAAAAATATATCTTATCAATCACCAAATAGTACTGATTCAAATTCCTTCATCGCCATTTCATAGACATCTCGTTTAAAGTAAATGACTTCCTTAAGCGGGTGCCAATAATCGACCCACTGCCAATGATCAAATTCTGGCTTGTCATCAACGTCTAAACGCACATCCTCATCTCCCCCGATTAAACGCAACAAAAACCAACGTTGTTTCTGGCCGATACATAAGGGTTTACAGTCATGACGAATCAATTGTTTGGGGAGATGATAGCGTAGCCAATCACTGCTACTCGATAATAGCTCGACATGTTCAGGCTGAAGACCAACCTCTTCTTCAAGCTCACGGTAAAGGGCTTGCTCAGCGGTTTCGTTCTCACGGATACCACCCTGTGGAAATTGCCAGGCATCTTGGCCGATACGGCGTGCCCACAATAAGCGGTTTTCTTGGTTACATAGGATGATTCCTACATTAGCCCTGAAACCCTCTTTATCTATCACACCGACTTCTCCGCCAAATCATCTTAATTGATTGTCACATGATTACCCGCCTCCATCAATTAGGAATATTTGGCAATATAGTGATTGTCCTTTGCTCTCAGGTTTTCTATGCTACCGCCCTATAATAAGGAGAAGTACCTTGAGCTTGGCAATTTTCGATTTAGATAACACCCTACTGGCAGATGACAGCGACTACCTATGGGGGCAGTTTCTCGTCAAGCTAGGCGTTGTTGATGCCGATTGGTATGAAAGTGAAAATCAACGCTTTTATGATGCTTATAAAGCAGGAAACCTCGATATCTTTGAGTTTCTTGCTTTTTCTCTAAAGCCATTATCTGAACATGACATGACTACATTACAAGACTGGCACGCGCAGTTTATGGATGAAGTGATTCGCCCATTAATGCTGCCAAAGGCTCAGGCATTGGTTGATCAACACCGGAAACAAGGCGATACCTTGCTCATTATTACCGCAACCAATCGCTTTGTTACCGAGCCGATTGCGGCAGCCTATGGTATTGATAATTTACTTGCCACAGACCCCGAGATCATTGATAGCCGTTATACCGGCAACGTCGCTGGCACACCCTGTTTTCAAGAAGGTAAGGTTGAACGCCTCAATGATTGGCTAAAAACCAATCAACATAGCCTGAAAGGCAGCTATTTTTACTCAGATTCTCGCAATGACTTGCCGCTGCTCAAGATGGTCAATCACCCTGTCACTGTGGATGCCGACGACACCCTCGCCGCGCATGCTGAAAAAGCAGGTTGGCAACAAATCAGCTTACGCTAGGCCCATAAAACACTTTTAATTCAACAGGTTAAAATCACGACAGTGACAGATCGTACTCTAGCGTCCATAATAAGAGCTGGGGGCTGTCGAATTGACATAAATTGACAGCGAAGAATGGTTCAGCAAGGATTTTCGTGAAATTTAAATTACCAAGTACACTTCGCGGTCGCCTTGTGCTTGCCTTCACCTTGATGCAAGTTTTGGGCATTACCTTACTTGGATTCTTCCTAGTTACTCAGGCTGCGCGGACTGAAATCGACTCACAGCGCAATCTTGCCCGTAACTTAATGACATTGGCTGAACCGAATGTCTTAAGTATGCTCGCGATGCGCGATGCGAATGGTTTAAAAAAGTATCTCGATAATCTTATCGAAAACACTGCCATTGCCAGTGTCTTTGTTAGCAACCGTACGGGCACGTTGATCTACTCACTCGATCAAAATGAACCGCCACCTAATTTATTCGTAAAACTATTTATCACCGAAGACGAAGCTAATATTGTGCTCGAATCTGCCCTATATGAGAACGAGATTAGTAAGGGTTCTTTGGAAATAAAACTTTCAAATTCACCTATTGGCCAACGCCTAACGAGCATATTAATTAACAACTTGCTCATTTTAGTTGGACTGCTGGTGATTGGTTTAGCCATTACCTATTGGGTTATTTCAGGCTTCACCGCACCACTAAAAAGACTGGTTAAAATTGCTGCACATATTGGTCGTGGTGACTGGCAGCAGCATATTGTCACACCGCGAACCGGTTACAATGAAATTCAAGATTTAGGTAATGCGCTGACAGAAAGTGCGCGACTCATGTCTGAACAAATTACTAATTTACAGCGCACCCAAGACAAATTACTCACTAACGAACAACAACTGCGTTCACTTGTTAATAATATGCGTGAAGCCATGTTCGAGCTTGATGACCGTGGCGCTATCTCTTTTCTTAATCCTGCATGGCAGCAGCTCACTGGCTACAATACAACCGATTCATTCGGCAAATTCTTTTCTGATTTTTTACCCGAATTAGATGATCGGAAATTATTTCAAAAAGATAAATTAACCGGTCTTGATGTAAGTGGTGCAGAAATAGAAATTCGCTCTTCTGGCAGCAAACCCATTCGCGTTGAACTTGATGCGCATGCTACTTTTAATAATCATGGAAAATTACTTGGCGTCGTCGGCCGCTTCCATGATATCAGTGAACGTTATGAATTAACCCAAACACTAGAGCGCCACCGTCGACAACTTTATAAAATATCAATTACCGATGAATTGACCGGCATTTATAACCGCCGCCATTTTGAAAAAATACTCTCTCAAAAGTTACCGCAGAATTTAGAAAAGGGAAAATCACTTTGTTTGGCCTTGCTTGATATTGATGGCTTTAAATTTATTAATGATACCTATGGACATCCCATTGGTGACACCATACTAAAGACAACCGCCAAATTATTACGCGAACTACTCCGTCCGCAGGATGTTGTCGCACGCTTAGCTGGCGATGAATTTGCCTTACTGTTTACTGAGACACAAATAGAAGAAGCACGTGCAATATGTCAGAACGCATTAGATGTCTTGAACAGTACCCGGGTACGATTACCTGTCGGCCATCTACAATTACGAGCCAGTATTGGTATCTCGATTGCGCCTTTCCATGGTAATTCAGTACAAGAACTCATTGGTGCGGCTGACGTGGCCTTATATCAAGCTAAACGCCGTAACCGTGGCAATATTGAAGTATTATCCATCGACATTAGCCAAGGTATTATGGAAGTATTCAGTCGCGGCTTTGAGTTACGTAATGCAATTGAAGCTGGTGATATTATTCCAACCTTTCAGCCAATCACCGACTTACGCAGCGGTGAGCCAATTGCTTATGAAGTACTTGCCACGATGAAACGCGGTGATGTCAATCTATCAGCATCCGAGTTTATTATGGTTGCCGAAGATCTTGGTTTGGTGCGTGAAATCGATCTCTGTGTTATTGCCAAAGCACTTGAAGTTGCCCCATCGGGTATCGAATTGTTCATGAATATTAGTCTTATTTCTTTCAATGATACGAATTTTGGCAACGATTTATTGAAATTAGTAAAACCTGCTTGCGAAGCAGGTCGGCCTGTTACTATTGAAATAACCGAACGAGAAACAATCAACCTAACCGAATCATTACTTGGTGAGATTCAGTCCTTACGTGATGTTGGTTGTAAGTTAGCACTAGATGACTTCGGTCAAGGTTACTCTACTTATAATTATCTACGTGCATTCCGCCCGGAATACTTGAAGATTGATGGCGCTTTTGTCAGTAAGATGCTCGACAGCCATGCGGATCACACCATCATCGAGCATATTCATGCCCTCGCACTTTCCTTTGGTGCTGTAAGTATTGCCGAAAGCATTGAAAACGAAACCCTGCGTGAAGCTGTACTACACTTGGGCGTAAAATGTGGCCAAGGCTATCACTTTGCTCGCCCTGCAATTGCTGAAAAAGCTTTTTCTGAAACCGGTTCTGCGGCCTAATCTAAATATTTTTTCGCTAAGCGATTGATTTTTTCTACTTGTTAGATTCTCTGCTTGACTGCGCAAGCTGTTCCCCCTAACCTCGCCCTACCTGCATCAGGTGCTCTGAAGATTTTTTCAATTAACGGAGTGAAACGGGAAGTCGGTGCGATAGCCACATGCTATTTATTCCGACGCTGCCCCCGCAACGGTGAATCGAGTTAAGGTTTGTCATCCAGCCACTGTGCTAACGCATGGGAAGGCGACAGACCCAAAAACTACTCGTAAGCCCGGAGACCGGCCCGATGCACTTAACGACATGTTGCGGCGGGCGACAGGAGCGGGCATTACTATGTCTTATTCCACTCCCTCTGCACTGTCACTTTTAATCCGATTATGCGGGTTGCATAGTCCTATTATATTTTGCGGAGTTGTAATGAATACCTTTAAGAAGTCCTTACTAACTAGTCTTATATTGGCTGTCGTTAGCCCTGTTTCAGCAGCAGATAAAACCCTTGATCCTGTTATTGTCACTGCGTCACGCACAGCTCAAACAGTCGATGAAGCATTAGCACCTGTTATTGTTATCGATCGTGAAGAAATAGAAAACAGCCAAGCCGTTGATGTTGCCGAACTACTACGCTTCCACGCGGGTCTGGATATTGCCCGTACAGGCGGCGCAGGTTCACAAACATCATTATTTACCCGCGGCACGGAAAGTGATCACACTTTAATCCTGATCGACGGTGTTAAATTTAACCCAGGTACAACGGGTGGTGCAGCCATTCAGAATATTAATCCGGAAATAATTGAACGCATTGAAATAGTTAAAGGTCCACGTTCAACATTATATGGCTCTGAAGCGATTGGTGGCGTCATCAATATTATTACCCGTCGAGGTAAAGCCAAAGGCACCCATGCTAATGCAAGCATGGCTATTGGTGAAGATAGCACGCGTAAATTTAGTGCCAATGTCGCACATGGCGGTAAGAGTTTTCGTGCAGGCCTTGGTTTTGCCGTAAACAATACGGGTGGATTCCCTGCTCGTCGTAGTAGTACTTTAGGTGATAATGGCAATAAAAATAGCACGATTAATACTTATTTCGGTGTGAAATTAAATAATGGTTTAGATATTGAATTAAGTCATTGGCAAAGCAGTGGTAACAATGAATATTTAAGTGGTTTTAGCACGTTAAGCCGAGCCGACCAAGATTTTAGAAACAGTGTCACAGCCCTGACCTTTAAAGCTAACCCAAATGATATTTGGTCAACGACTTTAAAACTGAGTCGTCTCGAAGATGACCTTGACCAGAATCAAAGTTCAAATACCTCAAGAACAATTCGTAACGTATTAGACTGGCAAAATGATATCGAGCTCAATCAACACCATTTAGTCACTGCTGGAATTTCATTATCATCTGAAGATACAACTTCGGTCGGTTCTTCACCTTATGATGAAAGAACCAATGTTAATGCCATTTTTATTCAAGACAATATTCAATACGGCAATCACCAGTTACTAATTGCTGTTCGTAATACTGACCATGATGATTTTGGTAACCATGCCACTGGGAATGTTGAATATGGTTACCAAGCAACTCCAAAGCTCAGATTACTTGCTGGTGTTGGTACAGCTTTTCGAGCACCAACCGGTAATGATCGATTTGGCTTTGGCGGTAATATAGATTTAGTGCCTGAAACATCTCGCAATATTGAATTAGGTCTACGTTACAAAATAAACTCACACCATAGCGCATCAATAAATGTCTTTGACAACAAGATTAAAGATCTTATTAATATTATTGCAGTACCAGCAGGTTCATTTAATTTTTCTGCCGAAAATGTACAAGAAGCACGCATCAAAGGCCTTGAGTTAGGTTATAAATATGCTAAAGGCCCATGGCAAGCACGTGCAGAAGCCATTTTCCAAGATCCAAAAAATGAATCTGATGATACTTTATTGCTGCGTAGAGCTAAGCGTAGCTTAACGGCTTCTGTTGCTTATACTCATGGCTTATACCGAATTGGTGCCGACATGCTCGCTAGTGGTGATCGTGAAGATTTTGGTTCAGTCACTCTCGATTCGTACACGACGTTAAACCTAAATGCTAGCTATGCACTAGACAAAGATTGGCGCATACAAGCAAGTATTGAAAACTTGTTTGATGAGGATTACGAATTAGTAAATGATTACACCACCCCTGGTCGCACAGCCCTAGTTCAGCTGCGCTATTCACCCAAAGGCTTTTAATTCATTATGACAAAACAGATCAGCATTCTTATCCTGGCATCGGCTGCAATTCATGCAGCCGTGCTAGGGCTGGTCGATTTTGATTACACCACAGATATACCTATCGGCACACGGATGCGTATTAGCATTCAGGCGCCCTCATTAATACCCGTAGCGGCTCCACAAGTAACAAAAAAGGCTAAACCTTCAGCCAAAAAACCTACTGTTGCCACTAAGACAAAACCTACTAAATTAGAACCATCAAAAGATACTAGCAATCAGAAGATGGTTAAGAGTCAACCAAATCAGCCGCAGGCTGAAATCAAAGACAGCAACGATACCAACATTATAACAACTGCGACTATCGATACTATTACTCCTCTGCAAGCTTCGCTACCCGCACAGACTTCAAGCTTACTGCGTGCAGATCTTGAGCGTGCCTTTGCATTACATTTTTACTATCCAAGGCTAGCTATTAAGCGTGGTTGGCAAGGTGACGTGCAGATTAGCTTGCGAATCAAGTCGAATGGACAACTCAGTGAGATTCGTATCTTGCGTGGTTCGGGCTATAGTTTACTTGATAAATCTGCCATGAAAAGTATCAATAAAGTTGAGATACTACCTGCTGCTATTGCTTTACTTGATGGCAATAGCCTCGAACTAATATTGCCAGTCGAATACCGTTTGTTATAAGGAGTTAGCATGGGTCATCGTTTATCAAAGATTTATACTCGCACCGGTGATAAGGGTGAAACAGGACTTGGTGATGGCTCGCGCATTGCTAAAGATAGTTTGCGTATTGAGGCCATTGGCACTGCGGATGAGCTCAACTGCACGATAGGCATGATTCTCGCTCATTCATTACCTGATGAAGTTAATATCTGTCTTCAAGGTATCCAACATGATCTTTTCGATCTGGGTAGTGAGCTTTGTGTGCCAAACTACAATAAACTCAGCAGTGAATATGTAACACGCCTTGAAGAAACGCTCGATGATTTCAATACTGACCTTCCCATGCTCAAAGAATTTATTCTTCCTGCTGGTGGCAAAGCGACTTCGGCCTGTCATTTAGCTCGTGCCATTTGCCGTCGCGCCGAACGCCGAGTTATCACTTTGAACAGTGATGAGCCTATCTCGCCTCACGTCATCTCTTACCTAAATCGTTTATCTGATCTCTTGTTTGTTATTTCTCGCGTTTTAGCACGCCATGAAAATGGCAGTGAAGTTCTCTGGCAACCGGGGAGACATGGTAACGATGGCTAAACCTGTTTTCTTAAGTTGGAGTAGTGGTAAAGATAGCGCGTGGACTTTACATAGCTTACAACAAGATCCCGATTATGACGTTGTTGCTCTTGTAACAACGGTAAATGAGAAATATAAACGTGTCGCCATGCACGGTGTACGTGAACAGATCCTCCAGCAACAAGCGGATGCAGCCGGACTACCTCTGCATACGTTAAATATCCCCTCGCCTTGTAGTAATACCGAATATGAAACGGTAATGAAGAAATTTCTAACCATCATGCAAGCAAACAATATCAAACACATGGCCTTTGGCGATCTGTACCTGGAAGACATTCGTCAATATCGAGAAAAACAACTTGAAGGAACGGGAATCACGCCAGTGTTCCCGCTTTGGCAAAAACCTACCTTGCAATTGGCAAAAGAAATGATTGATGCTGGCTTAGAGGCAACCATCACTTGTATCGACCCACGGAAATTATCTGCAGACTTTGCGGGTCGTCGTTTTGATCACGACTTTATCAATAGCCTGCCTGATGATGTTGATCCTTGTGGCGAAAATGGTGAATTTCACAGCTGCGTTCATAATGGCCCTATGTTCCAGCATCCAATTTCTTTAACTAGCGGCGATGTTGTCGAACGCGACAACTTTATCTTTGCCGATCTAATCCCTGCCACACTACCCAAGACCTGACACAATTCGCTATACTTGGTGGGTAATTTTTAACCAAGGTGGTAAGCATGAAAGATCCAATCGTTATTATTGGCATGGGTGAAATGGCTGGCGTATTTGCCCGCGGTTTTCTTCGTCTTGGTCACCCTGTATATCCTGTTACTCGCGACATGTCTATTACGACTATTGCCGATGAATTACCCAAACCGGCCTTGGTCTTGGTGGCTGTTGGTGAAGCCGACCTTCACCCAACACTAGAACAAATTCCAACACTTTGGCTTGATCGTTTGGGATTATTACAAAATGAATTATTGCCACGCGACTGGCACGCCCACGACTTAACTAACCCTACCGTTATTTCAGTTTGGTTTGAAAAGAAAAAAGGCATGGACTACAAGGTGTTGATTCCTTCCCCTGTGTTTGGCCCAGCAGCAGAACTTATTGCCTCAGCACTCGGAGCAATCGATATTCCAACAACCATTCCTGCTAACACCGATGAACTTTGTTATGAGCTAGTACGGAAAAATGTTTATATTTTAACAACCAATATTGCGGGCCTGCAGGCAGGTGGCAACGTTAGTGAGTTATGGAAAAACCATGAGCAACTTGCGCGTGATGTCGCCAACGATGTCATGAAACTTCAAGCCTGGTTAACCGATGTGGATGATGTCGACCGTGACAAGCTAATCACCGGTATGCTTGAAGCCTTTGCTGGTGATCCTGAACATGGCTGCATGGGCCGCAGTGCTCCGGGACGTCTTGCTCGTGCGCTTGAACTGGCAAATAAAGCCGGTATTGAAGTTCCTACGTTACAAAGAATTAGTAACGAAACGGCGTAATAAATAGCCAAGTTATAACTCAAAAGGCATTAGTCATGTCATGGTGACGCCTGTGAACGAGCGTAGCGAGATCTTGTAGGAGACATGACATGACTGATAGATTGCAAATTATCTGGATTGCTTCACTACGTTCGCAATGACAGATTTTATTTAGACTGCTTCAAAAGGCATTAGTCATGTCATGGTGACGCCTGTGAACGAGCG
>Ga0316205_10001770_pt1 | contig 25240 bp, 21 predicted proteins | sample 3monthpyrite_MG_FD_204941 | JGI IMG/M metagenome (GOLD analysis project Ga0316205, IMG submission 204941) | Microbial mat bacterial communities from mineral coupon in-situ incubated in ocean water Damariscotta River, Maine, United States -... | ecosystem: Environmental > Aquatic > Marine >... | reverse complement strand
CCTAGTTCCTAGTTCCTGAAATCATTCATAACCGGGTGGCTTTTGTTGGTGCCAGTTGGTTTCTTTCTGAAATTGATGAGCAACATTCAGTATTTTTGATTCATCAAAATAATTACCGATGATCTGCAAGCCAGCCGGACGACTATCTACAAAACCTGCTGGAATCGACATGCCAGGTAAACCGGCCAGGTTAACAGCAATCGTATAGATATCAGACAAATACATATTGACTGGATCATCGCTCTTTTCGCCCAGATCAAATGCAACCGACGGCGCAGTGGGCCCCATAATAACATCAACTTTTTCAAAAGCTTTTTTGAAATCATCACTAATAAGGCGGCGTATCTGCTGAGCTTTGAGATAATAGGCGTCATAGTAGCCAGCTGACAACGCGTAGGCGCCAATCATGATGCGACGTTTCACTTCAGTGCCAAAACCCTCGCCTCGAGAGCGCTTGTAGAGGTCCTCTAAATCCACGGGATCATCGCAACGATAGCCATATCTGACGCCGTCAAATCGTGATAGATTTGAGGAACATTCTGCCGGTGCTACAACATAGTAAGTGGGTACAGACAAGCCACTGTTAGGCAAACTGATATCCACCAGTTCCGCCCCCATTTTCTGATACTCAGCCAACGCAGCCTGAACCACTTTAGCAACACCATCATCCAACCCTTCTGCAAAAAATTCTTTCGGTAAACCAATTTTCAGACCTTTTACAGAATCGTTAATATTCGCAGTATAATCAGGCACATCCCGTTCAATACAGGTAGAGTCCCGGAGATCAAACCCTGCCATGGCATTCAGCAGCAGGGCTGCATCTTCAGCACTTCGAGCCATGGGTCCTGCCTGATCCAGGCTGGATGCGAAGGCAATCATCCCATAACGAGAAACTCGGCCATAAGTCGGTTTCAGACCGGTAATTCCACACAAAGAAGCGGGTTGACGTATAGATCCACCTGTATCAGTACCCGTAGCAATGGGTGCTAACTGGGCCGCAACAGCCGACGCAGAACCACCGGATGAGCCACCCGGTACAGCATTCAGATCCCAGGGGTTTTTTACCGGCCCGTAGTAACTGGTTTCATTCGATGAACCCATGGCGAATTCATCCATATTGGTCTTTCCAAGCATCACCATGCCTGCCGTATCCATGCGTTCAACTACGCCAGCATTGTAAGGAGCAATAAAATTATCAAGCATTTTTGAAGCACAAGTCGTTTTCACACCTTGTGTACAAAAAATATCTTTCTGAGCAACCGGTATGCCGTTTAGTGGCCCTGCGTTTCCTTGACTGCGTTGTTGATCAGCCATCCGGGCAGTTGCCAGAGCCTGCTCTGCCGTTACTGTGATATAGCAATTGAGGTCCTTACCCAGTGTATTAATACGGTCGATATAGGACTGAGTGATTTCCACACTGGAAAAATCTCCTTTTTGCAGGCCTGCTGATAACTCCGCGACAGTCTTGTTATGCATAGTTAATCCAATTCATAGTATTTATAAATATAATATATTATATTATTCAATGACTTGTGGAACAAGGAACAGACCTCGCTCGGCTTTGGGAGCATTCTCCATAAAGTGTTCGCGTTGGTCAGATTCGGTCACTGTGTCTGCTCGTAATCGTTGAGCCACCTCTAGCGGGTGCGACATGGGTTCAATGCCATTGGTATCGATAGCACTCATTTGCTCAACCAGTTCTAGAATATTCGTCAGGTTCTGGCTGTATTCAGGAATGTCCTTTTCTTCAATAGATAATCTTGCCAGATGGGCGATCTTTTTAATTTCATCTGCATCCAGTGACATTTTTCTCTCCTGATAATAATGTGACGATTTATAAAAAAGTGTAAGGTAACACACATGAGTTCTTGCCCAAAGTCTCACCCATTGATAAAGTTGCATATTTTACTAACTATTAAGAATAGGGGCCATACTGCATTATGCTCAAGCAGCTAAGAGGACTTTTTTCCAACGATTTGTCCATCGACCTCGGCACAGCCAACACCCTGATTTATGTCAGAGGACAAGGTATTGTCCTGAACGAGCCTTCGGTTGTCGCCATTAGACAGGACCGCGGACCTGGTGGACCCAAAAGTCTGGCCGCAGTCGGTATTGAAGCCAAACGTATGCTCGGTCGTACTCCCGGCAATATATCCACTATCCGCCCATTGAAAGACGGCGTTATTGCGGACTTCCGTGTCACCGAGAAAATGTTGCAGCATTTCATACACAAGGTCCACGAAACCCGTTTTTTCAAACCCAGCCCACGCGTCCTGGTATGCGTACCCTGCGGCTCCACTCAAGTTGAACGCCGTGCTATTCGCGAGTCTGCATCTGGAGCAGGTGCACGTGAGGTCTACCTGATTGAAGAACCCATGGCAGCTGCCATCGGCGCCGGTATGCCAGTCGATGAAGCACGTGGCTCCATGGTGCTGGATATTGGTGGCGGCACCTCAGAAGTCGCCGTTTTATCATTAAATGGGATCGTTTATTCCTCTTCTGTGCGCATTGGTGGCGACCGTTTTGACGAGGCCATCATCAACTATGTTCGCCGAAACTACGGTACATTGATTGGTGAAGCGACTGCTGAACGCATTAAACACGAAATTGGCTCTGCCTATCCTGGTAATGAAGTACTGGAAATTGAAGTGAAAGGTCGCAACCTTTCTGAAGGTGTTCCCAGAAGCTTTACGCTTAACAGCAATGAAATCCTTGAGGCCTTGCAAGAACCCTTATCAGGTATTGTCGGCGCTGTTAAAACAGCACTCGAACAAACACCGCCAGAATTAGGTGCTGATGTTGCTGAACGCGGCATCGTGTTAACCGGTGGTGGTGCGCTACTAAGGGACATCGATCGATTATTGATGGAAGAAACGGGTTTACCTGTGGTGGTTTCAGATGATCCATTAACTTGTGTCGCACGCGGCGGTGGACGCGCACTGGAATTAATGGATGAACACGGTGGTGATATCTTTACTGTTGAGTAACGCCCAAGCATGACAGGGTATAAAAATACCTACGTTAATACCCTGTCTTGCATAGACTCATTAATATTACAGACCTTGCGTCATAGCAATCATTCGGATGCAATCTCTGCTGAACTAACTTTCCAGCTGATGAATCCGGGTTGGAGGAAATACCTATAAAGCTGTTATTTTCACAAGGACCTTCCACCACCGGTCGTGCGGTAATACTGATTCTCAGTTCCATTTTACTAATGACGCTGGATCATCGTCAGCAACACCTGCAAACGGTACGGGCTGGACTCTCTCTACTGGTTGCTCCAATAGAATACCTTGTTGACCTGCCGGTGAATATTGGTCGATGGCTGGATGAAAGCCTGTCTAGTCGCCAACAACTACTGGAAGAAAATACCCGTCTGCATGCTCAAAACCTGTTAATGCAGGCACGTTCTCTTAAAAATGCTGATCTTGAAAGTGAAAACCAACGCTTAAGAGAACTACTGGGCTCATCCGTCAAGGTCGCAGATCGCGTTCTGATTGCCGAAATTTACAAAATAGACCTGGACCCTTACAAGCATATTATTCGCCTTAATAAAACAGCTCGCCACGGTGTATATCTTGATCAACCGTTGCTGGACTCGCATGGGATCATGGGACAAGTGATTGAAGTATTGCCAGCCTATACAACGGCCAGACTCATCACCGACCCAGGCCATAGCATACCCATCCAGGTAAGTCGTAACGGTTTGCGCACTATCGCGACCGGTTCCGGCAAAATCAACCAGATTGACTTACCCTATCTACCCAATAATGCTGATATCCAGGAAGGAGATTTACTGGTGACTTCGGGATTAGGCGGCGTCTATCCTCCCGGTTATCCAGTAGCGCTTGTCACAAAAATAGAGCGTGCTCCAGAACTTGAATTCGCACGTATAGGGGCTGAACCCACTGCCCTTCTTAACCGTAGTCGCGAAGTGTTACTGGTTTGGTCTGGTGATAAAATCAAGCTGATGCAAACGGGGCAATCATCCAGGCCTGCGCCGCCTCAAGAACAGGAAGAAAGTCCGTGAAAACGGATGCACGCCAGGGCGGCTGGCTAATAGTATTGACATTCCTGGCAGCAATGATACTGACTATTGTTCCATTCCCTGATTTTCTTCAGCATTTCAGGCCCGAATGGGCAGCACTTGTACTGGCCTATTGGTGCATGGCCCTGCCACATCGCGTGGGTGTTGGAACCGGCTGGATAACCGGCTTGTTACTGGACGTAATGACTGGATCGCTACTCGGTCAGCACGCTTTGAGTATGACCGTCATCGCCTTTCTGGTGATTAACCTGCACCAACGCATTAGGCTATTCCCATTGTGGCAGCAGGCGATTGTCATTTGGATGCTGCTCAATCTTTACCAGTTATTACTGCTTTGGTTTGATGGTATAACCGGGCAACCATCAAAAGGCCTTTCCTTCTGGTTACCCCCCATCACCGGTATGATTTTGTGGCCAGGTATTTTCATACTGCTACGCCGACTTCGACGCAAACATAAGGTTAAATAACTTACGATGCGTCGTGAACAATTAAAAGACTATTTTTCCGAAGCTCGTTTATTTCGCAACCGCGCTATTGTAAGTATTCTCGTGATTATAATATTCATCGGCTTATTGGTGACCCGGTTGGTTTATTTACAAATCATAGACCACAAGCACTACACCACCTTATCTAACGACAATCGAGTTAAGCTCATACCGATTGGCCCGACAAGAGGTCTGATTTACGATCGAAACGGGATTGTATTAGCTGAAAATCTGGCAGCCTATCGGTTGGAAATTATTCCCGAGCAAGTCGAAGATATGGAGCAATTGCTAGAACAACTAGCCACTTTGGTTGATATTCGAGAACATGATTTAAAGCAATTCAAAAAATCACTTCGTCAGAAACGCACTTTCGATAATATTCCCCTGCGTTTTCACATGGATGATCATGAAGTCGCCAGAATATCGGCCATTCAACATCGCTTGCCCGGTGTTCAAATCGTCGCCAGCCTCAACCGACATTACCCTTTGGGGCATACATTCGCTCATGTACTGGGCTATGTTGGCCGGAAGGACGTCCAAGATTTAAAAAATATTGATAACACCAATTACATTGGGACCAGTCATATAGGTAAAACTGGCATCGAGAAAAATTATGAAAACCATCTCCATGGCAAAGTAGGCTTCCAACAAGTTGAAACCAATGCGCGTGGCCGCGTACTGCGAGTACTACAACAAACGCCTCCGACTGCGGGTGAAGACCTTCATTTAACCATTGATGCCCCCATGCAAACAGTGGCAGAACAGGCACTCGGTGATTTTAATGGGTCTATCGTCTCTATGGATGTTAGAAATGGCCAAATTCTTACCATGGTCAGTAATCCAGGCTTTGATCCAAACCACTTTGTAAATGGCATCGGCTTTAAAGAATACAATGCCTTGCGTGATAGCGACTCCCAGCCTCTCTATAACCGTGCACTCCTGGGTCGTTACCCACCCGGCTCTACCATTAAGCCTTTTATCGGACTCGCGGGCTTGAAGTACGGCATTACCAATGAGCATTATGAAATATTCTGCCCCGGATATTACATCATTCCCTATGGTGAAGAACGGAAATTCCGTGACTGGAAAAAAAGCGGCCATGGCCATGTTGATCTAAAAGAATCGATAACCGAGTCCTGTGATGTCTATTTCTATGATCTGGCTCTTAATCTTTCTATTGACCGTATTCACCCTTTTCTGAAAGGCTTTGGTTTTGGAGAAAAAACCGGTATTGATATGCCATCAGAAAACGCTGGACTGCTACCATCCAGGCAATGGAAACGCGAACGAAGAAGACAACCCTGGTTCCCAGGTGAAACACTCAATACAGGTATCGGCCAGGGGTTCCTGCTAACCACGCCACTACAACTGGCCACGGCAACAGCAACATTGGCCAATAAAGGCCAGGCTGTGCAACCCCGTCTGGTCATGGGACAAGGGTTACCTAAAGACAAAAAAAACATAGACCCTTTGCTCGCTACCGTACAACAGCAACACTGGGATTATATCCACAAAGCCATGATAAAAGTGGTCCATAGCCAACGAGGTACCGCAAGGCGAATTTCGAATAAAAAATACAAAGTTGCAGGTAAAACGGGAACAGCCCAGGTATTCGGAATCAAACAGGAAGAGGAATACGATGAAGAAAACACCGCTATAAAATTACGCGACCATGCCCTGTTTATTGCCTTCGCACCTGCTGAAAACCCACGCATCGCCGTAGCGGTTATTGTTGAGAACGGTGGTGGCGGTGGCTCTGTCGCTGCCCCGATCGCATCCAAGCTCATTGAGTACTACATGGGCAAAGACCCCTCATGAATAACATCAGCCGCAAACGTTTAAATGAGCCCCACCAGGAAATACCGTTATTTCAACAATGGTTACAACAGCTGCATATTGACTTTCCTTTACTGGTGTCACTTTTTATACTCGGCCTCACGGGTTTATTTGTACTATATAGCGCTTCAGGCCAGGACATTGGCGATGTTCAAAAACAGGGCATCAGGCTAGGCTTTGGTTTTCTGCTTATGCTTTTCCTTGCACAACTTTCACCGCAAACGTTGAAACGCTGGTCACTACCTTTGTTTGCTTTTACCATTTTATTGTTAGTGTTGGTCATCCTGGTGGGAACCCAGGTTAAAGGGGCTCAGCGCTGGCTTGATCTTTATTTCTTTCGCTTCCAGCCTTCTGAGTTTATGAAATTAGTAGCGCCTATGGTACTGGCCTGGTTTCTGGCTGAAGCGGCAATGCCTCCGAAATTTGGACGTTTGGTCTTCAGTATCATTTTGCTGGGAATCCCGGTCGTGCTGGTAGCGGTTGAACCGGATTTAGGCACTTCATTATTGATCGCCAGTTCCGGCTTTTTCGTTCTATTTCTCGCTGGTTTGCGTTGGCGTATTCTAGCCGGCGCATCCTTTTTGTTAGCTCTGCTAGCATGGCCAATTTGGCGGTATGTCTTACATGATTACCAACGCACACGTGTACTGACTTTCCTGAACCCTGAAAATGACCCGCTTGGCTCGGGCTATCACATCATTCAATCTAAAATTGCTATTGGCTCAGGAGGGCTTTTTGGCAAAGGCTGGTTAAATGGCACACAATCACAACTGGATTTTTTACCAGAACGACATACCGATTTTATTTTTGCGGTATTCAGTGAAGAATTCGGCATGATTGGCGCTATCATGCTGCTATTACTTTATATTTTCATCATTATGCGCGGCATGTATATCGCTTCACAAGCACAGGACACTTACTCGCGCTTACTAGGCGGCAGTATCAGTCTGACATTTTTTGTCTACATATTTGTAAATATTGGCATGGTCTCTGGACTGCTTCCAGTGGTCGGAGTACCCTTACCTTTAATTAGCTATGGTGGTACATCGATCGTGACCTTACTCGCAGGATTTGGTATTTTAATGTCGATACATACTCACAAAAAAATGCTTTCACCCTAAATGCTTCAGGATAGCAGACTACATAACAAGGAATTTAATTAACCTTATGCTTAAATTTAACTTAACGATTCTTACTCTGGCTTTGTTACTGACCACAAGCGCGCAAGCATCTAAACAAGAAACCGAGCTTGGCGCCTACCTGAAACGAAATGACGTTCAATCGTTCATCCAGACAATCTCCAAGCAACATGATTTTGATCCTGAGCAATTAAAGCAATGGTTTTCGGCCATCCGACCACGACCTGATATTATTGAAGCCATATCCAGCCCTGCTGAAGGCAAGGCCTGGCACCAATATCGAAAAATTTTCATCAAGGAAAAACGCATAGCCGGTGGCGTGACATTCTGGACAGAGAATCGTGAATTACTTGAGCGCGCAGAAAAAGAAACCGGCGTTCCCGCCCGAATCATTGTTGCTATCCTGGGTGTTGAGACACTGTATAATACTTACAAAGGTCGTTACAAGGTGCTTGAATCGCTGGCCACCCTGGCTTTTGATTATCCCAAGCGTGCAAAATTTTTTCGCAGTGAACTTGAGCAGTTTTTATTACTTGCTCGCGAAGAACGCGTCGACCCACTCATGCTAAAGGGTTCTTACGCCGGTGCTATGGGTGGACCACAGTTCATCTCCAGTAGCTTCCGTCACTATGCTGTTGACTTTGACAACGATAATAAAAGAGACATCTGGAGCAACCCTGCAGACATGATTGGCAGCGTTGCCAATTACTTCAAAGTACATGGATGGCAAAAAGGACAATCAGTTACCCACAAAGCACGTGTGAGCGGTAGCCATACTGATAAAATAGTAGAAAAAGGCATTAAGCCTGCTTATTCAATATCTGAATTAAAGGATAAAGGGGTCAGTACCTCTGACAAGGTAGCACTGGACAGGAAAGCTGCATTGATTAAACTGGAACAGGAAAATGGGGTTGATTACTGGCTGGGCATGAAAAACTTTTATGTCATTACTCGCTATAATCATAGCCCTCTTTATGCCATGGCCGTATACCAGCTCAGTGAAAAAATTGCGGAACGCATGAATGCGCGTTAAAGATATGATGTTAAAGAACCCTACATTTCGAGTTATTACCTTAGCTCCTGTGGCGCTATTAGTCAGCCTGCTGGGTGCATGTAGCAATTATAGCGATTTTCCTGTTATACGGGATTCCGCTCCGGATCATCATGTAGATATCAGCGCAGTCAGTGATGCTGTACCACGTTATGAGAAGCGCAGCCCTTATGGCAACCCGGAGTCTTACGAAGTGTATGGCAAACGCTACCATATTCTCGACACCAGTGAAGGCTATGTTAAACGTGGTACCGCATCCTGGTACGGCACTAAATTTCATGGTCGTCGCACATCCAGTGGTGAAACCTACAATATGTATGCAATGACTGCAGCCCACAAAACCTTGCCCATCCCGAGCTATGCCAGAGTCACACATCTTAATACCGGCAAAAGCATTATTGTTAAAATTAATGACAGGGGGCCATTTGTTAATGACCGCCTGATTGATCTATCCTATGTTGCCGCACGCAAGCTGGGCATATCTGATCATGGCACCGGCCCCGTCGAAGTCAAAGTCATCAGTCCAACTGATCCTGCTTCAACACCCGTCGCCAGTAAGGCGCCAGCAATAGTAAAGCCCGTAGCCAGCAAACTGCCTATCGCAGAGCCATCTACAATAGTAACCAGTAAACTTTATCTTCAAGTTGGACTATTCAAAGATCGCAGCAATGCCGAACAGCTACGTCAGGATCTATCGCAAATGACTATCCCCGGTATTCACGTTGCAACGGACAAAAGCCAAACAGAACCGTTATACCGTGTACGTATTGGCCCAATCAATGCTGATGCTGACGCTGATCAAATCATTGAAAAACTAGCCAACAAGGGCCACAAAGGTTTTCGTATCAGGGTTGATTAACAACTATTCATATCCTGCCACCCACGCTACAATATTGTTTACATTCATGTAACCCTAAAGGACATCGAAACCTGATCATGAAAAAATTGCACCTAGCCCCCTGGATGACTTCCCTGGTTATTATGTTTCTCTTCCAAAACAATGTTTTGGCTTCAAGCACGCCGGTACCCACAGCACCCAAAGTAAGTGCCAAAAGCTATATTCTGCAAGACTACGCGAGTGGCTCGATACTGGCAGAGAAAAATGCTGCCAATAGGGTAGAACCCGCCAGCATTACAAAACTGATGTCCGCCTACGTGGTTTTCAGTGAAATTGAAGAAGGCAGGCTGAAATTAACAGATCAGGTCATTATCAGTAAAAAGGCATGGCAAATGCCAGGCTCCCGTACCTTTGTGGAAGTAAACAAAAAGGTGCCTGTCGAAATACTACTCAAGGGCATCATTGTTCAGTCCGGCAACGATGCGACCGTGGCTCTGGCCGAACACGTAGCCGGCAGTGAAGACACGTTTGCATCTCTGATGAATCAATACGCACAAAAAATAGGCATGACGGGGACTAATTTTGCCAATAGCACCGGCTTACCCCACCCTGATCATTACAGCACAGCCCAGGATATTGCCAAACTCGCCAGTTTCGTGATTCGTGAACACCCCAAATTTTATAACTATTACTCTATAAAAAAATTCATCTATAACGGTATTCCCCAATACAATCGCAATAAATTACTCTGGCGTGATAAAACGGTCGACGGCATTAAAACGGGCCATACTGACTCCGCAGGTTATTGCCTGGCCTCTTCTGCTAAACGTGGGGAAATGAGATTGATTGCCGTCGTACTTGGAGACAAATCTGAAGAAGCCCGTGCGAACAGTAGTCGCGCCTTGCTAAATTATGGCTTCCGTTTTTTTGAAAGCCGTAAGCTTTATACTGCCGGCCAAACGCTAAAAAGTATCCGCATCTGGAAAGGTAACAATGAACAACTGGCTTTGGGCGTTGAAAAAGACATGCATATCAGCTTCCCTGCCGGTAGCTATAAAAAACTGTCGGCTACTATTGATATACAACCCGCTATTATCGCCCCCGTCCAGAAAGGGAAAAAATTGGGTACTCTGAACATATCGCTTGATAACAATATTATTGCAGAAACTCCTCTGGTTGCTTTACAAGAAATTGAAGAAGGCGGATTATGGCGTCAGGGCATCGACAGTATTAAACTCATGTTTCAGTAACAATGATGGTTTTTCTTAATGGAAAAATGCTTCCCATCGAGGAAGCCAAAATTTCTGTCCTCGATCGCGGATTTTTGCTCGGCGATGGTGTCTATGAAGTCATCCCTTCCTATGGCGGTAAATTATTTCGCTTATCGCAACACATGCAGCGCTTACAAAGCAGTCTGGAAGCCATCAAGGTGACGAATCCTTATAGTGAAGCCGAGTGGGGAAAAATTCTTACTGAACTGGTTTCACATGATCCATCCGCTGATCAATCGGTCTACCTGCAAGTAACTCGTGGTGTAGCACCGAAACGCGACCATGCCTTTCCTGCTGAAGTTGTGCCCACTGTTTTTGCGATGAGCAACCCGATTTTACCCGTGTCTGAAGAAGTACTGAAACAGGGGATCAGTGCCATTACGCTGAACGATATACGTTGGGAGCGTTGTGATATCAAGGCTATTACCCTGCTGGCTAATGTGATGTTACGCCAGCAAGCTCAAGACGAAGGAGCGGCTGAAGCCATTTTAGTCAGTGATGGCTTTGCTCACGAAGGTGCCGCCAGTAATTTGTTTATGGTTAAAGATGGCCAGATCATCACCCCCCCTAAAGATAATCAGTTGCTACCCGGTGTCACCCGTGACCTGGTGCTTGAATTAGCCCAACAACACCAGATCCCTTATCAGGAACGCCCCGTAAAAGAAAATGAGTTGAGTCAAGCAGATGAAATATGGATGACCAGTTCTACCAAGGAAATATTACCCGTCACTAAGCTCAACGATATAATAGTCAAAGACGGGTTGCCTGGGCCAATGTGGCTGAAAATGATTACATTTTATCGGGATTACAAGCAAACACTGCGCTTGAGCTAGTACTTGGCTTGCCCTCAATCATACGAGCAGGCAGACCTATTTCTCCACAGTTTGGTATAATTATTTTATGACACCGACAGACGATTCTCTCATTGAATATCCTTGCGATTTCCCGATTAAAGCCATGGGGCTGGCTACAGATGCTATTGAAGAAGTTTTTACCGATATTGTCAAAAAGCACCTGCCACATCAGCAAACATGGAACATTAAAAGCAAACCCAGCAGTGCCGGTAAGTATGTTTCTGTCACGATCATTCTGGAAGCACAAAATCGCGAGCAACTGGATGCTGTTTATCGTGAACTCAGCGCTCATGAAAAAATTCTCATGAGCTTATAAAAAACTGACTGTTAATATCATTCGTCATGTCCCTACTCATTCGCCATCTTGGTTATAAAGACTACGAACCCATCTGGAAACAGATGCAAGCGATGACTTTGGATCGACACTCACAGAGTGACGATGAGATCTGGCTACTAGAACATCCCCCAGTTTATACACTGGGCCTGAATGGTAAACGTGAACATTTACTCAGAGACAATGACATTCCTGTTGTTGCTGTCGATCGTGGTGGCCAGGTCACCTATCATGGCCCGGGACAAGCTGTCGCTTACGTTCTCTGTGATATCGAACGACTTGGACTGGGCGTGAATGATTTCGTGGCTCGACTTGAACAAAGCATAATCAACCTGCTGGGAGACTTCCAAATCACGGGACATCGAGTGCAGGGAGCACCGGGCGTTTATGTTAATGGTAAAAAAATTGCCGCTGTGGGATTACGTATCAAACGCGGATGCAGCTACCATGGCCTTAGCCTTAATATTGACATGGACTTATCACCTTTTAGCGACATCAACCCCTGCGGTTACCCTCAATTAGAGGTTACACAACTCAAAGACCTCGGTATTAATAAGGATATCAATCAAATAAACCAGCTCCTGATTAAACACCTGATGTCCAATCTGGGATACAATCACGACCAGATAAAAGTCACTAAATAGAAGATAGCAGTCATGGCAGAACATTCGACGAAAGGTAAAAAGATCGCCGGGGAACACCAGCGTGGTGCAGACAAGGTCGCACGTATACCTATCAAGGTAGAACCCACAATCACGCCGCTGCGAAAACCTAAATGGATTCGTGCAAAATCGCCTGCGCATCCGGAAGTACAGCGTCTGAAAAAAATTCTGCGTGAACAACGCCTGCATACAGTATGTGAAGAAGCCTCCTGCCCCAACCTGGGAGAATGCTTCGGCCACGGCACTGCCACTTTTATGATCATGGGTGATATTTGCACACGTCGCTGCCCATTCTGCGATGTGGCCCATGGCAAGCCGCTGGCATTGGATACTGAAGAACCTATTAATCTTGCCAACACCATTAAAGCCATGGGTTTGCGCTACGTGGTCATTACTTCAGTCGATCGTGATGATTTACGTGACGGTGGTGCGGCTCACTTTGTTGCCTGTATTCATGAAGTCCGCAACCAAAACCCTGATATAAAAATTGAAATACTGGTACCCGATTTTCGCGGGCGCATGGATGTTGCGCTGGAAATCATGAATCACGAGCCACCCGATGTATTCAATCATAACCTTGAAACGATACCCCGGTTATATAAAAAAGCCCGCCCTGGTGCAGATTATCAATGGTCATTAAACCTGATTAAGAAATTCAAGGCGCTGTACCCACAAGTACCAACCAAGTCAGGCCTAATGCTTGGGCTGGGAGAAACACTGGAAGAAGTACAGGAAGTGATGCAAGATTTACGTGATCATGGCTGCGACATGCTAACACTGGGACAATATTTGCAACCCAGTCTGAATCATTTAGCTGTGGAGCGCTTTGTAACACCTGAAGAATTTGATCAACTGGCAGACATTGGCAAAACGATGGGATTTTCTCAAGTTGCCAGTGGCCCGATGGTTCGGTCGTCTTACCATGCTGATTTGCAGGCGGCAGATATTATCAAACAGGAAAACAATTAAATACATCATTACCTCCGTGCACTCCGTGGTTAAACTTTTCATATGAACCACGGAGGACACGGAGCGTCACGGAGAAATTCGTCTTTGTAACCTGGGTATTTTAGAAACCACTCAAATAATATTTACCATCAAATCATTTCTGCGATTCAGTATCTACCAGCATCACCTCCGTGGGCTCCGTGCACTCCGTGGTTAAACTTTTCATATGAACCACGGAGGACACGGAGCATCACGGAGAAATTCGTCTTTGTAACCTGGGTATTTTAGAAACCACTCAAATGATATTTACCATCAAATCATTTCTGCGATTCAGTATCTACCAACATCACCTCCGTGAACTCCGTGTTCTCCGTGGTTAACCTCTTACTACAAGGCATCTATCTTATATCGCTCCATCAAATAACATAAACAATCCTGCCTGATCACACGCTCATTCAACGTTAGCATGGAGGGCATCAATGGCTTTTTGGTCAGGATTTGATTATTTTCATATGAAAATAATTCATCCCCAATATTCTTCCCTTGATTATCCCAGGCTTCGAGACGTGCAGATTCGGAAACAGACACTTGCCCTAAACGTGTGCCTTTCTCCAGTTCGCGGAAATTCATATGATCTAAATCATTATCAAAACAGATATCACAATGCTCACCATTAAAACTGAAATCAGTACCCGCAGGCACCTTGACGATCGCTATGGTATGAAATAAATCAATATCGTGCGCCGGAATAACGTGAGTAGGTAGCTCTGACAAATGCAGAGCGGCATCAATAAATTCCATCGCATGTTGATCCGAATAACTTTGCCCCACCTTACCACATTCAACCGTTACGGCAGGACAAAGGCTTGCAAATGCCGAAGACTGCACACCCGTTGGGCGAGTAAAATAAACCACCGTACGACTAAACAAAGTGGCTAAATGAAAAAAGGGATTATCCAACACATTGATGCAAGCGTAGTGAGGATTTATACCCGTATTATTGTGAATATCAATACTGGCGAACACCTGCCGTTCACGCATAGCATCAATAACCTGCTGCATCATGGCTGACTCTGGTGATGATGGTTCGTCACCCCCCGGCCAAACTCGATTATAGTCAGGCTGCCCTTGCAAACGTCGCTGCCCTTCTTTTGCTGCCGAAACATTACCGATAAAAACAGACAGCGAGCGAGGCAATTCCAGAGTCTGATATTTTCTTAACAAGTCCTGTATCGCATGCAACCCCGTGACCTCATTTCCGTGTAACAGCAATGAAACAAATAAAGGCTCACGACGGCGACCTTGCAGGTGTATCAAAGTTGGTTGAGGTAATATCTCATGTAAATGCGTAGCATCTGTATGCAATAAACCTTCAGGTACATTCTCAATAACATTCAACATAACTTTTCCACTTATAGCGACCAGGTATGCACAGGCTCACCGCTTTGCTGATGCTCCTTGTAAGCAGCCGTCAGGGTCTGCATATCACAATGGTTCTGACTCATATATTGTCGCTGCCACTGCGTACCATTTTGAGCATTTCCAACACGCTCCCGAATAACGCCGAGATATAAATTAATATCATCCCTATCCAGCTCCATGGCGATCAGGCCTTGCTCGGCTGCATCGAGCAATTGCTGTTGAAGCAAATGCTTCATAGTACCTTTTTCATTACCCATCCATGTGACATGTGCATTTAAACCGTATTTAGCGCTGGCGTAAAAATTATCACGGGCCGTTGCAAAATCCAGCTCCTGTTCAGGTGCAAGTGGCAACTGCGACAGGTAATTGGCCAACCCATAATAAAATGCTGCATTGGCTATGCTATCAATAACCGTAGGCCCTGCCGAAATCACACGGTGCTCTATGCGTAAATGCGGATCACCTTTTTCATTAAAGCCTATTAATGGGCGATTCCAACGCCAAATAGTGCCATTGTGCAGACGTAAGTAATTCATCTGCTCCTGATCCCCTTCAAATTTAATAGGCAACAGAACGGGGTAGTGCTCATGGTTTTCCTGGAACAATTCCATCATTGAATGGTGAACATAGCCAGAACCGAAACCTACCCTGCGTATAGGGCCAAACGCAGCACCATCAATACCACCAACTTGCACCGATTGTTCAAACAAGGGTATTCGTGTTTCATCCCACAGGTCTTTACCAAACAGATAAGGTGAGTTAGCTGACACCGCCACAGTGGCAGCAGATGCGATCACACTGGCGTTATAAGCTCTTACCGCTTGTTGTATTGGCATTTGCCAATGCACCTGAAATGATGTGGTCGCTGACTCCAACATGACATCATAATGCGTCGTTTGCAGATGCTCACGTCCAACAATGTCCAGGTTTAGTGGCTTACCGCGACGTTGCTGGAAAACCTGCTCATTGAGCGCCTGATAGCGTTTCATACGAGACATATTTTCCACAACCAATTGATCCTCACGCACACTGGGCAAGGTACCTATCATGACCAGTGAGGCATCAAAATCTTTGGCTACCTGATAACAATGATCCCAACTCTGCTGCAAGGCTTTGTGTAACTTGGACAATGCCATGCCCTGCAATGCTTCTGGTGCAGCATTCAGTTCAATATTAAATCGTGATAATTCAGGGGTTACCCAATCACTATTGAGTCGTTGAAGATAGGCATCATTAATTGGAATCGGGTTATGGTCTTGATCCACGATCCAAACTTCCAGTTCAAAACCGCCCACACTGGACTGCGATGACAACTGTGTAGTCTGAAACCACTCTGACAGTAATGAAGTCTCATTTGTCAAATGGTGCTGATAATCTTTGAAATCCTGCTCGGTAAAATGAATGGTGTCTATTTCCTGACCCATACAAATTCCTCTTTATTATAAATCGCTCTCATTCTCAGTAACAAAATTCTGCATGGCCTGGAGACGTTCTTGTGTACCAATATCGAACCAGTGTCCTGCAAAATACTCTCCTGTGATTTGATGGCTTTGCATATGTTCAATTAACACCGGGGCCAACGCTAAACGACCGGATGGGTACCCAGCAAACAGATCCCTATGATAAACACCTATTCCACTAAAAGTATAGCGTTGCCCTGTACCTTGGTCGGATACGTTCGATCCTTGCAAATAGAAGTCACCCCGGGAGTGATGTGCCGGGTTGTTCACCAATACCAGGTGAGCAAGGCGTTCGGGAACATGTAGATTATGTAAAGGATAATCCGTCCAGACATCACCATTAATAACGACGAAAGGACCATCACCCAATAGGTCCAGCGCGTGCATGATTCCACCTGCTGTTTCCAATGCGGGCTCCGGCTCTACTGAATACTTGATTTGAGCGCCATAACGGTGCCCATCACCCAGGCGTTCACGAATCAGATGACCTAAATGAGAAAGATTAATCACTATCTCTGTGATACCTGCATCCACAAGCCTGTGCAAATGCCATTCAATTAAACAACATTTCCCAACAGGCAATAATGGTTTAGGTACAGAGTCCGTCAGGGGGCGTAAGCGTTCTCCGCGGCCTGCGGCAAGTATCATGGCTTTCATATATTCGACAATACAAGATCAAAGATAAAAGATACAGGGGGATTCATCACTTAAGATCATGGATCGTCGATATCCCTGCCGCCTCGCAGACAGGTGATAAAAATTGATGCAAGTCATGCAACTCAGGATAGCGCTTACAAACATCAATAATATATCCCACGGTGCGAGGAACATCCTGCATGTAAGCCGGTTTATTATCACGTATATTCAAACGCGCGAAAATACCCGCGGCCTTCAAGTGTCGCTGCACACCCATGAAATCAAACCATCGTAAAAACACCTGCTCATCGCTTTCACTAAGAATACCCGATTGTAAAGCCAGGTCATGATAACCAACAACCCATTCTTCAATTTTCTTGCGTGGCCAACTGATATAACAATCTTTCAGCAAAGAAACCAGATCATAGGTCACAGGGCCTAATACGGCATCCTGAAAATCAAGAATGCCAGGATTATGATCCGTTGTGAACATCAGGTTTCGCGAATGGTAGTCACGGTGTACGGGCACCTGCGGTTGCAGTCTCGCACTGCTGGACAACAGGCTGAATACTTGATTAAACATTTTCTTATCTTTTGATTCCAGCTGAACACCCCATTGCCGGGTAAGCAACCAATCAGTAAACAAGTTCATTTCATTCATTAACAGCGTGTCATCATAAAGCGGGAAGTCGTAATGTGATGCAGCGCAAACCTGTAAGGTCGCTAATGCTGACAGTGCATCGCCATACAGGTGATCCACATTTTTGTCATTCAGCTTCTGTAAATATTGTTCCTCTCCCAAGTCTGACAATAACAGGTAACCTAGCGCCAGATCCTGATTGATCACCTCGGGCGTGTGTAAACCTGATTTTTGAAAAACCGCTGACAACTCGACAAAAGGTTTACAATCCTCCTTCTCGGGCGGGGCATCCATGACGATATATGTCCTATCATCCGTTTGAACACGAAAGTAACGACGAAAGCTGGCATCACCGGATGCAGGTCGCAAGCTGAAATTAGAGTGCCCCAGCACAGAAACAAGCCATTGTTGCATTTGTGTGTAACGCAAATCATTGAGGGTCTTCTCAGTCATCTTCTTCCTTTAGTAAACAATAGTCGCTACCAGCCCCTGGTTTTTCCTTTTTATGAAATAAATGCCTAACCTGTTTACACGTCCAGTCACGAAGATCATCCGCAATGAGATAAAAGCAAGGTAACGCTATCAAAATTAGTACGGTGGCAAACAGTAAGCCGAAACCTAAACTCACCGCCATAGGCGATAGAAAAGCGGTTTGTCCAGTTGCGAAGAAGATCAATGGCGAAATACCCAGAAAGGTTGTGATACTGGTTAATAAAATAGGACGTACGCGCACGCGCCCCGCCTCTACCATAGCATCAATCCGATTCATACCTTGCGCTCGCATGCGCTTGGCAAAATCAACTAAAATCAATGAATCATTAACAACAATGCCAGATAAAGCAAGTAACCCGATCAAGGATAAAAACTGCAAATTATAATTGAAAATCGCATGACCAATAACCACACCAATCAGACCAAAAGGTATGGCAAACATAACCACCAATGGATCCAGCAATGAACGGAACAAACTACTTAGAATAAAAAATATAATGGCCAGCGAAATAATGCCTGCGCGTTTCATGTCCTTGAATGAGTCACCTGCTTCTTTCTTTTCTCCCAACGCCAATAACTGATACCCCGGGTTTTGTTTTTCAAAATCGACAAACTCTTTCTCAACCAGTGCATTGACTTCCAGTGGAGTAGTTACGGTCGCATCAACTTCAGCAGTCACGGTACCTAGGCGCTTAAGGTCTCTTCTGTTAATAGTATTCAGGCCTCGTCCGATACTGATGTCTGCCACGTCACTGAGATACACAGTGGACCCATTTTCCAGAACGACCGGTATTTTCTCTAACGCACTACTTTGCCTAACTGCATCGGTATAAATCAGCCTGACAGGCATGCGTTGTTCATCTACTGTCACCTGTACAACTTCCTGCCCAAGAAACCCCGTACGAATCACATTACTGATTTGCACTTGTGTCAGGCCCAGTTCACGACCACGTTGATTAAGTGAATATTGAATTTCCAGCTTACCAGGATCCATATCATGACGAACATCGTAAACACCTGGCAGACGTCGTAAATAATCACGGACAATATCAGCGTGTTTGCGTAGCGTATTTACATCAGCACCGGTAACACCAATCTCTATATCCGAACCACCCGGCCCACCTTGCGGGCGTAGTATAGAGATACGCTGCAAACCTGGGATCGCTTCTATTCGATCGCGCAAGCGTTTAATAATATCCGGTGTCAACGTTTCGCGAGTCCCGTCCCAACTAAATTTCATGCTGACAATGGGAGATACGAAGCGTTCTATGAACCCTTCTGGTTTGCGTTTTTTTAAATCCACCATCAGCTGAATGTAATGTGTTCCAAAACGAAAACGATTGAAATCAATAAAGGTGATACCGACATTTGTCAGTAAAGAATTCAGCTCATTACCATCCAGCTCATCCAATACTGCCTGCTCAACTTTGGCGGCCAGTCGTGTTGAATCCTCAATACTATAAGTATTTGGCGCTTCAAGATTAAGAAAAAATTGTCCCGTATCAACATGACCAAACAAATGAAATGGTAAACGGGTCTGCGCATAGGTCATAGTGACTAGCAATACGCCAATGGTAATAACAGTAACAAGATAACGTCTACGCAAGGCTTTTCTTAAAAACCCGGTATAACGAACCAGAAGCTTATCCCAGGGGATACGTGATTGACGTTTTTTCGGAGATACTTTGAGAATATCTGACGCATGCGAAGGCAAGACGCCAAAGGCCTCAAACAGAGAACCCAATAGTGATGCCGTAACAACCACGGGTATTACAGCGATGAATGCACCCATGGTTCCTGAAATTGCAAACATCGGTAAAAATGCTGCAACCGTTGTAGTGGTAGAAGCCATCACTGGCCAAAATACTTCGCGAGCACCTACCTCTGATGCCTCTCGCGCTGACAGACCCATTTCCATGTGTCTATAGATGTTCTCATTGACAATAATGGCATCATCAACAATCATACCCAGCGCTATAAGAAAAGCGAATAACGATACCATATTGATGGTATAACCCAGGTAATGCAACATGATCACTGCCACCAGAAAAGACACTGGTATCCCCATCGCCGTGATGAGTGCAACCCTGAAGTTTAAAAACAGATAAAGCGATAACAACACCAGAACAAGACCTACCACACCGGAGGATTTAACCGTCTCCAGACGTGTCTTGACAAAAACCGATGTATCATTAAAGAGTCCTATCTTGATACTCGGAGGCAGGGTTTTCTCCAGCTCTTGAACATACTCGTGTACACGTTTAGATAATTCGATGGTTGAGGCATTGGTACTTTTATTCACAACCAAATTAACGGACGATGCACCATTAAATCGCCCCAGAGTATTCGCTTCTTCAAGTCGACGTTCAACTTCGGCAACCTCACCTAATTGCAACTGTCCGCCTTGAGGATTGCTGCGCAGTACAATCTCTTTAATTTTTTCTGCCTGCGGCAAGACACCGACACCACGTAATAAAATATCACCCTCAAGCGCCTTGACTGCACCACCGGGGATGTCTTTAAGGTTATCCTGAATAGACTTGATGACTCGCTCTAGTGAAACGCGGCTTGCCACCAGTTTTTGTGGATCAACGGTAACCCAGAGCTCCCACTCACGTTTGCCTGCCACACCAACACTGGCAGCGCCTGGCAACAACTGAAGGCCACGCTTGATGTCATCTGCCAGCTCATATAAATAAGCCCTCGATACATCACCATAAATAGCTACACTGATCACTGGAAAGCGCGTTTCCAACCTGACCAACTCAGGAGTATCAACATCATCGGGCAGGTCAGTCAGCTGATCAATCTGATTCCTGGCATCTTGCATAAAATCATCGACATCCGAACCCGGCTTCAGTTTAATCAACACCGAAGACAAGCCTTCATTACTGGTCGACGTGATTACATCAATGTCTGAGGTACCATCAAAGGCTTCCTCTATTGGCAGTGTCAATTGTCGCTCTACTTCTTCGGGTGGTGCACCCTCAAACAATGCGGTGATACGCACTACGTCTTTTTCAATCACAGGAAACATTTCCTGTGGCATGGCAAACCATGACAGCACGCCAGCTAACAAAATAAACGCAAGCATCAAGTTAACAATGAGAGAGTTATTAATTGAGAAACGAATCAGATGCATAATAATTTATGGTTTTTTCGTTTCGATGACTTCAACAAGTTGCCCATCAGACAAAGATGCAACATCACGACTGACGACACGCATGCCTTGCTCCAATCCTGACAGTACAACTTGCTCATTACCTACTCGCGGCCCAAGTATAATAGCTTGCTTGCTGATTTTTCCATTCTCATAACGCATAACAAACTGTTTACCTGCATCATAATGTAATGCAGTGACAGGTACGACGATCACTTGTTGTAAAGCAGGTAAGCTGATTGTTGCCTCAACCATTTGCCCAGGGTAACCAGTCCCCGCTGGTAAACGTATCCTGGCTTCATGAGTAAATGTACTGGGGTCAGGATCTCTTTGCAGTGCAACAATATTACCACTGACCTGTTTATCATCTACTTTCACCGCTACGGCAACATCGCGTTGCATATAGTGTGCAATTTCACCTCGCAGACTTAACACAAACTCAAGCGCACTATCATCAATTAACTCTACAGCAGCCTGTGATATCGACACATAATCTCCAGCTTGAATAAACACCTGATTAACTGTCCCCTCCCAGGGACTCAGTAGTTGACTGCGTTCAAGTTTACGGTTTGCTTGTTCCCAGGCTGACTCCTTAATTTCCAATCTTGCCGCTGCAGAATCTACGTTATATTTTAAACTGGCTACTTCACGCTTCAATGATGACAATTGCTGTCGCGCGCTATCCAGACTGGATTGAGATGTCAGCGATTTTTTCTTTAGCCTTTGAAGTCGTTTGACTTCACTTGCCTGCAGACTCAGATTTTCTTTAACCAGCAACAGCAATTCCCGATCTCGCTTGATAGCCGTTTTTTCCACCCCCACTTGTGCCTTCGCATCCATAGCTGCATTATTGTAATCGCGGCTATCCAGCTTTATTAGCACATCACTAGCAAGCACTTGTTGCCCCGGTTCTACTAAGCGTTCAGATACCTGGCCCGTCACTTCGAATTTCAATTGCGCACGACGAACAGGCGCTAGTCGTCCCATTAGCGTTTCAGATATTTTCATATCCTTCGTTTGCGTCTCGGACAGCTCAACTCGCGCCTTGGGCAAGGATTTCATCTCCGGCTGTTTTTCAGGCGCAGTTTTTATCAGTATAAACATAAGAAAAATACTGACAACGAGGACTAACAGGATAGGTATTACGCGCGTATTACTAAATTTCAAATCATAATTCCATTAAGTATCAAGGACTCCAGCTCAAGCCAGACCATACAAGCACATCCATATATTGTCATGCAAACAGCTCTGACAGAAAAAAATATGAATATGTTGATTTATTTAATTCTTTCATTAGTTTAACATTAATTGCAAGCGTCCTGGTTCGCGTACAGGATTTACAAACCAGACCATGCCTGCAGGGCTTACAAACACTAGCGACATCACATATTGTTATTAATAAGGACAATTCAACTACTGGCATTAAGCAGCTTTGTCAGCACTTCACTGGCTGAATATCAACCTGATATCGAGCTATGCCCCGTTTCGACAAACGAAATTAGCCGACAAGGTCCCCGTCCGGCATTGACAGGGGATAAGACCGTCATTAGTGCTGATAATTCCACTGCTCATGGGGAAATTTTCAAGCTGGATGGCCATGTGGTCATTACTGACAAGGACAAGCAGATTCGGGCTGATCAAATTCATTATAACAGTACCTCCGGACAAGCTGAGATGACTGGAAATATTGTTCTAGAAAGTGATATTTTCAGGGTTTCTGCAGATAAAGGCCTGGCTAATACCCGCAAACACTCTGCTGAGTTTTCTGGGCTTGAATACCGCATAGCTCAATTTTCTGGCCGGGGTAAGGCTGAAACAGCCATCATTCACCACACTAAAGCAGCAACGCTAAAAAAACTGACCTACAGTACCTGTCCCGAACAGTCACAGGATTGGGTACTAAAGGCTGACAAAATGCGCTTTGACCAAGAGCAGGAAGTCGCTAAAGCGACCAATGTCAGCGTCTGGTTCAAAGGCGTACCACTCATGTACTTACCCCAGTTTTCATTCCCTACCGGAGATAATCGAAAAACAGGTTTGTTAAGTCCACGCCTTGGCCAATCCAGCAAAACAGGCACCGAACTCTGGCTACCGTGGTACTGGAATATCGCACCTGAGCAAGATGCCACGATTGGCTTACATCACATGTCTAAACGTGGCTCGCAAATATACGGGGAATATCGTCAACTTCACCGCAATGCCGACAGCCACATTGGTTTTGATTACCTGAAGGATGACATTACCAGGGAAGACCGCTACCAACTTTCACTGCTTCACCAAGGAAAATTTTCTGATCGATGGAAATACCTTGCCAACATTAAGCATGTGTCGGATCAGGAGTATTTCAATGACCTGGGAGAAAACCTGGAAGCCTCCAATGTAACCCATGTGCCACGTTATATTGAGCTTAGCAAAACTCATTCGCTTGGATCTTTACTGATACGCGCACATGAGTTTCAAACCATTAATGTGGCAGATACTTATCAGAGACTACCGCAGATAGTCCTGGATCTGGAATCAGAAAATGCACAATACGGTTTGCAGGCCGAGTTAACACGTTTTGATCACCGCGATGACGTTGTCATCGGTACTCGTCTGGATTTGTCTCCCGGTTTGCAATATGAGTGGAGCAATGATGCTTATTATATTCGCCCGGCGGCTAAATTACGCCATACTCGCTATCACCTGACGAACACGACACCGGGGCAAGACAAGCAACTATCTCGTAGCACGCCCATTTTTAGCCTGGACTCCGGCTTGTTTTTTGAACGGCCACTGCAATTATGGAACCAATCTCAAACGCTAACACTGGAACCCAGGTTTTTTTATCTCTACTCCTCTTACGACAATCAGGATAACATTCCGGTTTTTGATACCACCTTACCGGATTTCAGGTTTGCCGGGTTATTTCGCACCAACCGCTTTGTCGGTCCTGATCGGCAGTCTGATGCAAACCAGCTGACTTTGGCTCTCAGTAGTCGATTGATTGACAACCAAATCAATCGTGAAAGATTACGCCTGAGCATCGGTCAAACCATCTATTTCGAAGACCGCGAAGTTAACTTACCTGGCAGTATCGCCGATTCTGCTAATTACTCAGAGTTCACAGGAGAAATTGAAGGTCAATTCACTGATACCAGCCAATTTCGCGTCAGTGGCTTATGGGATCCTGACTCTAGTGAAATTAACAAAGCTGTTATTGCCTACGCTTTTCAAAGCGATGAAAAACATCTGGTCAATCTCAATTATCGTTATCAACGCGGCTTGTTTGAGCAAACGGAACTTTCCGGGCGCTGGCGACTCGGATTAAACTGGAACGGATTTGCCGGGTGGACATATTCCCTGCGAGACAGGCAGTCTATCCAGTCATTAGCAGGACTGGAATACGATACCTGCTGCTGGTCACTACAAGTCGGAGCACGTCGATATCTCAATAATGACGGTATCAATATGGAAAATTCCGTCTATATCCAATTGAATTTAAAAGGAATGACTAATATTGGTAGCACCATTGATACCTTAGGCGACACCAGACTTGGCTATAGAACACGAAGCGCAGTACAATAGACCACTTACTACCAGTCGCAGCTATACCAGATAAGAAAGCATTCAATTCTATGAAAAAAAACCTTCTCCGTTTGATCCTGTTACTCTTGTGCACGCCCATGCTGCCACTGTCCGCAAATACGGCCGCTACAAGCTCGATACCCCTTGACCACATCGTTGCGGTCGTGAATGAGGACGTTATCCTGCGAAGTGATCTCGAACAATACCTGCGCTCGGTCGTCAACCAGCTTCGCGGACAAAACACAGCCATGCCTGAAATGTCGGTGCTGGTAAAGCAAAGTCTTGAACGCCTGATCGTGAAATCACTGCAACTACAACGCGCTATAAGCACCGGCCTTCAAGTTGACGATGTGACTTTAAATCGGTCCATACAGGGCATAGCACGTAAAAACAG
>Ga0316205_10001768_pt1 | contig 25248 bp, 26 predicted proteins | sample 3monthpyrite_MG_FD_204941 | JGI IMG/M metagenome (GOLD analysis project Ga0316205, IMG submission 204941) | Microbial mat bacterial communities from mineral coupon in-situ incubated in ocean water Damariscotta River, Maine, United States -... | ecosystem: Environmental > Aquatic > Marine >... | reverse complement strand
CGAAAAAACAGGTAAATCTGGTTCACCAAGCTTTAAAGTGCGGGTCGGCCCGGATCTGGATCGAAGTAAAATAGAGAAAATAGCGGAAAAATTGAAATCTAAAGAAAAAATCGACAGTATCGTGGTCACTCATCCATGATCTTTATGATTAAATCGCCATTAAGCTGTGATACTTTTCATTGCACTGCTAAAATATGGCACTAAACTTTAATTATCTAATCTGAGAAAAGCCAAGCATTATGACCGGTATTGATTATGCGTTTATCGCAGTCATCATCATTTCAACCCTGTTTAGTTTATTACGTGGTTTTGTAAAAGAGGCAATTTCCCTTGGTACCTGGATTATTGCTATCTGGGTGTCGACAACATTTGCATCAAATCTATCTAATTTCATGCCGGAATCGGTTGAAAATCCGGCTTTTCGGATGGGCCTGGCTTTTATCGCTTTATTTGTAGCCACATTAATTTTAGGTGTCATGGTTAATGTTTTATTAAACCAGATCATCAATAAAACCGGGCTCAGTAGTGTAGACCGAGCCATGGGTACTATTTTTGGTCTGGTCAGAGGCATACTGATTGTCACCGTGTTTGTTATGCTGGCTAGCTTAACCAGTATTCAGGATCAGAGTTTCTGGAGTGATTCAGAACTGGTTGGTCGTTTTCAGGCGCTGGCAAGTTGGCTGCAAGTTTACTTACCAGATAATATTTCAGACAGTATTCCAGGCTGATGTTACTCATCTGATTTCCCAGTTTCTTATTTGTATCAAGGTTTGTCGAGGATTTTTTAATGTGCGGTATTATAGGTGTTGTCGGTTTTAGTGCAGTGAACCAGTTGCTCTACGATGGCTTAACCTTGTTACAACATCGTGGACAGGACGCTGCCGGTATTGTTACATGTCAGAGGCGTAAATTTTATTTACGCAAAGCCAATGGGCTGGTTCGTGATGTCTTCGAAACAGAACACATGATGCAGTTACCCGGTAATATGGGAATTGGTCATGTACGTTATCCAACGGCAGGCTGTTCATCGTCTGCTGAAGCGCAGCCTTTCTATGTGAATTCGCCATACGGTATCGCGCTGGCACATAATGGTAATCTGACCAATGCTGCTGATCTCAAAAAAGAACTGTATCGTACGGATCTTCGTCATATCAACACCGAATCTGATTCTGAAATTCTGCTGAATATTATGGCGCACGAATTACAGATTCAGGGTGGCCTTAAAGTTTCTCAAGAACATGTTTTTAAAGCGGTTGAAGCGGTTCATAAACGCTGTAAAGGTGGTTATGCCGTTGTTGCAACGATTGTGGGTCGCGGTATTATCGCCTTTCGTGATCCCTTTGGTATTCGCCCTGTTTGTTATGGTAAACGTGATACTGAAAAGGGAACCGAATACATGGTGGCTTCAGAAAGTGTTGCCCTACAGGCGCTGGGTTTTGAACTGGTTCGTGATTTAGCACCGGGTGAAGCCATCTTTATTACTAAAGAAGGTGAATTTTATAGTCAGCAATGCGCAGAAAACCCGACCATGTCACCTTGCATTTTTGAATACGTCTATTTTGCGCGTCCGGATTCTATTATTGATAATATTTCAGTTTATAAAGCCCGTTTAAGAATGGGTGAAGGGCTGGTCAATAAAATCAAACGAATCAGGCCGGATCATGATATTGATGTGGTTATTCCGATTCCAGATACCAGCCGTACTTCAGCGCTGGAAGTCTCGTTCCATCTTGGTGTGAAATACCGTGAAGGTTTTATAAAAAATCGTTACATCGGCAGAACTTTCATTATGCCGGGGCAGCAGGAACGTAAAAAATCAGTCCGCCAAAAACTCAATGCCGTCGAGTTAGAGTTCAAGGGTAAAAACGTGATGCTGGTAGATGACTCGATTGTTCGTGGCACAACTTCAAAACAAATTATTCAGATGGCGCGTGATGCCGGTGCAAATAAAGTATACATGGCGTCTGCGGCCCCGCCGGTACGTTATCCAAATGTTTACGGAATTGATATGCCTTCAGCGCAGGAGTTTGTAGCGCATAATCGTACTGAGGAAGAAATATGCAAAGAGATTGGTGCAGACTGGCTGGTGTATCAGGATCTTGAAGAGCTGGAAATGGCTGTTAAAAAAGGCAATAAAAAAATCGACTCATTTGATACCTCTTGTTTCAATGCAGAATATGTAACTGGCGATGTAGATCAGGCTTATCTTGATCACATTGATCAGGTTCGAAATGACAATGCAAAAGCCAGCACAGTTATGAACCCTGCGGTCATAGATTTACATAACAGTAACTGATGAACTGTAGAATGAAGTATCTTCTTGTTTTTTTTATTCTGACAGGTGTTGCACAGGCAGAAATACCTGCTCAGAATGATCAGCTAAAAGCCGGTCTTGAGCTGCTGCAGAAAAAAAAGTTTAAACTTGCAGAAGATCATTTCATTGCCCTCAATAAACAGTTTCCTGATCAGATGACCTACCTGAATAATCTGGCTGTGGCGCAAATGGCACAGGGAAAAGCAGAGCAGGCTTTAGAAAATTTGAATACAGTCATTGCCTCTGATAAGTACTTCTCGGTAACGCAAAAAAATATCACGCAAATATATTCATTTATGGCATCTCAGGCATATTCAAAAGCGCTTGATAAAAAAGATGCGCCTGTTATTCCTGAGTTGGCGATTCTTAGCGATGTCATGCCGACTAATGTTGCGGTGCCGGCACCAACTGAAGTCGTTAAAGAAGAAGTCAAAGAAAACCTTGATATAATCCTTGAGCAGAAAACAGCAAGCTGGGCATCGGCCTGGATGAAAGGCGATATTAACGATTATCTTTCAAACTACTCTGAAAATTTTAAACCTTTCGGTAAGCTTTCGTACAACGACTGGGTGGCGCAGCGGCGCTACCGCTTCAGGCTCTCAAAAGATATACAAGTCAGCTATAATCAGTTAAAGATCTATGTTGATAGCGCAAAAATGAGTGCAATTGTTGAGTTTTCTCAGCAATACAAAGCCGGTGAGTATCAGGACAAAGTAAAGAAACAGCTTTACTGGGTTCGTGAAGGAGACCGCTGGTTAATTGCTCAGGAACAAGTAACCGAACAAAACTAATGAAAATATTCTGCTGTAAACAAATCGGAGCCATTTTGTTGCTTTTAAGCAGCTCGCTTGTTTATGCGCAATCTCCAGAGCAGCAGCTCATTCATGCGATTAAATCAATACAGTCTCAACAGCTTGAACAAGCGTTGTCACAACTTAAACAGCTGATCAACAGTAAGCCGGATTTTAAGCTGGCACAGCTTGTTTATGCCGACGTTCTGCAGGCAAAAGCCAAAGGCCTTGAGAGTGTTGGTGCTTCATTAAAAAATAATCCATTGCTACAAGACTTTCTGGCAGAAGCGAAAGCACGCTGGCAAAGTATTAAAAACCCTGTTAACGGTGATTTATTGCCGGCATCTTTGTTAAATCTGGATCAGGGTTACCAGTATGCTGTGGTGGTCGATTTAAACAGTTCACGTTTATATTTGTTTGAAAACGAACAGGGCGTGCCCAGACAGATCGATAATTATTATGTGTCGATGGGAAAAAGTGGCCCGTATAAACAGTTTGAAGGTGATAATCGCACCCCGCTTGGTGTTTATTTTATAGAGAACTTTCTGTCACCAGATAATTTGCCTGATAAATATGGTCGTGGTGCATTCCCGCTTAACTATCCTAATGTCTGGGACGACAGGCTGGGCAGAACGGGTTATGGCATCTGGTTACACGGTACACCGTTAGATACCTATAGCCGGCCACCAAGAGACAGCGAGGGATGTGTTGTCCTGTCGAATGCTGACCTGATAACCGTCGGACATTATTTACAATTGCGACGCACACCATTTGTTATTGCCGACAGTGTAAAGTGGGTAGCAAAAGAAGACTGGCAGCAACAAAAACAATATTTCACTGAGTTATTTTCAGGCTGGCTGGCAGACTGGCAAAGTCTGGATTCAGATCGTTATATTCAGCATTATTCAAAAACCTTCAGTGCCGGAAATAAAAATTACGAGCAGTGGACCTCGCATAAAAAACGCGTGAATCAGTCCAAAAAATTTATTCAGGTTAAAACTGATGATCTGAGTATTCTCAAACATCCTATCGATGATGTGCTGGTTGTAACCTTCAGGCAGAATTACCAGAGTAATAATTACTCTTCAGTCAGTTACAAGCGGCAGTACTGGAAACAGGAAGATGACGGGCAATGGCGAATTATTTTTGAAGGCAGAGTGAGAGAGCCGGATCAGGTTCTGACACAGCTTTAGGTCAGTCCAGAGTTTTTTTCTTATGAATACTGTCGGACTCAGCTTTAAGAAGCTTATGATTACTCCCGCTGCTTCTGACATTTCTTTTTAACCACCTCACCAGATCAACCCATATTTTTGAAATTTCCTGCCTGGATGGCATGATGCCTGCGTAAGGTAACTCGATAGTAATAACCGGTTTTCCAAGCTGTATGCCGGCATAATTTCCAAGTGATCCCGGATATGTACCCAAAAGTTTCAGATGCAAAGCGCCTAAATGTTTGGGAGCTTTATGCGGGCCATCAAAATCGAGTATGCCATAGGGGGCGTGCACAGCGACGATGGCATCCGGATTAAAGTCAGCAATAAGCTGTTCAATCCATCGCGTTTCTGGCTCACTAAGTGGTGCGGGGCCGGGATAGCGTCGCTTATCCTTGCGTGTTCTTTTTTGCCAGTAATCAAGGCTGGTCTGATTGTTTTGACCGGGTGAAAAGTTCCGGTTTAAATCAACACCGTTACCATTCGTTCGTTGTGATTTTTTTCGTAATAACCCGTCGGGATTAATCAGCGGAATCACTTTCCAGTGGAACAGGCCGCTATGGTATTTATTCAGTGTCTTCATCCATTTAAAGACAATACTGACTGAAGAGTATTCATCGCCATGAATGCCGCCCAGAACAAGTATTCTTGCCTGAGGCTTTCTGTTGTTAAGTGGAGGATATTCTTTAATCAGGAGCGCATTGTCCTGGTTACTTCTATGTCCTGAATCAACAAGCCTGTTAACAGTACAATCTTTGTAATTAACGCTGCCTAGTTTATTGCTTATCTGTCGGCAGGCATCATTAACAACAGTCTCAGCAACCGCAGTCGACTGGATGGCTAACAACAACAATAAGCTAGGTTTGAATTGCAACATAATATAAAGGTATAGTGAAGACTCCTTAAATTATAGACCGAGTTATGACCTCTATAAAAGTTAATATATCAAAACAAATACTTTCTTTGTTTGATAAACAGAAAAACCTGATTGCTGAGTATCCGGTGTCAACATCGGCTTACGGTGCAGGTAATAAGGATGGCAGTTTCCAGACGCCCTTAGGTCATCATCAGATTTGCGAAAAAATTGGTGAATCCATGGATCAGGAAGAAGTGTTTATCGGTCGACAGCCTCAGGGGCGGCTTACTGATTTACAGCAGCAGGGTAAAGAGCTTCCTGATGACATTATAACAGCGAGAATTCTGAGGCTCACAGGTATGGAACCGGGGATTAATAAAGGCGAAGGTATAGATTCATATGACCGGTATATCTATATACACGGCACCAATGATGAAGCGCATATCTCCCGGCCGGTATCACATGGGTGTGTCCGCATGAAAAATATGGACATCATAGAATTGTTTAAAAAAGTTGATTTGAATACAGATGTTTGGATTGATGACTGAAATAATAGTGTTAAGATAAACTGAAACAGAAAGCGAATAACGGCAAGGTAATGACATATAATTTTGATGACGAAACAGGTTTTGAAACACTGGCAATCAGAGCTGGTCATGACAGAACCAATGAAGCAGAACATGCAGAAGCTATTTTTCCAACGTCTAGCTATGTCTTTGCATCGGCTGCAGAAGCGGCTGCCCGTTTTTCAGGTGAAGAGCCCGGCAATATTTATTCACGTTTTACCAACCCAACGGTCAGAACATTTGAAAAACGTCTGGCTGCATTAGAAGGGGCCGAGCGTTGCCTGGCAACTTCATCAGGCATGGCCGCGATCGCAGCGACCTTTTTTGGTATTTTAAAATCGGGTGACCATATCATTTCATCCAGCAGCATATTTGGTGTCACCAATGTGCTGATGGAAAATTTTCTTAAAAAACTGAATATTGAAGTCACTTATGTTGATCTGGTTGATATTCAGTCGTGGCAAAATGCGCTACAAAAAAATACGCGCTTATTGTTTTTAGAAACGCCATCTAATCCCTTAGGAGATGTGGCTGATATCCGTGCACTGGCTGATCTGGCTCATGCGAATGAAGCCTTACTGGTTGTAGATAATGCGTTATGCACACCAGCATTACAGCAACCGATAAAACACGGTGCCGATATTGTTATTCATTCAGCAACCAAGTTTATAGATGGTCAGGGCCGTTGCATGGGCGGGGCTGTGCTCGGTACAGAAGCCGTAGTCGGCACAGATGTCTTTGCATTTTTGAGAACAGCCGGTCCTTCAATGAGCCCGTTTAATGCCTGGGTGTTTCTGAAAAGTCTTGAAACGCTAAAGATAAGAATGAAAGCGCACAGTGAAAATGCACTAAAGCTGGCAAAATGGATAGAACAACAACCGGGTGTTGTAAAAGTGTATTACTGCGGGCTTGAGTCGCATAAACAGTATGAACTGGCTAAAAAGCAGCAATCAGGCTTTGGTGGTATTGTTTCTTTTGAAATGAAGGATAAAGCAGCTGCCTGGAAAGTCATCGATTCAACTCAGTTGCTGTCGATTACCGGCAATCTGGGAGATACCCGAACAACCATCACACACCCTGCAACCACAACGCACGGTCGGTTAACGCCGGAGTTACAAGTTGCAGCAGGTATTAATGAAGGCCTGATTCGTATTTCAGTGGGTCTGGAAGATATCGAAGATATCAAAGCAGATCTCTCAAGAGGTTTTTAAGTATTTGCTAAAATACTTAATCTGAGAGTGATTGAGCCAGTGGTTTCCGACCAGTGGCTTCTCAATGGCTGAAATTGAGTGTGCTTAATATCACTCAAATGCTATAAATAAAGGGTAACTTATTTATTTGTAGCAGGAGATTTTTTGTTAGCAGAAGGCAGAAAGGAGGCGGATTTACTTTTCTAATAAAACCTTAATTATGCTGTCACTAAATCACTTATCGTCTTTCGAAACCCGCCGCGTCGTGCAGCTGGGTTTTATCGCAGTACTGTTTCTGGTACTGATTTATGAAGTCACATCTCTTTATCAAATTCGCTCAAGCACAAATCATCTGACCGAAATTGTTGAAATCAATAACGCTATGGTTACACACCTTAATGTAATGAAAGATGGTATTCGTCAGCGCCAGATTTTAATGAACCAGATGTTATCCACCAAAGACCCGTTTATACGTGAAGAACAAAGCCATAAATTCTTTGCCATTGCTGGCCCGTTTCGGGAGTCCAGAGAAAAACTGCAAAAATTACCGATCAGTAAGGCCGAAGAAGTTATTCTTGGTGAACTGGTTGAGATGATAAAGCAGGCGCAACCGGTGAACCAGAATGCCGTCAGTGAGATGATGATGGATATAGATACTGAAGAGGCAAGAGCACTGGTGCATAGTGCGCAGGCCATGCAGGATCAGCTCATGGTTGCAATGGAAAAATTAATTAAAATTAGAAAAGAGTTTGAAAAAGAGTTTGTAGAAAAAAGTAAAAAAGGCTACGAGGTGGTATTTTACTGGTCGGTGCTTAGTGTTGTTTTTATTATTATACTGGCATCATTCATTGCAAGGATTACCACCCGATATGTCAGCAGAAAAAATGATGAATTAGTGATTAAAAATGCAGAGCTGGAAGAAGTAACAAAACTGGCACTTGCGGCCACAAAAACAAAGTCATCATTTCTTGCAACAATGAGTCATGAAATACGCACGCCATTAACAGCAATCATAGGTTTTGCAGAAATTAATCTGGAGCATGTCGTTTCAGAAGAAAATCGTAAGAAACATACACAATCGATAGTCAGAAATGGAAAACATCTGCTGCAAATTATCAATGATATTCTTGATATTTCAAAAGTTGAAGCCAACAGAGTTGATTTTGAAACCGATCCTGTCGCATTGTTTCCTGTTTTTCACGAGATAGAATCCATAGTGTTGCCTCAGGTACAGGAAAAAGATTTAAGTCTGCTTATTGAATACGTGTATCCGTTACCTGAATATATTATTGGTGATTCATTACGGCTCAAGCAGGTCATTTTGAATATCTGTACAAATGCCATTAAATTTACCGAGAGTGGCCGGATCAATATTAAAGTGAGTTGTGATCTGGATGAACAGAATCTGTTTATTGAGATTATCGATACCGGCATTGGAATGACAGATGAGCAGGTAAAAACAATCTTTGATGTTTTTACACAGGCCGACTCATCGATTACAAGAAAGTATGGTGGCACAGGCTTAGGACTGGCGTTATCAAAACAATTTGCGGAAGGTATGGGAGGTACAATCACCGCAACCAGCCTGATAGATATAGGAAGCCGGTTTAATATCACAATTGATACCGGAGATATTTCAGAATTCAATCTGATTGAAAGCAGATCGCAGATAAAATCTGTCAAGAAAGCTAAAGCCGAAAATAAACCATTAATTAAAAAAGTAAACGGAAAAGTATTATTGGTTGAGGATAACCAGGATAATCAGCAATTATTTACTGTGCTTCTGTCAAAAACAGGGGCTGAAGTAACAATAGCAGGGAACGGTAAAGTCGCTGTTGATATGGCTTTAAACGAACATTTTGATCTGATATTTATGGATATGCAAATGCCGGTGATGGGAGGTATTGAAGCTACTAAAATACTCAGGGCAAAAGGTTACGAAGGTCCCATTGTTGCACTGACTGCCAACGCGATGAAACAGGATCGTGAAGAAAGCTTTAAGGCTGGCAGTAATGATTATATAACCAAGCCGATAAACAAACTCGATTTCTATTATACCATTTATAAATATCTAAAATTAAGTGATGAGCGGGCCCATATAAGTAGCGTAGAGAAAGATGATATTATTGATGATGATCCGGATATTATCAGTTTAAAAAATAAATTTATTCGTGGCTTGCCTGAAAAATATAAACTGATTAAAAAGTCATTCAATAATAATCAATATGATCTTGTTAAAGGCGAAGTGCATAAGCTTAAAGGGCTGGGAGGGTCTTTTGGCTGCCCTGAAATCACAGAGATTTGTCTGGATATCGAGCAGTCGCTAATGAAAGATAATATCAGGTCATGTCGTCTGTTCATTCTTGAAATGGGTGAGGTGATTGATAAGATATTAAATAAACGCGTATCGAGTCAGACCTCGGGTAATAAAGAACTCTGATTCAAAAATAATTTACGAAAAATACAATAATGGAATATTTCACCTATACATGTCGGCAAATAATTTACACCCTGCTTGTTTTAACATTCTTTTATAGTGTTGAATCCAGCTCAATGGATCTCATTCAGAAAGTGATTGAGATCGATAATCATAAATATAAAATAAAATTGCCTAAGGGATATGTTCTCGAACTTCTGACTGATGATATGGATAGTCCTAGGATGTTTTCTTTTGATCAGAATGGGATTCTTTTTATAGGCTCCAAATCTGGTAATGTTTACCGGCTTGAACCGCCTTATGATAAACCATCTGTTTTTACCTTTATGGATAACTATCCTCACAGTATCTCTTTTAAAGACAGATCTATTTACATCGCAGAAACAGACGCGATTAAAAAAGCAGATTATCACAGCGAGTTAACAAGCATAAAGCCAGAGAACTTCTCAGTAGTTACAGATCTTCCTGGTGGTGGCGGACACAGTAGCCGTACGATTGCCAGAGGACCTGACAACAAGTTGTATGTAAGTCTTGGTATAACCGGCAACTGTAGTAACGAGTTTATGAGTAAGCAATATGCATTTCAAAACCGAAGAGGTGGTGTCTTTGTTTTGGATGAATCGATAGCGCCATCCAAATTAAATATTTTTGCATCAGGACTGCGCAATCCGGTTGGCTTTGACTGGCACCCGGACACACATATCATGTACGCAAGTAATAATGGCCCCGATCATCACGGCTTTGAAAATCCACCTGAATACTTTAGTGAAATAACAAAAAACAGTTTTCACGGTATGCCCTGGTATCAGTTCAGTGGTAAAAAAATGTTCAGAGACAACTGCATAAAATCAAAGCCACCATTCGACATTTCAGAAGCTCAGATCCCAGTCGTCACGTTTCCGGCCCGTAATGCCCCTATGGGCGTTAGTTTTATTGCAGATGGCTCTGCGTTAAAAGATATTACGCAAGGGGCGGTTGTTGCTTTAAGAGGCTCCTGGGCAACCAAACCGAGCTGGAATTATAAAACAGCAGCAGCGAGCAGAAGGAAGCCTAAACTGGTTATTGTTCACTTTGATAAAGGCCATCAGGTCACGGGTGTATCCAATTTGCTGACAGGCTTCCAGCTGGAGAATGGTAATCGATGGGCAAGGCCGGTTGGTGTAGGAACCGGTCCTGATGGTGCTTTATATTTTACCAGTGACAGCGGGGTTAATGGCTTGTTTAGAATCAGAAAAATAAATGAATAAAATCATATATTATAAATCCTGATTTGTTATAAGGCTCTTTCGTCGGAGACTTTTCCCGCCTGCAATCTCACAGTCTATAGTTAAAAAGAGTAATTTGTATTTGTATCAATAACTGATTTGTATCAATGTAGTAAGCCTTTCGTTGTGTCTTAATAGAGTCATACCTGTAAACAAGCTTTCAGGTAGTCAACGAAATCGCCAGACTAAAGGAGCGATATATGAAGCAACCTGTTCAGATTACATTCCGTGACATTCCACCCTCAGAGTTTGTAGAAGCCCGCATACAAGAAAAAACCAAAAAACTAGAACAGTTTTATGACCAGATAATCTCGACGAGAGTGGTCGTCGAATCACCCCATAGTCACCAACACAAAGGTAACCTGTTTCATGTTTGTATCGATATAACCGTGCCAGACGGTGAGCTGGTTGTTAACCGAGCACCTAAAGATCACCATGCACACGAAGATGTCTATGTCGCTATTCGCGATGCCTTTGATGCTGCAAAGCGTCAGTTGCAAGAGTACAGTCGAAAACGTCGCGGCAAAGTAAAAAGCCACCAGGCACCCGCACATGGCATGGTGTCCGAAATTATTTCGGGAGAAGATTACGGCAGAATTGCGACACCAGATGGCCGTGATGTTTATTTCCATCGTAACAGTCTGATAGATGATAACTATGACGAACTACAAATAGGCGATCACGTCAGATTTGCAGAAGAAGCAGGAGATAACGGACCTCAAGCTTCCACGGTCCATATGATAGGCAAACACCATATCGTTGAAAGATTGCATTAAACATTAGATCTGTAAATTCTTAACAGAAAAGCCCTGATACCAAATCAGGGCTTTTTATTATTAGTGATCAAAAAATATAGCTTTTCACTATCAGATCTTGCTTGTATCAAGTCGGCTGCAGGTGCAGAATGAAATATCATTTATCACACTGACAGCACAACAATGAACTCACCTGATCCTGATCTGCTCAATCAAAAATATTCAATCAACACGAAAAACAGCTTGCTACAGTTTAAAACGGGTAAAGGTGACCTCACTGTGGTTGAAATTAAAAACAATCAGGCCAGTGCCGTTATCAGTATGCAGGGTGCTCATATATTAAGCTGGGTGCCGGAAGGAGAAGAGGATGTTATCTGGGTATCAGATGATGCCAAATTTGAGGCAGGAAAATCAGTGCGTGGCGGCGTACCGATCTGCTGGCCGTGGTTTGGTGCGCATGAATCAGAAGCATCATACCCGGCGCATGGCTTTGCAAGAACTGTAAACTGGCAGGTCAGTAATACACAAGAGCTAGCAACCGGTGAGACTCAAATCACCTTTATGTTTGATACTGATAAGCTAGCAGAACCTATGCAAAAAATGTGGCCAGCAGCAACCACAGCCGAATACATCATTACAATTGGTAAAAATCTGAGCCTAGAGCTCATCACTCATAACCGCAGTCACCAGGCCATCACCATTGGTCAGGCACTACACACCTACTTTAGCGTACATGATGTCAGTCATGTCAGTGTGACGGGTCTGGAAAATAAAACCTATCTTGATAAGACAGATAGCTTTAAACAAAAACAACAAACAGACCCGGTCACCATAAAAGAAGAAGTAGACCGTGTTTATTTGCAAACAGCAGAAGAAGTGATCATTGATGATCAACAACGCGCAATATCAATCGGCAAACAAGGCAGTGAATCCACCGTTGTCTGGAACCCTTGGGAGGAAGTAGCCAATAAGATGGGTGACCTTGGCAAAGAGGGTTATTTAAAAATGCTCTGTGTTGAGTCTGCCAATGCGGCTGAAGACGTAAGAACAATCGAAGCCAATGAGAGCCATCGTTTAGTAGTTTGTTATAGCATCCAAAAGAAATAAAAAGCTATATCAAAGGGTGAGGAGTGCTCTTTGAGATGATGAGTTTTTGCATAAATATTGACCGCTTATCATTTTTTTTAAATCCAAACACCAGAAAATATTCTTAATCTTCCAATCAAAATCTCGAAATCGTTGAGATTTTTACAAAACTGTCAAATATGTCTGTCGATATGAGCGATATCGAGCAATCGTAGCCTCTAATTCATTTGCAGCGCAGAAGTATATCGATAGATTACCATGTGCTAACATAGGGTATACCCTAATTTTAACTGTGTTTGAAACGACTGGATAAACAATGAAAATCAACAAACTCCTCCCTTTAGTATTTTTATTTATTGCAGTACCTTCACAAGCTTTAGAGAATATTGAGATTAACAGTTTTTTATCGGTGGCCGCCTCTTCCATGAGTGAAGAAGGTCGTTACCTTGATAAAGTGACTGAGCACCTCAGCTTTGAAAACGATTCAGTATATGGCGTTAACATTCGTACCAAAGTAAATGACAAAATCAGTGGCGCGGCACAGTTACTGGCCACTGCAAATGACAGTACATTTAACATTGAAGCAGACTGGGCATACTTAAGTTACAAATATACTAAACAGTCCAGTCTCAGAGCAGGTATGTTAAACCTGTCGACTTTCCTGATTTCAGATTACGCAAACATCGGTTACCTGTATCCATGGATTCGTACACCGGTTGAAGTTTATCAAAACAACCCGCTAAAAAACTTCCTTGGTGTTGAGTGGTTGTACATCTCACATTTTGGTAAATCTACAAAGCTAACAACTCAATTTTTCATGGGCTCAGCTCAGGTAGAAAAAAACGGTTTGTTATTCCGCGCAACGGATGGATATGGATTTAACCTGCAATTTGATGCGCCTCATTTTACTTTCCGTTTAGGTGCAATCACACCGACGATTCAGTTAGAAGGTCCGGATGTTAATGGTGCAACAATTGATTATGTTGACCTGGATGACCGTGGTTACATGTACACCGCTGGCATGTCGATCGACTGGAACAACTTCATTTTGTACACAGAGTCAGTTTCAACTGACACTGAAGGAAAATCGCAGGCAATCTTCCCTAACCAGACCGGTACGTACGTCACCATCGGCTACAAAATGGGTGCTTACACGCCACACGTAACCATCGGTTCATCAGAAGGCGATATTTACACAGGTGCATTACCTGCAGGTATTACAGCAGCAGCTACACCGCTAACACAAGAGTCAATCACTTACGGTTTGCGTTATGACGTAAATAAAAGTGTTGCACTGAAACTTGAACATCAAGTAATTGATCTTGAGCCAGGTCTGGGTGATGGCTTCGGCACAATCGATGCGAACACGGCAGTACCAGGATCTGTTGATTCATACGCAGTTACTACAATGGCTATGGACGTCATCTTTTAAACAGGGATAAAATCATGCGCTTAAAGTTACAACTCAATTATTTTAAAAATCTTTGTTTTGCACTGCTGCTCGGGATGTCCGTATCCTCAGTTGCTGAGGCAGGTAAGCTTGATTCAAGAATTTTTAAGTTTCAGGAAAAAATTGCAAAGAACGGTAAGGCGAATGCACAGTTCAAACTGGCATATCTGTATGAAACAGGTCGCGGAACTAAAAAAGATATCAGCAAAGCGAAAGAATGGTACAAAAAGGCAGCTTTACAAAACTTTAAAGCCGCTAATCATCGTTTGGTTTATATTGATGCAACAACATCCGGCTTTAAAGCAAAACATAAGTCCTGGTTTAAAACGGTGATTAATGACGCCAATAAAGGCGACGATAATACTCAGTTCCTGCTTGCATATATGTATGAGAAGGGAATAGGTGTAAAGCCCGATCTGGACAAAGCCCGTGATTATTATCAAAAAGCTTCAGCCAAAAGAAATGCCGATGCAGAATCGCGTCTTTTCGGAATCGTTCAAAAAATTAATGCCGATGCAAATAAAAAGCGTCAAGCGGCAGAAATAGCAGAAAAGCAAGCCGAAGCGAAAAGATTGCAAGCCAGAAAAGAAGCAGAAGCTGAAAAGAAAAAGCAGCAGGCGAGAAAACAAAAGCAGCTACAGTTAAATGCAGAAAAAGAACGCAAGCAACTGGCAGCAGCCCGACAAAAAGCAGCAGCAGAAAAGAGAAAACATGCAGAACAGAAAAATCAGTTAGCGAAAAAGCAGGCAGAAGCTAAAAAATTGAGACCCTCTGCTGAAAGTTCAAAAACAGTCGTCACTGCAAAAAATCAGGAAGAAGTATTCGAGTCTGACCTGTGCACCGGTGCGGCAGCGCGTTTCAGAACCCAATGTAATTAATCAGATTTATATATCTGAACTTTAAAAAGCCAGGCTGTCTTGCAGTCTGGTTTTTTTTCAGACCGGTTTATTCACAGTCAGACCGCCTTTTAAAAATATTTCTTTTACTGCCATGACAGCATAATCCGGTTCATGTGTTACCAGCACCAGAGTCATACCTCATTCCTTATTGCATTTTTAATATATCTACCACAACTTTTCCAATAAAAGAGTCCAGATTACCAGGAGGTTCATCGGTAAATAAATATCGTGGCTTCATGGAAAATACACAGTTAATGGAAGTAAGCTGATAACGGAAAGCCAGATCGACCCGTTGAGTGCATAATGCTAAGATTTAACAGCTAACTAAACAATGGTTTTGTTACAGGTTGAATTGATGAACTCCCACCAGAACAATCACTATCGATTAAAAAACAGCCTGCAGTTAATGCTGCTGTTTTCTACAATGATTTTTATTATGGGTTTACTTGGCTGGGCCATGGCCGGTAAAACAGGCGTTATATGGTCAGTGGTTGTCGGCATTTTTCTGTTTATATCCATACCAAAAATTCCAGCACATGCGCTGTTATCAATAAATGGTGCCAGACGTCTTGAATATGCTCAGGCTCCGGAAATTCATGACATCGTGCAATGGCTGGCAGAACAGGCTGGGCTTCAAAAAAAACCGGCATTGTATTACATACCGGGAAACACACTCACCGCCTACTCCTTAGGCAGGCAAGCCGAATCAGCCATTGCTATCAGTAACGGGCTTTTACAAATACTCAACAAAAGAGAAATCGCAGCCGTCATTGCCCATGAAATCAGTCATATAAATCATAACGATATTCTGGTCATGCAGGTCACGCAAATCATTTACATCATTACCAGCGTGTTTTCATTAATGGCCTACGTCATGGTGCTTATATATTTGCCTGTATTATATTACGGCCAACAAGAAATACCCTGGGTGTTATTGTTTGTGCTTTTAATTGCACCCAACATCAGTGTGTTAATTCAATTGGCGATATCCCGCTTGCGTGAATTTGATGCAGACATGGATTCAGTAAATCTGACTGGAGATCCATTAGCGCTTGCAAGCGCATTACAAAAACTTGATAACTATCAGCAGGGATGGTTCCGCAAGCTGGCTCTGCCACACAGGCGATTATTAATTCCAAAAATATTAAATACCCATCCCACGGCAAAAGAAAGAATACGGCGTCTTAAGGAAATGGCAGAGTAATATAAATTAAGTCATCAGAAACACGACAGGTTTCTAAGGCTTATAAAATGTTTAAGCACTCGCGCATACCCCAAAGGGTTTTGGTTATCCACTTATTAAAAAGGCTGAAAATATTTGAAGCCTTTTAATTTCAATATTTTTTAAGATACGGCTCGCTGAGCAACCTCAGTCCAGCAAACATGCGGGTGTGTAGTATAGGAGTCAATAATAAGCTCCATCTCAAGCAGTCCCATAATATGTTGCAATGATTTATTGTCAAATGATGCTTTAAGCTGATCAATATGATGCGGATTGATATAAAGCAGATTCGGATGAATTCCATGAGCGTGTTCAAAACCAGTAACAAGTCGAGATAAATAATCTTGCATGTTAACTTCCTCCAGTTTGTTTTACTTTCAGTAATTAAATAGCAACAAAGAGGCCAATGTTTTTGGTAATGTGATTATTCAATAACTTATAACGGATAGTTAAAAACAACATCATAACTTGTGATTGCTGAGCGCACTGATTTGGTGAGCGCATGCACCAGAACAAAACAATGTGGGTTAAGCCTCAAGTATTATTTTTATAATCTTAATAATTATTTAAATAATGTAATAACTGTACTAAACGGTTTTTAATAATAGTACTGATGTAGTCGCCACGTGAAATAACGAATGACGAGCCAAAGCTGGAGCGAGTCCAGTTATTATTGATCAGTTCAAGCTTTGCATCACGAAGCCTTATCCAGTTTCGTTGAGAGTTTTTTAATTCTTTCTGCTGTTGAGGAGATAGTTTGTCTTTGAGTAGGTTATAAGCTTTGTTTAATTCTTTATCTAAAAATAGCTTATATTCATGATAAGCACGAATGTATCTCTTGTGCCATTAGTAGATTTTTTGATGTTGGCCTTAAAAGAAATCTCGCGTTCTGTGAGCTCTTTTATCAGGTCTGGAGAGTCAGGGTTAGCACTGTATGTGCTGGATTTGAAAATAAAATAATAAATGCCAGCTGAATAAGACGATTGTTGTGTATCTCATTATTAGAAATTAGTGGATTTCAACTTCTTTCCATTTTTCAGGATCACGTATTGCAGGCTTTTTGTCACAATTATCTTGTAATCTTAACTTTATGATTTTAGGCGTATTACCAGATAAGTCATAAGTTGTTAAAGAACCACAGTGACCATATCCGCTATATAGGTTAAGAATATTAAACGCGTTTACAGTTGATGAAGCAAGTATGTTTCCCCAAGCTTCAGTCACAGGTGATTTATTATAAACAGGAAGCTTTAATGGTTTTATGGTTACGATAGTAGCTGAAGTATCAACCTCATAAAAAAGACTCATTCCCTGATATGAGCCATATGTACAGATGATTTGAGCTATGTGTTGGGTTTCAGATTTTTTGAAAAAAATAAAACCAGCTGTAGGGGCTGTGAATGTTTCTTCACAGCTATCAGGCCAGTTAATTATTATTCGTAGTTGGGCGCGTTGTGAAGCCTGCGATTTTCCTATGAGGCTGTCATTTATGATAGTTTGTAAATTAAAAGGCTCTGCGCACGCAGTGCCTAATAAAATAAAATAAATAGTTGTTGATTTTATTATCAAACTTGTAATTAAAGAATATAAATTCATTAGGCAACACAGGCTCTTGATTTAGTTAAGCAGCCAAAGCTTTCATTTTTACTGTGCGTAGCTATCCGACATAAGCGAAGTAGGATTTCTATCGTAACAGCATAATCCGCAATTTTTTGGGCACGGTCAGTGCCATTTATAATTTTTCTGGCATTTATGTAATCACATTGGCCACCACTAATATATTTGTTGAGGCTGCGTGATGTAAAGGAGCCGTGACGCATTCCGTATGACATAACTTGATAAGCAATTTTTTCATCAAGAACTTTATCAGGATATATGTACAAATCTTCACCCATTTTAAGCTTCTCACTCAGGGACTTATAGTTATAGTCCCAGGTTAGTTGCACATACCCACGGCCATAATAGGTATTCTTATGCTCTTTTCCATTATTGTCGGTAACAGTTATTTCTTTTCCGTAAGGCCTGTTACCTCCTTTCCCGTATTCTTCTATAGGTAGCATAGTGTGATTGGTTTCATGTTTTGTAGTAGCAAGCATATATGCTGCCCAGCGTATGTCAGTAATTTCAGTATCAGTAATGATGAAATCAATTAAGTGGCTTAGGCCGGTCAGGTTGGCTTTACTTAATGCAGAGTATTCTTTTTGGTATAAAGTTAAAAACTTATTTGCCTTCATTCCTAAAACGGAGTCAGAGGAGGTGGTAGAGGTATTTAAGTTATAGCTGGCTAATTTCTTTATAGTCTGGCCATGTGGGCTTATCAAACTATCAGGTTTAAATAATTTTACGACAGACTTTTGAAATGATTTAATAGCTTCATAGGTTTTAGTACCAGCTAAGCCATCAATGGTTAATTTATGATCACCGGTGTTGTTTAGCAATTGTTGAACAAGAGCAACATCTGTAGGTTTATTGCGGCCACCAAGGCCAACACTTGCTGAGATAGAGATACTCATACTAAATTCCTTTATTTACGATTCATTCCATTTAATGCATCAAATCATACCAATGTTTCTCAAAAATAACGAGCGGCATCACTTAACTACTTGCACGCTTAATTATCATAATAAAAACAATTACTTAGATTCGATTTGTCTATAAGGGCGGGTAGCTGTAGCTAGGGGCTGAGTAATGGATTCGAATCGGGAGAATATGCCTGAGAAAGGGTTCTGATAACAGAAATGAGCTGAATTCCAGGCTAATGATGTCAATTTCCATTTAAAAACTAAGATATATCGTCCATATATTAGTATATGATTAAATACTCAATTACATACTGTCCCCAATTAATGGAACGAACATGAAGAAAATTATACTTGGTTTAGTACTTTTAATGCCATTTACAGCTGTAATAGCTGATGTGGATGCCGATAAATTATCAAAGAAAAAGCAGACTCCACAGGGTCTCTACCTGACGGCCAAGGGTGCTTACGATGCTAAAGTAGCAAACCCGGAAGCTTCTTTATTTATTGATGTAAGAACTCGTGCAGAACTTGAGTTTGTAGGCATGACCAGTCTTGTAGATGCAAATATCCCTTACATGACGCACGATGTAGAGTCGTGGAATGCAAAGAAAAAGCGCTTTAACAGCGAGCCAAACAGCAATTTCTCAATTGCTATGGATGATCTGATAAAGAAAAAAGGCTTTTCAAAAGACGGCAAAATTATTGTTATGTGTCGTTCAGGCAGCCGCAGTGCAAAAGCCGCTAACCTGTTAAGCCAGCTGGGCTACAAAAATGTATACAGCGTGGTTGATGGTTTCGAAGGTGATAAAGCGAAATCTGGTCCAAATAAAGGCCACCGTGTAGTGAATGGCTGGAAGAACGCCAACCTGCCATGGAGCTATAAGTTAACAGTAGCAAAAATGTATATTGAAGAATAAGTTTTACAACTAATCTTCCCCCCCCAAAAAAAAGCAGAATATTTATTCTGCTTTTTTTTTGTCTTTAATTGTTTAAAAAAATAAAAAATAAAATGGTTTTAATTAACAGAAAAATTCTATTCAGTTAATTCAACACCAGAGCCTCCGGCTTCCCTGGGTAAATCTTTAAACTTCGGTAAGCCGTCTTTCATTCCATGTACGCGTTCCTGATAGTTAACATGTATAGCCGGAGAAAAGACCAGGTCTTTAATAATTACGGCTGGCACATCTGTTAGTCCCATGGCGGGGTGATCAGTAAAAACATGACCACCGCAGGTTTTGCACCATACCCGGTTACTGACCACTACTTCATCGCCACTTACCGGGTTTTTATCAAATCCCGCAAGATTATCAATACCCTGAGTAATTTTAAGTGCACCTGGTTTCCATAAAGTAAATGCGCTCAGAGGTCCGGCTGACCATTTTCGGCACGACTCACAATGACAGTAAGCCATAAGTTCTGGCGCACCAGTGAGTGTGAATTTAACGTCACCACAAAAGCAACCGGCTTCATGTTTACTTGATTGTTTCATTGTCTTTCTCCTGTTGATGGCACTACTAATTAAACAGAGGTGTTGTTTTCAAACACACAAGGCGACTGTATTTGTGTATTAACATGCAATTGAAAAATATCAGGGCGTGAATAGTGCCCGGCAATATCAAGCGTTCTTTTTGCGATGCTGACTTTTTCAAGATCAAGCTCGTGATATAAAATACCGCTTTCTTTATTCATTGGTCCGGCCACAATCTCACCTCCGGGAGCAACCACCACCGAGTCGCCGGGGTTAACCCATTCATCTTCATCCGGATACAACGATACTTTTTCAGGAAAGTCGTCGGGTATGTCGCTTGCCTTCATCAAATTTCCACAACCGACAACCCAGCAACATCCTTCGCGGGCGATGTGCTGCATAGTACCAACCCAGCCATCACCGCTGTCGTATGTTGGTGCGATATAAATTTCAATACCTTGTGCATATAAGGCATAGCGAGGCAGAGGCATGAAGTTTTCCCAGCACACTAATGAGCCAATGCGTCCGGCTTCGGTATCAATCACTTTTAAACCAGATGCATCACCAAATCCCCAGACCATTCGCTCGGGATTTGTAGGCATCAGTTTGCGGTGTTTATTCAGTAAAGAACCATCGGGGCCAATAGTGACAACACTGTTATATAACGTTGTCTGGCTTAACTTATTGTCTCGTTCTTCAATGCCACAAACGATGGTGAGCTGATGTTTGCGGGCGACATCATACAAAGGCTGCAAATCATCTGAATCGATATTGACCGCATTGTTTAACAACCGCTGATGCAGTTCTTCCGAAAGCCCCCAGTCGCCGCCAGGCTGTAATCGCCAGATCCAGGTGGGGTAACCGGGTATAAAACATTCGGTAAAAACAATAAGATTCGCGCCATTCGCTGCAGCTTCTTCCGCACTGGCGACAGCAGCTTCTATGGTCTTTTGTTTGTCTAAAAAGACAGGTGGTTTTTGTACAATGGCAAGTTGAGTCATATCCTTTCTCCTGTATGTGCTGAGTGCATAACAAGAGGTTACTTTGTTTATTTATGCTTACAATTGGCTAAAATATGAAACATAATGTGCAAAAATGCACAAACAGGATGATTCTACAAGGAGACAAAATGAACTGGGATGATCTGAGGTTATTTCTGGCTGTCGCCCGCACCGGCTCGATAAGTGGCGCTGCAAAGCAACTGGGTGTGCAACATTCCACGGTTTCCAGACGAATACGACAATTTGAAGAAAAACTGGGGTCCCGATTACTTGAACGAAAATCAGGACGCTATGAACTGACCCAGGCCGGTAATAATGTCAAAGAGGCATCGAGTCGCATTGAGCGAGAAGTACTGGGAGTAGACGGAGCACTTCTCGGAAAAGACTCACAACAAGTCGGCCCGCTTAAAGTCGCTGCACTCAACAACATGGCATCCACCGTGTTAATGCCAATGTTCGCAAGCTTTAGCCAAAAGCTGCCACAAGTAGAGCTGCATATTATCGTTTCAAATATTGATGCCAGTCTGCCGCAACGCGAAGCCGATGTGGCCATCCGTTTAACTAACACACCCACAGACACACTCATTGGCAAAAGAGTCGTCACCGTTGCATCTGCCATTTACGGCAGTCCAGCTTATCTCGAACAACTGGAGCAACAAGGAGGAGAGCCCAGGTGGATTGGTGTCGACTGTTGTGACTTTCATAAAAGCTGGACCAAACAACTAGACAAAAGACACTCATATAATTTTTACAGTGACGATACGCAACTAACACATTCGGCCATCAGAGAAGGTCTGGGTGTTTCAATCCTGCCATGCTTCATGGGCGACGCTGACCCAGCGTTAAAACGTTATCGTGATCCTGATCCCGCCTATAATTTAGGACTATGGGTATTATTGCATCCAGACCTGAAACGCACTGCACGTGTGCTGGCATTCAGAGACCACATGATACAGGCCATCAATGACAAAAAGGATTTGTTTGAAGGGGAACTTAATGCAAGCGTATAACGAGTTGAATTCTTTAAAATCAAAATTAAAAATAAATTCTAAAAGACTTAATAAGGGCTTACAGTCATGCTGATTCTAAATGCGTTATTTCACATACTGCACCTGAGCATTATCCTCTCGTCTCTCACCTTATTCTTATTTGATAATCTGATTATCCTTCATCTGTGCTTGCAGGGTGTTATTCTGTTCTCGTGGCTGGTTATTGGCCCAATCATTAATAAACCCGGTGTCTGCCTGTTAACCGAGGCGCATAAAAAACTCGGCTTATCTCAGCAGGGAGAACAGCCGCATTCATACATAGTGTATCTGATCAAAAAGCTGGGCTATAAAGGCAATGACTATAAAAAAATAGACATAATTACCTTCGTGGTTTTTGGGCTCTGTACGGTATTTTCTTTAACTAGATTCGTACTGGAGATATAAACGGGGGGCGTTGAATCTCAACGCATCACCATTACTTCTTCTAATTTAAAACCCGTCAGTGTACGAATGGTGCGCCACAGGTAATACAAAACAGCCATCATCATTAACATAGAAGGAATCGCAATCACCGGGTAACTGAGCAAGGTCATTTTCCCCAGCTCTTCATTAAAAGCGGCGCTGCCAGATGGGCTGGTCACAATCCACTTCGCCAGCACATAATTCATCACGGCAGAAAACAAAAACGTGCTGCTCAACAAATACGTCGCGTTTTGTAACCGGCTTTCAAACTGCTGATGGTTATCGAGTTCAGTCAGCTTGTTCTCAATCTTCTCAATATGAATAACGTTAGGGTTGTACAACAACGTGCGAATCAGGGGATAAGGCGTATACGCAGAAACCAGCACAGCCACACCAATAATGCCGGGAATTGCCGCTTCCTTTACTGCCAGCCATTGCGCATCGAGCTGCAACAGGCCAATGCCACCAGTGAGCAACACACTCACCAGACCCAGTAGTGCAATAAAATTAAACTTGCGGTATTTAACCAGTTCAAACACACCCCAGCTAATAGGAAACGCCAGCGCAGCAACCAGCGCGCCAGTGGCCCCAAGGTCCTCAGGCCCGCTGAACTTCATTAAAATAACCGACGGAATCACAATGCTAACCAACAGGTCGATCATCGGTCTCGGTTTATGTGTAGGGGTGGTTGGTGTGCTCGGTGGCATATTGTTATTCATCTGCATCATGTCTGTTGTGTGGGAATTAGCGGTTTGGTTAAGTTCGGTGCTGCTAATACCATAACATGGTGTCAGGTTATTAAAAAATCAACTTTGTATAAGATTAAGTAGAAATGAGTTTAATAGTGTAGCTATTTGGGTTTGTTAAGTCGCCACTGTATTGTGACAGGTGTATCTTTACTTGTTTTGGAAAGAATAACTAAATCAGTGTGGTTGCCGTGAGCATGTCTGGCATACCATTCAGAGCTTACAAGCAAGTCTTCAATTTTGTCATTATTAAAATCACCTTTACCTAAGATGTGTATGTAAATTTCATCATCTTTTGTAAGTAATTTCGTGCCATTTTTTTCAAATGAAATAGTAATTTTTTTATAAGCATCCTTTATTGTCTTGTTTTTCCGATTGGAATACTCAGTTTTACTGAGATATGGAGTGGTTAATGCAGGGAAGCTTTTAATATCACTTTTACTTAATGAGCTTGAAAAAAATGTTTGTTGAGAAGGCTTGAAATTTTTGAACCTGCTTACAGCTATGCATGAGGTTAATAGTAGTTTAAAACGAAAATACTCAAATTCAGGTATTTTAGAGATGTCATGTTTTAGTGCTTGTTCACATGTTTCAAACTCGATATTTTGGCGCCTGCCAATAGTGTATTCATACCCAGTTAATAACGTCTTATCTGCTTGTATGTTGAAACCTTCGAAGTTGCTTTTATCAAGGCTAGGAGGGACTTCATTGTTAGCGACAGCACATGATAACTGAAGGTTGATAAATACCAGTGTTAATAACGTAATAATATTTTTCATACTAAGCGGCTTCTTTTTCTATGTTCTTCAAAAGGTCCTCAACATAATTATTTCTGGCATCACTAATACCTAAACGGTGACTTTCTTTAGATGCTTTTACGAAATCACCGGCTTTAATATGGGTATTAAATGTAGGAAAGCTTTTGACTAGCTTAGTAGCACCAAGGTTAAATATCATATCAAAAAGAGCAAGCTGCACTTTTTGATCAAAATTATCAAAGTCGTCAAAGTATCCCTTGTCTTTTTTATAAATATTTTTTAATTCTTTATAAAAATTATCGATATGATGGTTAAGTAAAATATCAATGTCACTTTCTTTCATGACGAGTGTAGTATGCTTTTTAAAAGATTTAGCGCTATGTGACTTACCCCAAGGGAGCTTGGTAATATTGTCATATTCAGTCAGTCTTTCTTGAAGAGTGGCTGCTTGAGTGATTTTCTTATTTTGTGTTTTATACATAGTTATGCCAGACATGGCATTTCTATTAGTAATTAAATGACCAACACCGACTGTTACTTTGCCCTTTGTATCAAGGTATAGATGGGTGAGAAAACCTTCATATTTATCAAGATTTTCTTGTAATGTGGTGCGTGTAGTAGCCGATATAGACATGTTAGTTCCTTTAATTAGTAATTCATTCCATTTAATGCCCCGAATCATACCAACAAACTCACATCATGACGACTAGCGTAAGTAAGTTAATCACTTAGCGTCTGTTGAGCTACTACTAACTTCATCATCGGCTTCTGTGCGGGGATCGAGCTCAAGCACAGCCGGAGAAGAGCGTGCCATGACAACGAAATCCCCTTGTTCGGATACATCGATCGGTGCACCAATCGTGCGTCGCATTAACGCATAGGTGGCGAGTAATAACATGAGCACCGTAAAATAAAACATAAGTGCCTGTGCGCCAAACCATCCCATTAATATACCGGCTGTTAACGGGCCAATGGTCGAACCAATACCACTGAGTAATAAAAGTCCGCGACTGATTTCAAGTACATGGGTAGCATCAACATTATCATTGGCATGCGCCACACACAGCGGGTAAATTGAAAACGCACAGCCACCAAAAATAAATACAGCCAGAAGCCCGGCCACCTGGCTCGACTCCATCATATAAAACACAGTGATCGCCGCGAGGCTGGCCATAAAACTGACCGCCACAATTACTAAGCGTCGCTCATACTTATCAGACAGGTGACCCAGCGGCCACTGCAGCATCGAGCCACCTAAAA
>Ga0316205_10001767_pt1 | contig 25252 bp, 18 predicted proteins | sample 3monthpyrite_MG_FD_204941 | JGI IMG/M metagenome (GOLD analysis project Ga0316205, IMG submission 204941) | Microbial mat bacterial communities from mineral coupon in-situ incubated in ocean water Damariscotta River, Maine, United States -... | ecosystem: Environmental > Aquatic > Marine >... | reverse complement strand
AACAGCAAGGCATTGATTAGTGAAAAATAGTAGAAGGATTATAATTAGTCTCATGATGCAAACCATATCATAAAACTTGATGAAGAATAGAGTCTGGAGGTTGGAATTGCCGCCCCATCCTTAGGGCGGACTTATGAATTTATTCATGCATAGTATTAGTACGCGGAATGATTATAACGATTAACTGGACCTAATTTTTATCAGCCAAATCTAATACTTGTGTAAGATTTGGCTGACCTTGTAGTAAATACAAGATCTACTCTAGATATAAATCTGACAAAAGCCATTCTGATGGAGTCTATAGTAAAGTAAGGTTCGCTATCCATGTTGTTCATTACTGAGACACAGTAGCTATTCACATCATCTTCAGTTTTTTCACCGACATAGCTGCATAATATTTAAATTACCTCGCAGATTAATGATGCATAAATAGAGATTTCGTGTGATTCGATTTTTGCTTTTAGATGTTCTAAATCAACACACATTTAATTAGCTAATAATCTATGACACTTTTCATTGATATTTAACATTTTGGTGTTTTGTTTATTCCACATAACGATTTAAATATGGGGAGTGCATCATTGCAGAGTGTCCCAGCCAGCTCTTTTTTTGCAGGCGGCATGATTTTCTTGTTATATTGTTTAACAATAAGAACACTCGTGTTTTTTCCTTCTCCTCAGTAACCATAGTTATTTTCACTAGTATTGTAACCTTCTGCTAAGTGAACAAATTTGACTGTGCCAGACTTAAACTCAGAGCCACATATTCTGCAATAATGATGACCTCTAACATCATACGATATGCAATCACCGCATTTATGATTTAGATTCATTACTTACATCTTATTTTCAGTCTCAGTAAAGGTGTAATCTACACCGCCATTCCATCTTTCTATCTCATGACCACATTTATAGCAGTTAAAATGACCATTCTCTCTCATTGGTTGTTCAAGCTTTACGACGTTGTATTTTTTTCCACACTTTTCACATTTAGTTGTGTATTTTGTTGTATCCCAAGTTGTCATGAATTACTCCCTTGATATTCCTACCTTAAAATATTTATCCATAGTGACGATAATTTTGAATTATAACGTTTGAACTCACTGATTTTTACGGAGCGTATCGGAGTAAAAACCAGTACAGTGATTAATTATGTATTCTTATTCGATTTTTTCACAACCTTCTATATCTCTAGGCCTCATGCTTTTTAATAAATAACAACAGCTATCATCCTCTGGAATTGCTATATAATTAGACTTGCTTTTGTCATCCAATAATTCACGCTCCTTAATTAATCGAATTTTCCAATTAGGCATGCCATTAGGAGGGGTAAAGTCATTGATTAGTGTTTGCAGATTCTGATTCTGTAACTCAATAATTAGTTTTTTAAAATATTCTCGATAAATAATTCTATTTTTATAACTTCCATATATGTAATATTCTAACTCTCTGTATTTGTCTATCAAACATCTCTTATTAGCTTGTGCAACATGCCAGAAAGACCACCAATAACCATAATAATTATACTTTCCATTATCATCAGAAATTGTCAATAGTGCTCTTCTAAGATCATTTGTTAATGAAGAATCATTTTCCAGATACGTATATAAAACATCATTAATTCTTTCAAGATCTTCTGAACAAAATTCATCATTAGGATTGTAATTAATACAATGTAAAGCAAACTCAATTCTTCCCATTAAAAGATTCGAATCTTCTGTCTTGTGGATTATTTTTTTATTAGAAGTATCACTGACTATTATACTAGCCTTTAATTTTTCCTCTTCTATTTGCTCTTTTGCAAATGTAGATTTTATTGATATGCCTGAGGACAAATGGTCATATATATTTTCACAACCTATAGCTAATTCACTTATTAACCTAATGACACCATCAAAAGTTTGTGGGCTACGGATAATCGGAGGGCGTTTTCCATTCTTTTCAACATCACCTCTTGATATTATATTCCGAATTACTCTAATCCAATCCTGATATTTATCATTGGAGAATTCCTTCGCCCTAATTAGATATTCTGTTTGTGCATAAAACAACACTTTCTGGGAGTAAGAGCCCTTTTGTCCTTCATAAACAGTTGCTGAAAATATATTTTCATCCGGTTTATGTTGAAATAAAGGAAATCTAAGTTCTAAATTATAATTTTCGTTAAATGACTTATAGTAAATATCAAAGCCGCTGCATAAATATTGAAAATCCTCAGCAGTAAAATCACTAGCCCGTACAGTACTAGGATCATCTTGTAGCTTAGAAATTACCGATATTCGATCATCGGTTTTTCTATTTGATTGTCTTATCATCAATATAGCAGAAATAAATCTGATAATAGCTTCATCGATACTATTATTCTTTCTATGTTTCCAAAATATATCTGTCCAAATAGAGTCGATTTTATTGGCGAAAGTATTAATAAATTTTACATCCTTTTCCCATTCATTATCACTTACGTGCTTTTGAAACATAGCTTTAAAATTTTCAAAAGGGGATAATAATTTCCCTCTGGCATTCATTTTTATATATAAATCATCTGTCAAACCGATATTTTCTAGTTCCACATGATAAAAACTTATTAATGCACTATCTGAAATTAATTTAGACCAAAGATCTTGTACTGTATGAAATACTTTATCAATATCATCAATCGTTCTCAACATTGCATCAATCGTAGGGTCTTTTTTCCAAGATAAATAAAACCAAGAGGAATCTATAATTTTAGAGCTAAGATTACCGTCACCATTAACGGTGAATGCATGAGAAACAAGTGTATTGCAAAACTCTCTAGAAGTGATTCGAGTTTCGTAGCTGAACTTTTTTAGGGTCTCAATGGAAGTTTCGGTTAAATAATCATCCTTTATCGAAGCATACCAATGTAGTAAAAACAATGTTGTTAAACGTTGTTGACCATCCAGTGGCTGAAAAACATCTGACTCAACACTGCCATAAATAAAATCCAATTTTATAGCTGATTCGTTATTAATGCTATGAAAGAGAGCATTAAGAAATTTATCTCTAATTTCTTTCTTGTCTTCTCGACCTTGCGCATAATCTCTTTGAATAATTGGAACTTCGATTCTATGTTTTTTCAATAAGCTCCAGAAGCTCAAAGTCGTGCCTTTGTATTTTGTATCAGTCATTATTCACCTCTTCGCTCATGTGCTCACTTAGAACATTTCGCAAATCTATATCATAATTATCTCTGTCCTCTTGAGTCCAGAAAGATATTTTTGGTGGATATTCACTAAAATATTTTAGGAATACATTTTTTGTACAAATGGGGATAAAAGTACCACTTTTCTCTCTATCAATAATCGTCTTTCTTTTTAATGGAAAAACAGCGTTTTTATATCCTCTATTTGTTTCAGAATCAAGAAGTGCTAAATTTGAAATATCATTAATATCTTCATCTTCCAAGTATAAATTGAAGTGGGAAATAATATCCTTAAATAGAGATTCAAAAGCATCGGCATCATCTAAATCACAATTATCAGCTCTCTGTTTTAATTCATCACCCTTTTCGTTTTTATCAATGAATATTTTTGCATCATTTAACCATTGCTCTTTATTGACTGGTATAGAATCTGTTACAGATGTTATATGTTCAATATCCCATTTTTCATTTTTATAAATATCAAAAGGAAAATATGAGTTATCCTGTGTATTATTTAGCATTGTTAAAATATTATATAAAAGCAAAACATCTTTAACTTTTTTGTCGCCATATTGCAAGCTGTCTAAAGAAACTTTTTTCAGACTATCCTTAATTGCTGAATCTAACAGTTCCTTAAACTCTGTTTTTGTCAATGAAACAGACTTATTGTAGAGGTCTTTAATTGTAGTACTACTTACTGCTATTAAATAGCCTATCTTGTGATATAAATCTCTCTCTTCAAACCATTCGTTAAATGTCTGAAAATATTTTTTTATTTCTAACCAATTATTTTCTATTGTTTTCTGTGTTTTGTGCTGAAATTTTTTGTTAAAAAATCTGAATGTAGAATAATTATCTGATTGATCAATTTCATCATTCATTATGTTAAAAATGAATTCAATCCTATTGGTAGAAATATGATTTTCATTGAGAAAATACCAAAATTTTTCATTCTGTAAAGAATGCTCTATATTATCCCACTCGGTAGATATCTCTAATTGTTTAAGTCTTATTTTATCTACTTTATTTTTATCAAAGTTTGAGCTATTTAAAAATAATGCCTTTATTAATTCTGCGTTTGTCAGAGGGATTTTTCCTATATTGATTCTCGTAAAAATAGCAATTGAATCATCTTCACTGCTTTCATACCATATTACTTTTGCATCAAATTTGAATTTTGATTCAAAATCATTAATGTTAAAACTAGGCTGATCAAACCAATCGCATACAGCTTTATATGCTTCTGAAATATAAAAGAAATCAATATTTTCATCGCTTTCTACATCTTTAGATAAATCTTTTAAGAAAGCACTAGAATTCTCTCTTGTTTGATAGGACAAGCTGAATATCTTTGCTTTTTCAACGTATCTTTGATTTAAAAAATGAAGAATCAGATAAATTGTTGTTAGCCTTTGTTGTCCATCAATAACTTCATATTGTTCATCATTTCTTTTTTTTACAACAATTGGTTGAAGGCAATACCAAGTTTTTTCATCTGTATTTTCAACCTCTCTTGATTTGAATTCTGAGATATCTGTTAGTAAATCGATAACTTCCTTTTTACCCCATCTATACCCTCTTTGATAAGCTGGAATATAAAAATTGTACTCTTGGAGTTCGTTAATTTTTTTAAGTTCTAAAATATTATCCATATATACAAACCTTTTTTATCTTAGCTTTGTCACTTTACCTACACATAACAGCAATTTAGATAGTGCCCAGTATTTTGTCTGTTAAGCTTGCGCGCAATCTATGTAAATTGTATTTTTCATATTAAACCTTGATAATCATAACAGTCATAGCCGTTACCAGCTATTTATAAATATTTCTGGCTCTGGCAAATACGTACTAATTTTTATTAAGTTTATATAATTCAATATTTATTGAACGCGAAATAATACTATTGCAACAATATTAGTATTCTCTTAAGGATTACTTTGGGTCATTTTGAGTCAGCCATACTTATTACATGACTGCTGCGCGATCTTAGCAGACCTATACAATCAATTGAATGACAGCTTCCTTCCTGGTTTGAGACATTGGCAACAGTAAGATTATATTAAAACTCATATATAAAACCGTCATATCAAGTCTGAGCTACTACAAATGATATCTCCCTGATCTAAGGTTGCATTGAGTAGGTTATCTTGAATAATTCTTTTTAAGCAAGCTTTCTAGTTTATTTATTTTTGGTGATATGACAACCTGGCAATAACCATTAGTTTGATTTTGGTTGTAGTAGTTTTGATGATATTCTTCTGCAGGATAGAAAACGCTAAGTGGTTCAACCTCTGTTGCAATGGGATTAGACCAATTCTCATCTGTATCCAAGGTATTAATTATATTTCTTGCTTCTATCTGTTGAAGCTCATTCTCATAAGCTATTATTGAGCGATATTGAGTTCCAATGTCATTGCCTTGTTTATTGAGAGTAGTCGGATCATGTATAGCAAAGAAAATCTCTAATATTCCTCGAAAACTAATATGATTGGTGTCAAATTGAATTTGGACTACTTCAGCATGCCCACTATCACCTCTACATATCTCCTTATAATCTGGATTATCTGTTAATCCATTAGCGTATCCTGAAATTACGGATTCAATTCCCTTAACTCTTCTAAATGCCGCATCAAGGCACCAAAAGCAACCACCACCAAGGGTAATTCTCTCGATTGTCATGCTAGATCACTCATTGCTGAGTGATGATTAGGGTTAATTGATTTTAAATATACCAATTTCATCTGCTCCAAAAGCTATTACTAATGACAAATCCTCATTAAATACCTGTTTATATAGTAACCGTAAACATTCTTCAATATCACGGTAGTTTTGTGGATCATATTTATGAACTAAGGAGATAGAATGTCCTTCTTTATTACGAAATACTTTTGCAATTCTTAACCCTTTATCAACTATCTTTTTGTCTATTCCTTGAATATTTATTACTTTGAATATTTTTTGCAAAAGATCATTAAAAGTTAGAGTTTTATTAGTTAAGAAATCATTATTACTAATCTGATTTGCTAAAAATGGAGCACTACCTTTTGGTTTATCACGTATTTTTCTTTTATTTATTACATAACCTGCTTTAAGATATATGGCCTTCAATAATAATTCACAAGCAATTCCAATATATAATCGTTTTTGTATATTTCTAAATAGTAATTTCATAGTATCGTCCTGATACTTTATGTCCTTTTTTAGGACTTTGGCTGCATTTTCTAAATAGTAATCAGCTGCATATTTAAATGTAGACCAGTCATTTTGTCTATAAAATTCTTCGTATTGTTTAGCTATTTCAGACTCAATTGACATAATGTTTTAAATATTACTTAAATAAAAGTCTAATGAAGTTGAGGCATCATAAATTTTACTTGAAACCTCATCAAAAGATTTGCATACAAAACAAATTCGAACATATTCAATAGCTTCATCAAGGGCCGGGATATAGTTCATCTCCTCGACAATTGAATTATTTATAGTTACAGATCTATCTCTTTCTTGAATCATATCTGAAAGTATATCTTTTATAATTGACATGATTTCATCTTTTGATTGATCAGCTTTATCGATTACTTCGAGAATATTATCTAGACGACATTTATATTCGTCTAAATACTTTTTTACTCTAGCCGTTGAAAATATATTCTCCATTTAATATTAGTTGAGAAATTTTCTATCAAATGTACCATCAGCCGCTTGCATACCTGGTATGATTTCATAGCTCATTGATACGTCACTTGCTTTCGCTATCATTTCAGCATACTCCTGTTTGGCTTTTACAGTAGGATGGTCAATCATATTTTCACCTTTAATCTCAATCATAACTAAAGAACCATCATTCTTTTTAATCAAAAAATCTGGGTAGTAACTCCTTACTCGGTGTGTATCAGGGTCAACATATTGAATAAAAAACTCAGACTGACCATGTGTTAGCATTCCTGTAAACCATATTTTATCTACTTTCTTTGAATGCAAAATATGCCAAAAGAAATCTCTTTCAGGTATGGAGTCAAAACAATAGTTATCTAAGTGGAATGAGTAGTCTACATATTCCTCAATTCGCTTCTCTTTAACCCCTACAACCATATCCTCATCAGCATTCATTTCATAATAACCAGGTGATACTGGCGGTTCTTTGACTAGAGCTACTTCATACTCTTGTTCTTCCTGTTCATGATCGATATCATACAATGACTCAAACAAACGTGGAATCACATGATCGTAGAGAATTTCATTGAATTGATTTACAAGTTTTAATATCCCACTAAAACCTTCTTGAGTTGATGCTATTATTTTGTTGATCTGCAAGCATGGTTTATTAAGATAACGAGCTATTTCTGCAATAAGATTGTATTCTGTAAATTCGAACTGCTCTTTTATATAAGTAATCTCTTCAACCTGCTTAGGTCTGTTTGTAAATTCATTATGGTTTAGACCTTCCATTTTCTCATGCATGATTCGATAACCAGATAAGTCTATTGAATCAAGTCCTAATTCTTGTCCTTCCTTAAGTTCTTTTTCCTGCATTGTGAAGCGGCGTTTTATGCGTTTAAGTTTTATTTTTTCTATTGGCTGTATTGGTCTTATTTGAACGTGTATTTTATCTTTACCTACAGACTGCATTTCATCTGTACTTATTCGGAAGTTAGCCTGTAGTTCTTTATCTAATAAAGCCATATTATCATTAGTTAAATAAACATGCCCTGTCTCTTGGACATCACCTATTGCCCGTAAACAACGCATTGTTGCCTGCAATACAAAGACTTTTGACTTTGGGCTACGATGAAGAGCCACTGAAAATAGAGAACGACAGTTCCAACCTTCGCGCCCCTTATTTACTAATAGGATAAATTGTTTCTCTGATTTTGGAGAGTCTAATCTGTTAAATTCTCGGATATCATCATTAGTTGTAATTTTATCATTACCAACATTTACAAGAATTCTATCTGAAGGAATACCATGTGTAGCGAGTATTCTTTCCACTTCTGGTCGTATCTCTTCCTGTACTTCCTGAATAGTTGTTCCAAAAATTGCCATTTTTGGTAGCTTACCTTCAGGTCGTTTCCCCTTGGTCTTCACTAAGAAATCATTTATTGCTATTTCTAAAAATTCGGCTTCTTTTGTATTGCTATAACCGTTTAGGACAACCTTTTTGAGATAGTTATTATCTATAGCTTCTTTTAATCCATAGGCATAAACAACTTCGGGCAACACATCATTACCAACATATGGTGTACCCGTGTAATTGTAACAAGCAACAAGTTGAGAGCCTCGCTTCTTAAGACTAAGCGCTAGTTCGTCAATAGTCTTTCTTAAACTATTTTGTGCTGAGTCAGCTTTTATACCCATATCTTTTGCTAGCTTCGCACCGAATGCATGATGGGCCTCATCAACAAATATCCCCATATTTTCTAATCGGCGTAATTTTTCAAACCGTTGATTAGTAACAAGCTCACCTTCTTCCTGAGGCTCTTCTTCCATAGTTTCGGTGTTGAGATTTAGTAGCTTTGCCATGTCACTACCAATCTCATCTTTTTTATAGAGCTCCTTAGAAGCGGCAAATAATTTATCTGTAGCCGTCTGTTGAGCATTCTTACGCTTTAAAATAATCTTCTGTGAATTTGATACAACAATATTAAATCGTGAACCATCTAGAGTATTCAAAGAAACACCCGCATCTTCAAGATAGTGAAACTTGAGTGTTATAACATTCAAATATTCAGCTGGTATAACTTTACTATGGTCAAATGATTCCAATTCTCGCAAAGACTGCAACACTGTTTTATCTGGAGCAAACACTAAAGCATTATGAATAAAACGTTCATCTTTTGGGAATTTATTTGCTAATAAGAAATCATAAAAAATACACGTTGCCATGAGGATGGTTTTACCAGTCCCCATTGTTAATGCAAAAATATAGTTTGGATAAATTCGACCATTATTAGCAGCCTTCATTTTCTTAAAAATATCTTTGTATTGTTTTTCAGATAGCGTCCAGAACATATCTCCCTGTGTATCCACATCTTTAATTGCTCTGTCGCCAAACTTGCCTTTTGCTTGAAACCAATCCTCGAAAAGTTGATAGACGGGTTTATTATTAAGAAACTCTTTCAAAAAAACATAAATCTCTAAAGCCTCGAACTGAGGGGTTCGCAAAAAACTACCTGGTCTTTCGGGATCGTTGTAATCCAAAAAAACTTTACTCAATTTCTTATAATGTTGGCGTACCACTCCTTTATTCTGCTGATAGAACATTTGCAAATGCAAATAGAACGCATTGTTTAAATCGAAATTTTGTTGAGGTGTATTAGCCATATTTGATCACTTCCTCGTATGATTCTGACAAAATATCAGTGATCTTTATTTTTATTGTTCCAGCATCATTAGGGATATCATAAATGCCTTCAACGAGCTCTTCTTTACCAGGTATATCACTTATAGCGACTTCCATAGCAGCGCCTCCATAGTTCCAGTCAACAACTACAGACACTACTAGCTCACGCCACTCATTTACCGATTCCTTTTGAAGACTTAACTTTTGCATTAAATTCATAGGAAAGAAATTACAAATTTCAAGTTTTCCATTTTCAAGTTTAATACTTGCCTCAGAATCTCGCTTAAATTCAATATGTGACTTCTCACGTAATATATCAATTACTTCTATATCCAATTTATACCCACATTCCTGTTCAAGGTGAGCCTTAAGGTTTGTCTCATGCCCCATACAAATAAGCATAATTGATTCAACGGGTTTATTTGAATTCTCTTCTTTACGTAATTCAAATGTTTTATAAGGGAAATTAGATATTAACTCATTTAAATCTTCACGAGTTGAAATGCGATTTACAGGCATCACCTTAACCATATAGCCATCTTTTTGACCATCATAAAGTGTACCAGAAATCTCTTCTATTTCGAGAGCTTCTAATAATAGATTTTTTGCCTCAATGGGATTCCTGAATACGTCATAATTATTTACATTATAAATTTCTAAGCCTAAGTATTTATTTTCAACCTCATCATTTTGTTTTTTTGTATTATCTGAAATACTAACAATACGTCTTACAGAAGTTTGAATAGCATCTAAATTTATATCAGAACCAAGAAATTTTCTACCCAATTTCATTGACACAGCCTGAGTGGTTCCCGAGCCCATGAAACAGTCAAAAACAATATCTCCCGGATTAGTTGAACATTTTATAATCCTCTCCAATAGAGACTCTGGCTTTTGTGTTGGATAACCTGTACGGGTATTCGACATTGGATTATCTAAGTTAAGATCCGTCCACATATCATCAGCTTGAACACCTTTGGAGCTTGATAGATATTGTTTGTACGAATACCCTGCACCTTCTTTTTTAGGTGCGATCAATGCGCCCTCACTTTTTAATTGATCGAATGTTTTTTGTGAATATGTTTTGAGCGACGTAATTCTATATGCGCCTTTAGGATCGTTATCAGGATTTTTAAACCTTTTTAAATAATCTTCAGAGTAAGGCATATAATCATGCTGAAAAGTATACTTGCTAGATTTTCTGTAATACATAATAGTATCGTGATTTACTGGAAATTTCTTAGCTCTTGCCTTAGAGCTGCCAGCAAAGGGAGATCTTTTCCATGCTAACTCTCCTAAACAATTACTAGCACCGAAAATCTCATCACAAATACACCTTAGATGATGTGACTTTCTCCAATCGCAATGAATATAAATCATGCCTGTGTTAGATAAAAGCTCTCGTAGCAAAATAATTCTTTCATACATGAATTGAAGGTATTCATCATTTGTCCATATATCAGTGTACTGTTTCTCTTCAAAATTACTTCTATCTGTCCCTACAGATTTAGCCTTAATTTTAATCTCTTTTTTATAATCAGCTTTAGAATCAAATGGAGGATCGATATAAATAAGATCGATTTTCCCTCTGTATTCTTTTAATAAATAACTCATTACTTGAAGATTATCACCCCAAAATATTTTATTAATCCAGCCATTAGCCTCTTCCCCATAAATTTCTTTCTTCTGGGCAGGATAATACTGAGTTGAAGTAAAAGGCCTCTTCCCATGCCAATGTAACATTGGGTAGCCTTTAATAGGTTCAAACTTATACTTGTCAACATTATCAAGACTATTAGTTTCATCAAGGTCTAAATTATTTTGCTCTGGCATCACTTTTTCCCTTAAATTTCCAGTTCTTTCTATCACAATAACTTCTCATATCACAGTCAACACATGTTTTATCAGGGCGTTCTGCAATAGCAAAGTCTTTATTTTCAATTCTGTTTACAATCTTGTCGAATACATTGATGGTATTATTTATTGAAGTATCTTTTTTATTAAAAGAAATAGTCGGCAGCCCTGTTTCTTCACCTGTAAAATAAAGATGCATCTTGCTTACTTTATGGCCAGTACGTTCTTCAACTAAATGGGCGTACACTTCTAATTGACGCTGGTGGTGTTGAATCCGATCAGAATTTTTCTCCATATCAGGCTTTTTTTCTGATTTAAAATCAATAATCTCTACCGTGTTATCTTCACCCACTATAAGATCGACACTTCCTTTTAATATGTACTGTTCTTTTACTAAAGATATATCTACTTCGCATTCTTTTATATCTGACCAATTATCTGCTTTTCGATCTACATAGCGCATAACATGTTTTAGTGCCGCACCTAAAGTTGACTCCCCTAAATACATTCTTTCTCTATTTGCTAGATTACGATAGTTATCATAAAACCAAGTTTCAATATTTTCTCTTTTTATTAAATGCTCTTCATTACGTAGAGCGGCTTTATGGACATCCTCAAGCGTTTCATGTACTAATGTACCGAAAAGCATAGGGCTTGCTTTTATAGGTTGAAACTCTAATTCTTTAAAGAAACGATATTGCTCTGCACATGTTTCAAATAAAGTAATATGAGACGTAAATGCATACTCACGCTTTATATTTACATCTTTTACCACATCAAAGTGAAGTTGATTTAACTGTTCTTTGCAATCTCGCCAGGATTGTAGGTCATCTACATATTGAGAGAAATACTTAGAAGGTGTTCTGCCTGTGCCTAGCCTTTCCTGATCTGTAAGCACTAATAAATTTTGTGCTCTTGAATAAGCGGTATAATACAAACGCCAGAAATCAAAAAACTTTGTTGATTCTAGTGGTTCAAATGATTCTCTATTCAAATAACCCTGCTCTAATACCTCATCAATGTCTTTATATTGTTTACGCGGCGAACTTCCCAGTGAACCTACCATCACTACTGGAAATTCTAATCCTTTGGACTGATGGATTGTTAAAAAAGAAACATATCCTGAAGGAGCGTACTCTGAAACATCTTCATATTCATCGATACCGCCATCCTTAAGAAACTTAAAGAATTGATTAAACAAACTACGTAAATTTCTATCTAGATATTTCGGATTAAGAACACTAACATGATGTAAATATTCAAATTTTGCTAACAACCGTGACATTGTTGCGAAATTGCGCTGAGCTCTTGCGTTACCTGTATCTACATCCATATATTGAGAAAACAATGGGAACTGCAATAAATCATAAAACAATCCACTAAATGCATAATCTGCATTTTTGCTTAATCCCATATGTCGCTTCGCTGTAACTTGGCACCACTCCAGTAAATCTTTGTTTTCAGGTTTAGCAACCTCTTCCATGAATGCTTTTAAACAATCTTCATCATAGTATTGCCAGATTGAGAGACTTACTCCTTCTTTTGGTGCTCTAATACTTCGGAACTGAGGGAAGACTAATAATAAAGCTCCAATCATTAAGAGTATTTCTTTTCGGTCAAAATAGAGGTTTGCCCTTGGAGAATAAACAGGTATACCTCGTCCTTCAAGTCCTTGTGCCAGTTCTTTTACCTTGGCGTTTTTAACCGATTTAAATAGAAATGCAACTTGATTCCAATCAGTTAAGTTACCTTGTTCTTTTAGGTTGGTTAATAAGGCATGAACTTCATCAACCCACTCATCACCCACATCAGATATTGCCTTTACTACCGTAGGGCCAACTTCAAATTCATCTTCTCTAGGCTTAATATTTTTTTGATAACGATAACTTTGACCATTAACCTCCCATACTTGATCGTCCATCCACTTATTGTAGAAATGAATGATATCGGGATGAGATCGATAATTTGTAACCAGGTTAATTTGCTTGCACTTCCCTTTTTCAAAATTCTGTGGGAACTGCAAAATATTACGAATAGTAGCTCCACGGAAACGATATAATGCCTGGTCATCATCCCCTACCACACAAATATTTTGCTTATCACCCATCAAGAGTTTTAGAATCATTTCCTGAATGGTATTTGTGTCCTGATACTCATCCACCATTAAATAGCTAATTCTGTTCTTTAATGATTCAAGCACAACCGAATGGTTACGTAAAAGTTTTAGTGCTTCAAGCTGAATAGTAGAAAAATCTAATGCATTACGTTCATCAAGTAATGTTTGATAGAGTTCATAACATTCACCCAGTGCAATCAATGCTGTGTCGCCTGATACTAATAGGCGGTTATGATCTATTGCTTCTTCTGTTACCTTATTAATCCAGTGAATAAGGTTATCTGATTTCGACCAAGCTGGAGTTTTATCACTACCTAATATTTGATCTGCATTCTCTATCTCTCGAAACTTGTTTAGGTTCTGATAAAGATAATATTGTTGGTCAAATTGGTCCATGAGGACAAAACTGCGTTTGAGCCTTGTATATTCGCGATAGTCTTCAATTATTCTTAAACAAATCGAATGGAATGTGCCTAGAAACATCTCATTGATATTAAATTCAATACCAAGCTCTAAAAGTCGATTAGAAATCCGAGTCGTTAACTCTTGTGCTGCTTTATCAGTAAAAGTAACAACAAATAAAGCTTCAGGTTCTACCCCGTGGTTTTGGATTAGATTTATAATCCGCTCAACAAGCGTGAACGTTTTACCTGAACCAGGGCCAGCGATAATTAACAACGGGCCTTCGGAATGATTTATTGCTTCTAATTGTTGTGGGTTTGCATTCGACATTTATTAAACATCCATTGTTTAAAGTGGATCTTGCTGAAATCCAGGAGCAATAATCAAGTTATCAACACCATATAAGGCTTGCCTATTGTTAAGCCATAAATGATATTCAGCTCCATCCAACGTTGCATCAGCTGTGCAATCAATATTCCAACGTCGAAGTAAGTACCCTGCAACAGCAGCTCTAATATTTATATCTAAAACACCATCTACCATGCCATAGTCTGTTTCAATAGTTTTTTTATGCTTAAGCCTGGGATGAGCCACTAACTTAAGTTCCACGATTCGATTCCACTGAATATCTTCTGTTTGATACTCCTGTTCTTCTATAAGACTATCAGTAAGAATTATTGGATTAGTTATACGAGTAAGTACAAAATCAGTGAAACGGTTCCTACGTCGATCATAAGCTCTAACATGCCAGCGAAGTCCATTATCAACTAAACTATATGGAACAATTTCTCTTTCACTGAACCCACTACTTACTGAGCGATATTGAATTGATAAAGGTTGTTTGTTGTAGATGGCTCTAGACAACATTGCTAACACTTCAAGACTAGGCTTATTCAGTTGAGATGGGGTCTCACAATTTATAAACGATTTATGCTCATAAACAATATCATCACCAATTCCTGAAGATAGCGTTGAAAGGACTCTGCTAGATTTGTATTCGAACAAGGAATCAAAATTAGATGTTGTCGTGTACAACTTAGCTTTGGTGTCATAAATCAGGTTCTGTCCCGCAAGTTCCTTATAAAGTGCAATATCCCTAGTTGCTGCTGCTTCCTTCATACCAAAACGCTTTACTAGATCATTTCTACCAATGCTACCAAGAAAATAAAGCCGAAAGTCTATATGCGATAAACGTTCTTTTTGTGATTGATTAATGTCATCCACTGAAGCCTTCCCTCAAAACTTGTTTTAAAAAATTTAGTTCATCCTATCAAAATCTCATATACAGGTCAATTTAAGCTATTGACATCATCATTATGATTAGCGTATAGTATTATAAAGATCATGATAGGGGAAGATATTTTGAACAATAAAGAATTCATACTGGAATTATGGCGTATATGGGTATCACGTCGGCTTAGTAAGTGGGCTGCTAGCTTTCTAATTATCAGCGGTATTGGGATGCTGAACCCTCAATGGTGGTACGGACTTGTTAACGCAGCATATATGCAAATTACTAGCTCCCGAATGCCTCCTTTAGATGAATCACCTACAACTGGCTGGATACTTCTAATACTAGGGCTCGTCATGGTTGTCCTTAGCGTATGGGAAAGTAAACGTACCAGAAATAAAGAAGTGATTGGAATTCGTCACAAATCAATAGGCAACTTCCCAAAAGAAGCTATAAAACCTGACTTACCTTTTCTTCAGAAACTCTGGCACTACCGAGAGATAGATATCGATCATAGTGATTCTTATGTAGATGGGGTTCTAATTGATCACCAATCAATACTACGTCGAATTAAAAAGGTCCCTGTTGAACTTGATGGTATTCTTAATACAAACACTGATATACCTGTTGCCTATTATGGTCTGACACATATTCCACTTGCATTTTATTTGGGATATTTGCTTGCTGATAATAAATATAAAATCCAATTGTATGAGCTAAACAATGACTCAGGAAGATGGAATCAACTAAGCGGTGTTATTCCTTCTCTAAGACTTATTACTGATTACAAAAATCTTGCTAGCTCTACTGAACAAGGTGATGTAATTCTATCCATTGGAATTAGCTATCCTGTACATCATTCAGAAATAGATGAATTAGAGATTCCAAATGAATTAGGTCGAATTAGTATTGAAGTTGAAAACCCTACAAGACAATTAATAAATAACCAAGAACAGATTGAGCAAGTTTGTAACGAGTTCAAATCAACCTTAGAGCATATTAAAAATACCTGCCCTAATAGACAGAGGATACATTTTTTCTATTCGGGACCAATCTCTCTCAGCTTTGCATTAGGACGCTGTATCAGTGAAAGGATTGACTCAGAAATAGTTATTTACAACTATTCAATCAAGGAAACCCCTAAATACAACTGGTCACTATCACTAAACAATTCATTCACTTCTATAAATATTTCACCCAATCCTAATAAAGGAGAAAATCATGCCTCAGCATAATATGCACACTGACCTTAATGATTTCTACAGCAATCATGTTCGATTAAAGGACGAGATTAAACATTTACGTGGATTACGAGATACAAACTTAAATAGACTCAAAGATGGCCTCAAATCTTTGGGTAAACCAGTTTTTGTCAAAAGTCTCGAGCAAGGCAGCATCCCTATGCATACAGCTAATAAAGCCCCGAATAATGACTATGACATTGATATAGCAGTAATCTTTGAAAAGGATGATTTACCTTCATCCCCATTAGAGGCAAGAAAACGTGTGGCCAATGCTATCAATGAAAAAGCAAATGGTTTTAGTCGTGAACCTGAAGCAAGAACGAATGCCGTAACTGTATGGTACGCGGATGGGTATCACGTTGATATTGCGGTTTATAGAAGAAGTGAAGATTTTTGGGGAACCGAGATTTTAGAACATGCTGGTGCTGAGTGGTCTGAGCGTGACCCCAAAGCAATTACTGACTGGTTTATTGCAGAAATAAAAAATCAGAGTCCAAGTGAAAATACGTGGTTAAAACCTAAAGTAGATAGTGGACAAATGAGACGAATAATTCGATGGATTAAATGTTTCTCAAAAGGACGTGAAGGATGGAACTTACCTGGCGGACTTATTATTTCTACATTAGTAACTGAATGCTACAAACCAAATAATGATCGAGACGATGTAGCACTCTATGACACGTTGAAATCAATAAAAAACCGACTATCTATATCTTGTTCCGTTTATAACCCAGTTGATAGCTCACAAGAACTTACTCAAAAACAGCAGTTTTCAACTCAGGTCAAAAACTTAAAAAAGAGACTTGGCTCTGTTATAAAGAAAATGGATGTACTTTTTGATGACGATTGTACTGATGCGAAAGCAAAGAAAGCATACAACTATATGTTTCAGCATGAATATTGGAATTTCGATAATTCAAAAGCTTCTAGTAAATCATTAGAACATAATGATGGTTATTCAGTGAGCCTTAAGATGGGTTCTGCTAGAACTAGTGGCGGCATACTTACAGCACATAACATATCTAGTGGAAGGATTTTGCCTAAACGAGTTCATTTGAAATTTGAAGCCACTACAAATGTACCGTCACCATTTAGTATTAGATGGAATGTCATAAACACCGGAGTTGAAGCTGAAGCTATTAATGACATGGGGCATAGCTCGGTTTCTACAAATAGTACTCAATGGGAAAGAACTTCCTATCGTGGCAATCATCATATGTTATGCGAAATTATAAAAAATCATGAAGTAGTAGCATCTAGTAAATTTAACGTTAATATTAGATGATTTTAAGGAAGACAACATACATTAAGGAACTTTAAATATGATTAAATTAGTTGTAACAGAACTCTTTATGTCTTTTTTTATAGGTAGTGTTCCACTTATAATATGGCATTCAAATAATACACAACCCTTGATGTCTAACTTGACCTTACTTAACCCCAGTTACCCTGTAATTATATATCTAGTATCATTATTTATAATAAATATTTTTGTATATTATATGGACACTAGTAGGCTAAATCTGCCAGAAAAAATAAGTAATAAAATAAATGATGCACATCAATTAACTCATCAAATTGGCTTTGGTATACATAGCATTTATAGAGCGATAACAGGTGCTTTACCGGTTGCAATACTTATCTTACTTGTCAATACGGAAGAAAATATTATTGTATCAGCCATAGCGATTTCAATAATGTTTTTTATTTGCACGTTACTAGCGAGTTGTTTTTTTTCATGGATCTCATTAAGCACTAAGCCTCGTGAAAAATTTATTTAGAAATAGTCAAATCTTTATTAATGAAGAGGCCATCAGGTTTTATATAATAATTTCAAATCACTCAAATCATCAATTAAAATATCCTCACCATTCTCAAAATATTGTTTTCCATTTTTACATCTATAAACATGAATCAACTGTTCATCATGATATTTCCCAATGAGAATTTCAGATAATAAGCATAAATTATTTTCCCCATTAATATTCTCATATCTTCTGGATAAAAGATAAACATCAATATTATAAGTTTTGTTTTGGTTAATAAACTGCAATACATCGTCAGCACTAGAAAACATAATGGTCTCTAACATCCCCCCATTAGCTTCATTACTTGGGATAATGTACTCAATTAGAAAAAATGATATATTCAAATTAACTACCACAGCACGATACTGGTGTTGATCTCCAGGCTCACCAAATATACCTTTAAGTGGTGTAATAACTTCAAACTCATCAAATGTAATAAAATTCATAGATTTCTACCAATAATACTTAGAATAGCTGTATTTTGTTAAGGTCATTTCTACCCTAAATTTGTCGATTGTCCCCTTTTTGGGGACAACTGTATCATGTCACTATTATAGTGACAATGAAAAAAACAATAACATCAAATAAGTACATATCACTCATCACGTGGCTTAAAGACGAAAGAATTAATCAAGATCTAACTATGAGAGATTTAGGGTTGTTAATTGATGAACCGCATCAGTTTATAGGTAAAATTGAAACTTACGAAAGAAGGCTAGATGTGTACGAATACATACAGTACTGTAAAGCACTGGGGATTGATCCTTTAAATGGTATTAAGCTGTTATTATGATTAATTTATTAAGATATATTACAGAAAGACAATATTTAACTTAGTATCTATCATTAATTACGACTTGAAATACTATCACTTAAAAATATCTCTATTGCCTCAAATTGTTTTGGTGAGAGCACAACATGGGTACCCATCGGCCTCTTCAACGTTAATCGTTGCATACTTCTATTTTTCTCAATGTCTAAGTCATGAATATAATCAGTAAGTTTCATAAACTCATGAATGCCATTTCTTACATGGTATAATAGCTCATCATTATTTTGTTTTGGTTCAACACTCATTAAGCCATTTGTTTTAGGACCTACACCAATAACTGCAGCAAGGTTTACGGGGTTTATTTTAGAATATTCTTCTTGCCACTTTCTAAGCTCTTTATATCGCACTTCAACTAAGTTCAATCGAGTACGAATTTGATCAATATATGTTTTTGTCCTTGAATCAAGATTGTCTGATGGATATTTATGTGAATTATCAGAGCTATCTATATTAGGCTTTGGCTGACGACGTCTATTTAAATGATTATATTCAAGTATTCTTGCATCAATATAGCGTTTGAGATTTTTATTATTCTGTACTGTTTGTTTTTTGGGGCCTCCAAACTCCTTGGTTGCAATATCTGCAACGCGCGAATAATTCATTATCCCACACACACTTACAATTAAATCACAAGATGCTTTTATATTATTAAGACTCTTAATTCCCTTAGTTCCGATTTCCAAATATAGAGAATCATATATTGCTGAAGCAGATTCAATACTCATAATTCTCTTCCTAGTTTATATCATTAACGAAATTAAATTTATCTGGTAACAATGACTCAAATGTTAAACTTGAATTACTATTTTTTGCATTATTAAATATACCTTCTATTAGTTTATTAAATTCATTTTTATTATTTTCATTCATATTTAACCCCTTACTATTATCAAGTGAATTTTGAATCTCATGAGGACCAACTATTGATGCCATTATTTCCGAAGTTATAAATGCAACTTTATCCTTCGTTTTCTCATCGCTAATATTAAGTAATAATAATTGAGGGTTTTCATGAATCATTATACGATCCATAAATTCACGCATTTGTGAACGAGAAAGCTCTGAACTATAATCAATTCCACCTTGAAGATGTGCTGCAAGCAATGTTTGTCTAGCCAACTCGAACTCACCAGTTTTCTCCATACGTAGTTCTAGCTGAGGTAACAAATCAGTTGATGTTGATGTAGATAAAAGAGGCACTATATTGTTTGAATTTTCCTTTAAAACGGAAAGATATTCATCTAAATTATCAATTGTCTGTAATGCCATCTGAACTCGATTCATCCATTCTCTTACTAAAGGCTCGAGTTGCCTTTCAATCTCTTCGATCTGGCTTTTCAAAGTCGATATTTCATATTCATTATTAAATTTTTCATCTTTATCCCATTGTAAACTGCTCAATGTCTCTGAATAAGAATGTTGCTTCTTTCCTACACTTCTTATTAAAATAAATAATTCGTTAATTATCATTTGATGTTGAACTAAATGTGCTGGAGTTGTACAAAAGAATCTACAATTACCGCATCCACCATCAACCGGCACATATGATACTTTATTTTTTTCATTTCCAATCGAATCAGTATTTAACACCTGCCCAATATTACAAGCAGTTCCACCTAACGGGCATAATCCTCCAGGTTTTTGAACAAAACCTAAATAATCACCTAATAGTAAGTCGTTCGGAATATTATTTATATGAAATCCGGAATTTATGGTTATAAATTTTTTTTCTCTCATTACATCTAATTTAATTTCTCCCCATGAATCTAATAGATCGCTTTTTGATACTTTTTCTAAAATCAAGCTCCTTATAAAATCGGGTGTTTGCTTGTTATAGTGGAGAGTCATAGTGGGAGCGGTATGCCCAACTATCATTTGAACAATATGATATGGGATTCCTAATTCAATAAGATAGGAAACGCCGTAGACACGTAAACTATGGAGATCATAAATACAGGATCTTTTTTCGTATCTAGAACTAGTATTATTTGATGGGATAGTGAGTGAAACATTAACTTTTTGGTCATGTAATATTTTCTCGGTATGGAATGCCAATGCATTGAACAGTCGTTCAATTTTCTGCTTTGACACAGGTGGATTATATTCAGTACCATCTTCCTTGTAATACTTACTAGTCATGTCTCGAAAAATCGGTGTGAAATAAGGATATTCTTCACTTAAACTTTTATTTATTCCCTTACTATCTTCTGATGTATCAGAGAATGTTATCGGGCAAGGTTTTGAATCATATTTTTTCAGCCATTTTAACTGAGATGTAATGATCTCGTATGGACGATCTAGATAATTAGCTTGTTTAACTAACTTAACAATATCACCCTTATGTAATTCATCGCCTTTTGGCCACCATATCTCATAACCTTTAATACATTCAGGATCCCACATCTGTGTTTTATTAGTGCTAACATAAATACATAATTGATCATTATCTTGTATTAAAGAATTTTGAATTGGTTGAAGAACACCCGATGGTCTTTTATAGACCTCTAAATGAGTTTTACCATTTGGATAGCACCAATTTTTCAATTCATGGTTATTAATTACATATTCTTCTTTTTCAGTATCCCATATTTCATGATCCATTAGTCCTTGATCAAGCCATCTAGCTTGTTTACCTCGGACTGGTAATATCAACATTAATGCTACCAATCTAGCGCGGGAAGGACACCAAATATATTCAGGTTTTTTTTCATTTAGCTGATTTTTATCATACCAGTCCCACTTTAATTCATCTCGTACAAAGGAATATGTTGGGTTCCCATCGTTATCAGGTGAAAGAAGAACATGAAGCATAGCTTCATGAATATTTGTTGGAATCCTCTGTCTATGAGTAGCAGATTTACTTTTTTCTTTAAAAGGATTGCTAAGATGCTGAAATGGATTATCGTGAATAAGTGGTGGATGTTCATTTTGTAAATAACCATAGTTTTGAACTAGCTTAAAAGCACGACTAGCATTACCCCATAACGTAGACTTTCCTTTAGCATCACTGTTTTTAATATATTTATAAAAAGTGCCCTCTTTATTTGGATTTTTTGGGTCACGAATATCAGTAATTTTAATTTCACTAGGAGACTGAAACCCTTGCTCAAACCATGCCCATGAAATTACAGATCTTGTTAAAGCACGTATTAAAGGATCACTAGAGTTACATGCAAATATGAGCCTCTCTGCAAAAATCAGCCATTTATTTGGTAATTTTCTTTCTCTAAGCCAATCAAGGGAATAATGATGTGGTCTTTTATTACGTTTTGCCTTCAAGCGATTTAATGTTTGTATTGGAAAAGGAGTTAGATCGTGAGTCTCAGCATACGAACTCAACATTGGAGAGAATGTAGAATTTATTAGATTTGATTCTATTATGTGCTGTACTAATTCAGATATATTATAAGGCATATCAAGAATTGAAGTGATGTTACTACTGATCATTAGACGATGTAAAAATGTTTTTCGAGTGAACTTAGCGCTACTTGTATCTTTCAATAAAGAAGACAATGCCATTAGTTCTTTATATAAGCCTACCAAATGTCCCGGTTGAATACACGACGGCAATATCACTATTCTTTTAGAACATAGCAAACCAAGTAATATTGAACATGACGAGCAAAATGCCTTCAATAGCCTTATATCTTTTCCAGTATTTACATATCCAATAGGAATATTAAATGCTTTAATAGATTCAAATATATCATAATTTCTTTCATTAAATAAATTCGTATCAAGATTATGTCTTTCAAATTTAATATCAAATGCAAATGTAGCTATAATACTTAAAGATTTTTCAATACTTATATTGTTTTTATTTAAATGAGATAATAAGTCTCTCAATAATATGTTTCGAAGTAAGCATAGAGAATAAATATTTTTATCTGCTGTAATAATCTTTTCATCCATCTGTATAGATTTAGAAAATATCTCAGCCAGTGTTTTAATTTGAGATTGCTCATCAATGCAATTATTTGACAACCAATCTGCAATACTTTTCCATGTAACATATCCAGATCTACACTTAAATTCATTTCGATTAAATCGAGACACTTTTTGTAAGTTGAAGTAACTTTTAAATCGACTATTTTTTAATCCTTCTGATAATTTTTCATTGCTCCTCAGTAAAATTGATTTTATATATTCTTCTATGTGTGATATTAAATTCTCTTCGAGATACTCATTTATAAGTCCCACTATGCTTGTTAATTGAATGGACTTATCAAGCACAATAATTTTATTAGTACTTGTATTAAAGTATACGGCCTTTCCTGACCAATAACCTTTAGTTTCTACAAGAATAGAAGTATCTTTTGTTACGTCGTAATTCATTGGCACGTTTACTCACACCATGATTCAGGAACATCAATAGATTTAGAGCCTGGTAGTATCATATAATCTAAAACTTTAATGCCCGCGTTTTCTAAAATTGCTTTATTAATAGCATTTCGTACATCTTTACTTCGTAAGTGATAATACACTTCAGTTGAAGTAACTGATGCATGATGCATCAATGTACGAGTCATCTCAATCGGCAAATTGAGTATAGATGCACAATACTCGCCGTACATGTGTCGTAAAGAGTGTCTCCCTAATCCACAATTCCCCATACCAATTCTCTTTAATGAAGACATCCACGCTTTTCTGATACCACCAAGCTTCATTGGTAATCCAAAATTGTTTTTATTTACATTGATAAAAAGATAAGGATGAAAAGGCCAATCACTAGGCTTATCAAAAAAATATTCATTCATATATTCCATATAAACCTGCTGAAACTTACTGCCGAACCTTGGATCACACCAAAATACTTCATGCCAATAATGGATTCTTCCATCTCCAGATATTATATTTTCACCGCCCTCTGAAAAAGTCATTCCTTTAAAACCAGCATGATCAACACCAAGCTTACCTAGCGTCCTTGGTTTCAAATTAAATAACTCTGGAACAGTATATTTAAATTTTTCATTACTAAAGCACTTGTTAAGATACTCAGCTCTTGTACCTGTTCTTGAATTAGATTCTTCATCCCAAGATATAACCCCTGTCTCTGGATCATCAAGTCTAATACGTGCACATCCAGTATTATCGACACCTAATATATCAGTGCCATAAAGATGTAATGGTTCACTGCCTCGAAGCGATCCCCCACCCATTAATAACCACAACATTTTATCTCGTGGATTAGGTGTACTTTCAATCAGATCTACAAATCGTTCTATAGGGAAAACTTTGGGAATTTGTTTTTTCCCCACGACAAAACGATTGTGTTCTATATATAGTTTGTGAACATGCTCAACTTTTTTGTTTGTATGCGATGGGAATAAGTGAAGCATTGGATCCCACTTTGTTCGTTGTTGAAAGTCATGATAGCGTTCCCAACTAGAAATAAACCTTTCTTCTGACGGATTCATTCTAGAAGCACCATGAAATACGGACTGCCACTTATCAAATAAGTTTATTGATGTGAGGTATCGTTGAACAGTCTTTTTGCTATGATTAGGTTCCCATTCCATTAATTCTGAACCATAACGTTTAGCATTTAAAAAGTCTGAAATTAAATTTTCGGCTTGACTATCATTTAAGGCTTTATTTCCAAAAGTCCGATAGTGAAAATCATATAAGTGCATTACGCCTCTGATATGTTGATCTAATAATGAAGGTGTTATTCCTTCCTCAACTAACCAATATATCCATTGATTAATCGTGTACCCAGGGTGCCCATCCTGCAATATAACCAAAGGTATTACTCTATTTGGGAAATCGACAGTGTAAATCCACTCAATTTGATATGTATTTTTCTTTTGCAACATTAACACTCTCTTAATTACTTAAACATATGATATGTATTTGATTAAAAATCAATCAAAAAAATATCTATTACTAAGTAATAGGCATAAGAGTTCCGTCGGGGCAAATATAGTAAATATATAAACTAAAATTATGCATTAAAAGAAATTCGGTATAATTAGTATACGTACAGAGATTTAGTTAAATGACATTAAAAAGGAGAGATTTATTACTTAATACCCTTTTAAAGGTAATATTTAAAGGCTAAAAGTATGGCTTAATAGGTACACATAATATTTTTTGCTAAGTATTGTTGATGATATTCTTCTGCGTAATAGAAATTATCTGCTGTTTTAATTTCAGTTGTTATTTCAGGATAACCAGCCTTCGTTAAAGCCTTCTGATATTCATTTTTTGTTAGATTCGCTAGCTCTAGTTGTTCTTTTGTCGTGGTATAGATGCCAGATCTGTAT
>Ga0316205_10001765_pt1 | contig 25278 bp, 17 predicted proteins | sample 3monthpyrite_MG_FD_204941 | JGI IMG/M metagenome (GOLD analysis project Ga0316205, IMG submission 204941) | Microbial mat bacterial communities from mineral coupon in-situ incubated in ocean water Damariscotta River, Maine, United States -... | ecosystem: Environmental > Aquatic > Marine >... | reverse complement strand
TTGGTGCATACGATTGTAGTTGAGTATCTACTATTGCAATCTCATTTTCTAACACGCTTATCTGAGAAAAACTTTGCTGTAAAAGAAAATTAATCCCCGGAAATGAAGCCATTATTAAAAATAGCAATAGCATCCCATGCCATTGAAGCTTAAATATTTTTTGGCGATCTATTACATATTTTGGTAAAAAAGAAATATTGATAAAGGTTTCTTTTTTAAAACCAGATGCAGCCCATGCAGCTCCAATTGCTGTTGTAAATGCTGATATTGATTCAATAGTATTGTCTTGAGGGTCAAATAATGAATCTGAAAATTCAAACTCAGATACTTCAACATCAGGAAAGCGCTCTTTAAAAAATGAGATGCCCTCTTCGCCTAAAGAATTGTTAGCAATAATCAACCGATCTAAATTAGGTACTTCACCGGTATCTAACTGAAATAAAATTTTACTAAACACGGTGTTCAGAAATTTTCTAGATCTAACACCTTCTGTAATAATTGGTGAAACGAGCCAAAGTCGAGAACCTTTTAAGAAAATTACACGGCAATTTGTTTCAGAAAACTGAATTACACAAGTAATCTTATCATCATCGAGTTCATAATTCGCTTTAACCAATCCGAGAAGAATCGATTCATCTGGTAATAGTTCTCCTATAAATATTTTACCGCGATAAAGCGTTTGTACCCTATCAACAAGAGAAAGAAGCTTTGATTCTTCATCGATACTGGAAACTACAAGTGCACCGTCATCACGAACACCATAAGAATAATAGTCCTCAGCTTTGGGCTCACCATAGAGTGCTTCTAATCGATCGTCAATTACTATTTTTAGATCTTTCTTTTTTACTTCAGTAAAATCAACATCTTTTATTACCTGAAAAATTGCAGTACCGGCAGGAATATTCAATCCTAAATCAACCCGTTTTGCATTAATTCCACTTAGATAATTATAAAGCTGTATTTCATTTGATGCCGGACTTTCAGTCTCATCTACCATATCCACATCAATAATTTCATCACCAGACTCAAGTTCATTAATCTCTAAGTCAAGATCGTCACCAAAGTCTCCAAGTAAATCATCATCTAAATCACCGAGTAAATCATCATCTAAATCACCGAGTAAATCATCTTCTATGCTTAGCTCAGGAGGTGAAGAATCCCCACTTAATGCACTGTCTAAATCAAAAACATCGTCACTGTTTGTTAAATCACCAAATAAATCATCCGGGGTAGTGTCTTTTGAAGGAGATTTAAGTTTTTCTAAAAGAGCTATTTTGTCAACTTTAACTAATTGAATTTTCTTATCACTAATTCGAATAATTGCAATTTTTAAACTCTCACCTTCTAGGCTGATTCCGGTATATGATTTACCTATTGCCATCTAATAATTCACTTCGCTTAATAATTGAACCATCTTGGTTTTATTATTCGAGTGATTTAAAGCTGATTCTTTCGAAATCTTACCTTCATCAAACAGTCGTTTTAAATCTTGTTCCATCGTATTCATGCCCTTTTCTCTACCTTCCATCAACATTTGATAAATTTCACCAACGTTGTTATTTCGTATTGCAGCACGAACAGATGAATTAGCTATTAATACTTCTTTCGCTAATACTCTTTTACCATCTAAACTTGGCACCAATTTTTGACTAATTACGCATGTCAAAACATCAGCTAATCTTGACCGAACTCGATTTTGTTCTTCTGCAGGCATTTCGCCCAAAATCCGTTCTATACTTTCCATAGCCGAAGATGTGTGCAATGTACCAAAAGTTTTATGACCTGAATCAGTAATCTCTAATGCAGTCATAATAGTTTCCGGATCTCGGAGCTCACCGATAACAATTATATCAGGATCCTGTCTTAAAGCTTGAATTGCACCATCTTTAAAAGAATGTACATCACTTCCAATTTCTCTATGTCTTACAACACATCTTATTGGTTCATGAATTAATTCAACAGGTGACGCTATAATTACAATATGGGCATCAACGGTGCGATTATTAGCATCAATTATTGTATCCAATGTTGAAGATTTTCCAGATCCGGTGATTCCGGTAACGAGTGTTAGACCATATTTATAATACTTCAAGCTCACTGCTTTTGCCACCTCAGAATGAACACCAAGAGATTTAAATGGACGTATCATATTATCGATTTTCCGCATATTCAAGCCCAAATGATCTAAATCGAAATACATATCTGCCCTAAAACGCTGAGTTTTATTTTTACTTACATTTATTGAATATGAGAAATCGAGATTTTTATTTAAGAGTAAATTTTTTCGTTGGCTGGCTAATAAGATATTATGTAGAAGAATGTCGGTTTCCAGAAATGGAATTTTCTTAGATAATTTAAGCGGATTTTTATCGCCAAATACTCGATACCAAATTTTACCGGCACAGCCCGGTCCTCCAACATCTATATCTGAGGCATTAATTCGGATCATGTTTATAAGCAGTGAGTCAAGAACCTCTTTAAGATCAACTCTTAGAGAAATATCTGCATCTTCAATTAAATCTCCGATTCTTTGATGCAGTTCGGAACCTCGCGCAGTTTTTGGTATGCGATCTATAATCGGCTGTATTAGCCCCGATATTTTATCTAAATCTATTGCCGCCATTATTTATCCCACCAATCGATGGGAAATAATAGATAAAATTAACATTGTTTTGTTACGAAAAATCTGTCTTAAAATTAAAATAATTGGCAATATATCTACCAATTCGAATCATTTAATAATCGTTTTTTAAGATTTAATAATTGAATATTCATATTACTGATTTTTCTTTGCTGTATTTCGATGATATTTTTGGTAAAAATATTGAATAATTTTTCAGGCTTTTTTCTAAAGAAGTTTAGAGCTTCATACCGCTCATATCGTAACAATATACACTCTCCTTCTGCAGTTACTTTCGCCATTCTACTGTTTTTACTAAACAAAAATGCTTCACCTAAAAAATTACCTTCAGATAGAGTTGCCAACTGAATATTGTCTTTCCATATTGCAACTTTGCCTTCTGCCACTAAATAGGCAGAATTTACATATTCTGATTCGTTCAGTATAATGTCATCTGAATGGAACTTCTCTTCTATCCCCATCTGCAAGAATTCTAGTACATCCTCATAATGGAAATTCTTTAGCAATAAAGGTGGTTCCTTTAAAAACTTTTTTATGTAATTAGCCATCCACTCCTTCGATGACTCCGTACCTGTAGTCATAAAACCTCACTATTTAGTACCATCAATTAAATATGTGTTAAAATCACCAATAAAAAAACCCAAAAATTGCTTAATCATCTATAGTAGACGCAATAATTTCTTCGATGGTGGTTATTCCTTCTTTTATTCGCTCTCGCCCCGATCCTCGGAGCGTCAACATACCTTGACTAACGGCCATATCTTTAATAGCACCTTCGTCAATATCGCCACCTGCATCCAATATCATTTGCTTAATCTCTTTAGAAAAAAAGAGTGCTTCATGAATTGCAGATCGGCCTTTGTATCCGCTTCCACTACATTTTTCGCATCCAACGGTCTTATAAAAAGTCGTCGTTTCTATCTCTTCGTCTGTAAATCCTAATCCTTTAGCTACTTCAGGATGTGGTTCGAAAACTTCTTTACATGTTTTACACAGACGCCGAATCAAACGCTGAGCCATCACTAAATTAACAGCATTGGCAATCAAAAATGGTTCAACTCCCATTTTATACAATCGAGAAACAGCACTTGGCGCATCGTTAGTGTGCAAAGTTGAGAATGTTAAGTGACCTGTATTTGCCAATTTTATTGCAATTTCAGCAGTTTTTAAATCACGAATTTCACCTACCAATACTATATCCGGATCATGACGAAGAATTCCCCGAATACTTTGATCAAAAGACATCGATGGCGATATTTTTAATTGCCTTGCCCCGTCGATTATATATTCTACAGGTTCTTCAACAGTAAGTACATTCTTTGTTGGGTCAATCACAGAATAGAGCGCAGCAACTAATGTTGTCGATTTACCACTTCCCGTTGGCCCTGTAATAATTACGATACCGGATGGTTGTTCAATTGATTTGACAAAATTGTCCTTTGCAATTTTCTGTAGCCCAAGTAAATCCAAGTCTCTGATTACTTTCCTGTCATCTAATACTCGAATAACTATAGATTCAAATTTTCTATCATATTGATTACCAACAATGGGCATGATAGATACACGGTATCTGATATTAAATCCATCTATTACACGCTGAATAAAGCCATCCTGAGAGGAATCACGCTCAAAACGATCAACATTACGTGTTTTATCTTTAATTACTGCAGAAATGGCCTCCGGTTTAACATTCTTTTGTTGATACCAAAGTTGAAGTTTCCCATCAACTCTAAAACGAATATCAGTAGTTGTTGGCCCACTTGGAAGAATATGTAAATCACTAACACTCTGACGAACTGATTCCACCAACATTCCTTCAACCAAAGAATTAAGCATACTTTGATTGATTTCAGCATCAATCTCCTCCTCATCAACTTCCTCCTCATCTGTCTCAATGTTAGTCTCTTCGTAATCAATTTCTTCTAGTAGATCGAGAAATTCATTTTTCCGCTCATATACTTTGCCTAATATTTGCTCAACTAAATCATAATTACAATAAACTAACTCAGTTTGCTTGAAATTGAGCTTATTTATAATTGTTTGAATCTGAGGATCGGATGGATCGGCTGCTGCAATTGTTAAAGAACCATTTGTTTGCTGATAAGGCAATGATTTATGATGGACTAATTCATCTATGGTATCTTCGGGCAGTCGGTCTACATTTTTTTTAATGGATTCAATAATCTCATCAGGTACAATATCAACGTCAGGTAAAACCTCTCGAAAAGCATAAACCTTTGATATTTCACGCATTATTACGTGACGATTCAACCCAATGTCTTGAAACAGAATTTGACCCAGTCGCCGAGTACTCTCTACTGGTTCTTCTTCAAGAATCTGAAGAGCTTGTTCTAGCTGATCTGAACTAACAACTCCTTTCCTCACTAGGATATCGCCAATATGTCTACGAATATTGATTTTACCCATAATATGAGAATAAATGCCTTTTTTTAAATGCCAGCGTCAGGTTTAATAACCGCCGATTCTGATGATACAACTGTTATACTAATTAGTGCTACCATAATAAATAAATTTATAAACAAATTTATAGTATCAATTACAGATTGCATCTTATAAGTCGTTTGAATTTCATAATATTCAGCAAGTTGTTTCGCATTTTCTCTTAATGCACCAGATTCAGCACCAAGTCTAAACCTGCTTATTGCTGTTTGGGTAAAAACACCGGTTTCTTCAATACTTTCAATCAATCCAGCACCGTCTTTTAACATCTTCTTTATTGCTACTTCTTTAATTTGCTTCTCCATGTAGCTATTTCTACATGCTTCAGAAGCTACTTTGATAACTTCAATATTTGCACCAGATCCACTATATAATGTGTAAAATACTCTAGAAAATATTTCAATACTAGTTTTATGTAATAGATCTCCAATAACAGGTATATGAATAATAATCCTATCTATTACTAATTTACCTTTTACGGTATTTGCAAAATAAATAAGAATAACAATCGGTGTAGTTATGACAATTATTAACATGACCCAATAATCACGAAGCCAATAACTAATATCTAATGTGGTTGCTGTCATGGGTGGTAATGAGATACCCATTTCTACAAATAATTCTGCTGTTGAAGGGAAAATATAGCCTACATAAAACAACACAACTCCAATCACTGCAAATACAGTAACAGCAGGCATCATTAATGATCGTTTTAAATTCTTTTTAAATTCTGCATCTCTTTCTAAGAATTTAGCAGTGCTCTCAAATACTAATGCCATATTACCAGAAGTAGAAGCTACGCTAAGCATGTATGCAGCAAATTTTCCAAAAATTGTCTCATGCTTACTATAAACTTGAGAACCTTCTTTACCCTCTTTCAAATCCTTTTGTATCTCTTTTATTACTTCTTTCATCCGCTTATTGGTAGTATCCTCAATGAGCAGATTTAAAATTTCATCAAATGTTAAACCCTGTTTTAGTAAATCAGCGGATAAACTAATAAATGACACTACTTCTGTCATTGGTACGCCGCCAGAGAAATTGAATAATTTTTTATTTATGCTTACAATCTGATACCCTAATTTTATCAGTGCGCGTTCTAATTCCTCTTTACTGTATGCCTCCTGCTCTGCTGTAATCGTTTTCTTGCCACTCTTTTTAACCTTATATACAAAAACTGATTTTTGATCGAGCGCTTTAATTTTTAAGCCATTTGTTTTTGAAAGGCGATCAACTTTTATCTGGGCCTCTTTTTTATTTGAGGCTTCAAATTCAGTTTGAACAACTTTTCCTTTTTGAGAAACCGCTTTTAATCGAAATTGTGCCATAAATAATCTCTTCTTTTATTATTCCCAAATAACTTCATCAACATATATTACCGCAGTAAATGCATCTAATCCACTAAGTGGTGTTGCTGTTAACTTAAAATAGGTAGTCGAAGTTTCTGTAATCTCGAACATGGATACAGCATTGGCTGAATCTAACTGAATATCGAATAAAGAAATATTAATAAATGATTCACCGCCTCCTCCTAGCATCGATGGTTTCTTATAATACATTTGTCCGATACTAGCTGCCTCAAGAACATCTTGCTGAATTATATCATTTATTCCTTCGTCTCTGGCATCTGCGAAAATATTTATTGCAACAATAGTCATAACAGCTACAATAACTGTAACTATAAGAATAAGCATTAACTGTTGTTGACCCATTTTGCTAGAATATTAATTAATAAAAAAAAGCTTCTTCATTAAGATGAAGAAGCTTTTATCGAACAGTCACTCAAATTACTGGTTAGTAGCTTGAGACATATTATTTGGAGTAATTGTTGCAACAATAGAAGTTACTGCGCCACTAGCCGGAGTAGCTGTAACAGTAACAGTTTGAGCTGCCACAGTTGTCATAACATATGAACCATTTGGGTTTGCAGCAGAAAGACCACTGTTATAAACACTATCAGATGGGAAAGTAATGTTATTAAAAGTTAAACCAGTGAAAGTATTTCCACCGCCACCAAGCATAGTTGGCTTGATGTAGTATGCTTGTCCAGATGAAGCTATTTGAGCTAAATCCTGACGGACGGCATCAAGGTTAGCTGAATCTGCAGCACTTGAGAAGGTATTAATTGCTACTACTGTAGCGATACCAACGATTATTGTTACTAGAATTACGAGAAGTAATTGTTGTTGACCCATGATGATCTCCTAGGTTTTATTTATGTTTATTTAAACTCTTACGTTTGAAACCAAGTTCAGAAATACTCATTTAAAACAAAATTAGAATATTCTTAGCCGATTTTATTACAATATTACTATGAGTAATAATTGTAGATGATGTTACAAGCTAATAAAACATTACAGAATATTTCATATTAAATTATAATAACACCAACTTGAATGATATTTTCTCTCTTCACTTATTTATCGGCGTTAATTAATGAAGCTTAAGGGCAGCCAGTATTTAATAATTTTCCCTTTATGGTTGCTTGTATTTGCTGCAAGTAGCCAAGTAATGATAATTGCACCGATCCTACCAAAAATTGGAGCAGAATTACAAATATCAGAAAGCTTACTTGGAAATCTAATAACAGTTTATGCAACAATGCTTGGCATTTGTGCAATAATAGTTGGTCCATTATCAGATAAAATTGGGCGTAGAAAGATATTATTACTAGGAAGTTTTGGAATGACCATTTTCCTGCTTCTGCATGGTGCCGCTAATAGTTTTATGTCTTTATTAATTCTGAGGTCTTTAGCGGGCATGGCAGGTGGAGTATTAAGTGGTTCTGCAGTTTCGTATGTGGGTGATTATTTTCCTTATGAAAAAAGAGGTTGGGCAAATGGTTGGATCATGAGTGGCATTGCTATGGGGCAAATATTGGGCATACCACTCGGTACTTTTTTAGCGGAAGAATTCGGTTTTAAGTTCCCATTTATGCTCTTCGGCGTAATAATGAGTTTCACATTTGTATTAATACTAATATATGTTCCTCAGCCTGATGTAATTTTGCAAAAAAGCAAGATTACGATAAAAAGTACATTCCTAAAATATCGTGATTTACTTCGAGATAGAGATATAAAGGCTGTTGCTTTTTCCTATCTACTTATGTTTCTCAGTCTTTCTATTTATATAATTTATTTGCCATCCTGGCTGGTTGATGAATTTGGAGTTACTGTATCTCAAATTGGCTGGGTATTTTTCGCTGGTGGTGTAATGAATGCTATTACCGGTCCAAGAGCTGGAAAGCTATCCGATCAGATTGGCCGTAAAAACATGATTATATGGTCATGCATTGGGCTAGCAATTCTTATGGGAATAACAACCTATGTAGTTGTTGATTTTTGGGTTGCATTTATAATGTTTCCATTAACTATGCTATTAATAGCAATGCGCATAAGTCCTTTTCAGGCGCTTTCAAGTGAACTTGTTCAATCAAATAATCGCGGAACTCTAATGAGTTTATTAGTTGCCATTGGAAATATTGGATCTGGTTTGGCAGGTGCGCTCGCTGGTCCGTTGTATGAGTATTCAGGGTATCTTTCAAATACCCTTTTTGGTGCATTTACAATTATTTTAACAGCGTTACTTGTATGGAAATATGTACCTGAACCTGAGTTATCAATTGTTAAATAAAATGATGTATTAAGATTTTGTACATTGCATTCATACTTAGGATATGTGTAGTATCCCACTAATATTGGTTTTGTAACCGATTTCAAGTTCTTTTCTCTTAAATCAAAAAAAGTATGAAACGAGCAGCACAAGTTTTTTTTCTTTTCCTGATATCTATGTCGGTATATCTCGGTTGTCAAACAACCGGCTCAAACGATGATGTAACCATCACTGGAAATGTCATTGATGGAACAACCGGTAACCCGATTTCACAAGCAATTGTTGAAATAACATCACCCGCTGAATTCGCCGGAACTGCTAAAGTAACCGATGAAAATGGTGCTTTTACCTTCTCGGCAATCACCGTAACTGAATCACCTACGCTGATACTTTCAATCAGAAAAACAGGGTATGTTGATGGAACTATAAATATTCCTGTATCCGGTGGTCTGGAAATTATTCTTGATCAACCAATTGAACTTCAGTTAATAGATTCTGGTGAGGGTGGTGAAACAGGTGGCGAGGTTTCCGGTCCATCTGAAGGTGCAGCAACTATAGAACTTGAATCGATAAATCCGACAACACTTAACATTCGTGGAACCGGCGGAACTGTTAATAGTTTGTTCGTTTTCCAAGTTCAAGACTCTTCAGGTAGAAATTTAGATCTGAATAATGCTGTAAATGTTAATTTTACCATAGTTTCCGGTCCGGGAGGCGGTGAAGGAATTATTCCACAAACTGTTACAACGAATGCGGCCGGCCGAGCAACTTCAAGCCTTTTTTCAGGTGATATTGCCGGTGTAGTACAAATTCAAGCTGAAATAATTCGAGATGATGTTGATTTAACAATTACTTCTGAGCCAATTGCCATAACAATACATGGTGGCTTTCCAACACAAGACGGATTTTACTTAACCTCAGATCAAACAAATTTAGAATCAAGTAATTCTCAAGAGACTGTAATTACAGCAAAACTTGTTGATCGTTTTAGTAACCCTGTTAAACCGGGTACTGCTGTTTATTTTAGTACATCAATAGGATCCATTCAAGGAAGTCAAAGCGCTCAGTCAAATCAAGATGGTGAAGTATCTGTTCTATTTTGGTGTGATGGGAATTTTGGTGATGGTGTTGTAACCGCATCGACTGTTGATGAGAATAATGTTGAAATTACTCGAGATTTACCAGTTGTTTGCTCTGACAGTGAAGCAATTATAGTAGTAAACCCACCTACCTTTGCTATTGATCAAGGGGGTTCTCAGAAATTTACTTTAACTGTAACTGATAAAAACGGCCTCCCAATGTCAAAAGGTACAATTGTGAGAGTTATCGATAACGATGGCAGTTATGACCTTTCAGGAAACACAAATGTTGAAATCCCAAATTCAACCACAACGGGTCTCGGAATAACAAGATTTGAATTTATACTGGATTTCTTTGGGAGTGAATCAAATGAATTGGTTATCCCTATTGAAGTCACCACACCTTCAAATTTTATGACAACGTATAATATTCTAGGTAATTCATCCGGTGGGGAAATATCAGGACCTTCAGAAGGCGCAGCTGTAATCGTATTAACCGACATTACCGAAACTGATCTAAATATCAGTGAAACAGGCGGTATCGTTAATTCAGTTCTCACATTTCAGGTTCAAGATTCATCCGGCAGAAATGTGGATTTAGATAATCAAGTAGAAGTTAAATTCTCTATCCTTTCTGGTCCGGATGGCGGGGAAGGATTATTGCCAGAAACTGTTCTAACGGATGCTGCAGGTAGAGCAAATACAAATTTCTATAGCGGAAAATTAGCAGGTGTAGTACAAATTCAAGCAGAAATTGAACGTGAGGATGTTGGTTTAACTATAGTATCAAAACCTGTTGCACTTACAATTTTTGGGGGATTCCCTGTTGAAGATGGTCTTGACGTTGTCGTTGATAATCCTTCACTAGAAATTGATGCTGAAACATTTATTACTGTTAAGTTGACTGATCAATTTGGAAACCCGGTTAAACTTGGAACAGCCGTGTATTTTACAACTACATTGGGATCTGTATCCGGTTCTGCATTTACTGATTTATTTGGAATCGCAAAAAACCCAAATGAAGGTACCGGTATTGTTCGATTAAGTTGTATTGGTTTGAACGTAACTGAAGATGGCGGAACTGGCGCAGTTACCGCAACAACTATCGATGAAAATGGTAACGAAATTGCACAAAGTTTCGACTTTAGTTGTGGAAGCAGTAAAGCTCTAATTTCTGGAAGTCCAACTGATTTTGAATTAGATGCCGGCGGTTCAGAAAGCTTTACTTATACAGTTACTAATATGCTGGGCGGGCCAATGCCCGCTGGTACAGCAATTCGTGTTAGTACAGATGGAAGTGTTCAACTTACCGGTCAAATTGATGAAACAATTGGAACAGATTTAACACCGGGATCTGGCACTACAGAATTTGAATTTTCCATGGAAGAAATAGGCAGCCCTGATGACAATATCATAGTTACAATTACTGCAACTACGCCAAGTGGCAATGTTACTACGTATAATGAAATTCGTGGCAGAAGTGTCGCTGACGGAGTTTCGGGCTCCCCTACAGGCGCTGCAGCAATTATTCTTACTAATGTCTCAAATGAAGTAATTAACATTCAGGGAACCGGCGGTATTGTTAATTCAGCATTCACTTTCCAAGTTCAAGATTCAGCAGGTCGTAATTTGGATTTTGAAAATCAATCCCTTGTTACTTTCAGTATTTTAGTTGGCCCGGGTGGCGGTGAAGGATTGCTACCGGAATCTGCTTTCACTAATGGTTCAGGTCGGGTTACTTCAAATCTTTTTTCAGGTACAAGATCAGGTGTTGTTCAAATTCAAGCAGAAATCGTTCGAGAAGACATTGGCTTAACTATTCGATCGCAACCAGTTGCCGTAACAATTCATGGTGGTTTTCCTGATCAAGATTACTTTAGCCTGGCACCTGATAAGTATAACTTTGAAGGGTATTCTATAAACGGTAATACAAATGAAATTACTGCAATTATTGGCGACGAATTTAGCAACCCTGTAAAACCCGGAACTGCGGTATATTTCAGTACAACCGGTGGAATTATTGAAGGTTCAGGTGCTGGAAATACAAATAATCAAGGTTTTGTGAGTGTATCTTTAATTTCCGGTGGACCGCGTCCAAGTGATGATCAAACTATTGATGGAACTCCATTCCCACGCGAAGGTCTGGCAACTGTAACTGCATCAACTATTGATAAAGACAATAACCTGATTACACAGTCGGTGAATGTCATTTTTTCAACTTCAGCTGCAATAATAACAGCCAATCCAACAACATTTGATTTACCACCTGATGGAGGAGCAACATTCACTTATACAATCACTGATTTGAATGGAAATCCTATGGCAGCCGGCACAAGAATCGAAGTTAATGCAGGTGGTGGAATGGAAATTACAGGTGATGCTAATATCAATTTGGGTAATCAAATATTCCCGGGTCCCGGTGCAACAGACTTCACTTTCTCCATTAGAGATATAGATGATGGATCTGCTGAACCTGCAGATCTTTCAATCAGTATTACGGTAACATCACCCCAAGGTAATGTTACCTCCCTCACGCCCATTACTGGAATTCGCAGAAAATCCTTCTAATCATTTAAGTGCTGAGCTAACTCTCAGCACTTTTTTTATGTGCATACCTAATTATTTCCTTTACCTTTATTTCAAATCAGCCAAAATTTGAATTCTGAAATTAAATTACCCTCTCTTTGGGAGGATATAAAATCTTCTATCTCGGGTACAGATCAAGACTTTACAAAAGGCAAGTTAGGTCGTGCCATTCTGCTATTGTCTATTCCTATGGTTTTAGAAATGTCAATGGAGTCTATTTTTGCCGTTGTTGATATTTTCTTCGTCTCCAGACTTGGCGCTGCTGCTGTTGCAACAGTTGGAATAACAGAGTCGATAATTACAATTATTTATGCCATTGGTATTGGACTGGCAATGGGAACTACGGCGCTGGTTTCCCGCCGAGTTGGTGAAAAAGATTTCAAAAGTGCCGCTATTTCCGGAGTTCAGGCAATTTTCGTAGCACTATTGGTTTCCTTACCGATTGCAATTATCGGATTTTTCTTTTCTAAAGATTTACTTCAATTGATGGGTGCCGAAACCGCGATAGTTGAAGATTTATATGGCTATACCTCAATAATGATAACCGGCAATATTGTAATAATGATGCTCTTTGTTATTAATGCGGTTTTTAGAGGAGCAGGTGATGCAGCCATTTCTATGCGTGTACTCTGGCTTGCAAATGGACTTAATATTGTTCTGGATCCGTTACTAATTTTTGGAATTGGTTTTTTCCCGGAATTTGGAATTAAAGGTGCTGCAATGGCAACCGTAACCGGGCGCGGAGTAGCTGTTATTTATCAATTCTATTTACTTGGAAGTGGAAAACATAGAATTAATATCTCTCTGTCTCAATTAAAACTACAATGGCATGTAATGAAAAACCTCATCCGTGTTTCATTGGGTGGAATTAGTCAATTCATTATTGCGACTTCCAGTTGGATTGGGTTAGTACGCATTTTAACTGAATTTGGGAGTATCACGGTAGCAGGTTATACAATTGCAATTCGGATATTCATCTTTTCAATTCTGCCATCTTGGGGAATGAGTAACGCTGCAGCAACATTGGTTGGGCAAAATTTAGGGGCAGGCAAACCTGATCGAGCAGAAAAATCTGTATGGGCAACAGCATTCGTAAATATGGCTTTTTTAGCTGTAGTAGGTATTATTTTATATCTCAATGCGGAATTTCTAATTAGTTTGTTTACTTCTGATTCTGAAATTATTCGAATCGGCGCTCAGAGCCTTCAAATTCTAAGTTATGGATACCTTGCTTATGCTTTTGGGATGATAATTATTCAAGCATTTAACGGCGCAGGTGATACAATGACCCCTACCGTTATAAATTTTATATGCTTTTGGTTGGTAGAAATACCACTTGCTTATTTTTTAGCCCTAGAACTGGGGTTTAAACAAGACGGAGTATTTTATGCTATCGTAGTTTCAGAAACACTTTTGGCAATACTTGGATATCTTGTTTTTCGAAGAGGAAAATGGAAAAAAACGAATGTGTAAATGAAATTAAAAGTAACTGTTGAAACAAGCGGACGACGGGGAAAACATGTAACCGTAATACGAGGAATAACTCATAATCCACAAGTAATTGAAGCACTTGCCAAGAAAGTTAAATCGCAACTTGGCAGTGGAGGTACGGTAAAAGGTAAAGTAATCGAGATTCAAGGGAATCACCTTTCAAAAGTAACTCAAATCCTAGTTAAAGAAGGCTATACAGTCACTTAAATGTTACAATGAAACTTTGCTCTCCTGCCTAGGATCCAGATCATATAAAGACGATGCCGTTGCTTGAATTGTCTTATACCATTCATTGCCAAATTTATCGTTGATAGCATAAAAATCTGCGAAATCCGGCTTTCTCAAATTCATTTTCCATTCTTGTGTCTTAGACTTGAATGTTGGATCTAAATGCAAAAGCTGATGATAAATCATCATTTCTTTGGTTTTAGAATCCAGCATATCCCAAAGCTCACCTGATACTTCAATTAGATAATCATTCCCGGAATAATATTTAACCTCTCTAGTCGCCTTCATACATTTTGCAGCTCTTTGCTTCGAGATGTGTGGGTAGACAAGAAAAAAACCAACTTCCGCCGGTCCGAATTCTAATTTATACTCTTTAATTACATTCTTTGCAGTAGTCTCCATTTCAGGAGATTCCATTAATTGTTTTTCAGAGGATATGGTTTCTTCAGGTGCTAAAAAGTCGTTCTCAGGCATATATTTATTTAGATTTTGTGTTCAGTTCTCGTGAAAATTTATTCGAGTTTACTTTTTGTTATTCAGTGATCTTTAAGGGGCATTTCAGCGATGTATTTAGAATCATATTAATAAAACTTTATTGATTAAAATTCCTCTAAATTGTGGTTCGTAATCAATGGTTTTTTTTGTGATAAAGAAACCAAAGTTTTTGAATGAAACTCTCATTGATACCTGATCATAAATAGCATTAATGAAATTGTCATTGTTTTTCGCAAAATTGGATAATTTTAGTTTTCATGAGCATTTCATATCCACACTCTCTCAGTAATCAATTGAAAAGATCAGCTCTGAAAGACTGATTACTTGATCAGCATTTTGGGCTAATGAATAAGGAGAATTTAGTGGAAAAAGAATTAATGAAGTATGCCGCATTGCCGTATATTTTTCCTAAAAGTACGAACAAACTATATCGTTATCTGCTTGATTATTTCAAATCTTATTAAAACCCCATGAAAAATATTTTAGCAGTTGTTGGGACATTTACATTTGCAATGTTTAGTGAATTTTTCATCAGAATTGTAATCATTTTCTATCATCATGGCGAGTATCAGTTTTATGGTATTTCAAATCTACCGGGCATTTCATGGATCATCATTTTAGGAGTGGGAATTTTTGTAGCAACCTGGATATCAGGAATGCTATTAATTACCATCACCAATTTTTCCATTATTAGACATCTATTATCCTTATTTACTCTTATTCTATTTATGAGAGTAAGTGAGTTTTTAGCGATGGAAAATCAAGAATGGCTTTATTCATTTTCCATTACTATCATTCAAGCTTTCGCGCTATACCTAGCTTATTTCACAAAAAACAAATTCTATGCGTCTTCTTCTGATCATTAGTTTTCTTTTCGTTGGCTGTACTTCAAATATAAATTTCGAAGAAATAGATACGCCGGCAAAAAATAATGGTAAATATCCAAGATTATTTACTGATAATAGTGGCACAATATTCATGAGTTGGATGGAAGAAAATGGCGATTCAACCAGATTACTCTTTAGCTCATATCAGAATGAGACTTGGAGCGAACCTCAAATGATCTCAGAATCAGATTCTTGGTTTGTAAATTGGGCTGATTTTCCATCTGTGATTGGTTATAACGGCAATCCGTTAGCGGCACATTGGCTTCAAAAAAGTTCAGGTGGCCCCTATTCCTACGACGTAAACATTAAAAATCTTGTGGGTGAATCTTCTAAATCCTTTGTGCCGCATAACGATAATACCCCTACAGAGCATGGGTTCGTAAGTATGTCGCCAATATCAGACTCATCTTATCATGTGATTTGGTTAGATGGAAGAAATACATTGGGCGAGAATGAAAGTGATTCACCTGATACATATCTTTCAAAGGCAATGACCTTACGTGGAGCTTTGATTCAAAACAATGAGATTGTAATTGAGCAAGAAATTGATCCAAATATATGTGATTGTTGCAGCACCTCTTTAGTGCAAGTTTCTGATGGAGTACTGGCTGCTTACCGAAACAGAACCGAAAATGAAATTCGGGATATTTATGTCAGCAAATTGTTATTTGAAACAAACAAATGGTCCGAGCCAATATCAGTAAACGAAGATGATTGGCAAATAGCAGCCTGTCCTGTAAATGGACCTATGATGGATGCAATTGATAATACCGTTGCTATAGCATGGTTTACCGGTGCAAACAATCAACCAAATGTTAAAGTGAAATTTTCTGATGATGCTGGTCTAAGTTGGCAATCACCGATCATTCTAGACAATGAAGTTCCATTAGGTCGTGTGGATGTTGTTTTAAAAAATTCTGAAACTGCATTTGTAAGTTGGATGACTAGAGTTGATAATTCAGCAGTATTAAAATTGGCTCAGGTATCCAAGAATGGTCAAATTATCCGAAATTCTGTTATTAGTGAAATTGACCCATCTCGATCAACAGGTTTTCCGCAACTAACAAGTTATGGAGATGGACTAATGATATCCTGGACAGATGTCTCAGGTAATACTCCAATGATAAAGACGGGAATTATTCGCTAATTATTGGAAGTTCACCAAGTCCTGAAAGCTTAGCAATCTTTTTAGCAATATCAGTATTATCCCACCAACCTGTAAACTCAATGGCATGAGGACCATAGGCCATTATAGGAACAGGAATACCAGTGTGATAGTCTGTAGTCCATACAATTTTAAGTTGCTCCTCAGTACTTCCCGACAAAACATTCATCCCTCCTGTTTCGTGATCAGCAGTAAGAATAACCAAGGTCTCTCCGTCTTCTGCTGCAAAATCAAGTATCGATTTTACTGCAGCATCAAAATCAGCTAATTCACGAAGGGCATAATTAACATCATTTGCATGTCCGGCCCAATCAATTTGTGAACCTTCTACCATTAAAAAGAAACCAGACTCATTGTTATTCAATGAGTATATCGCCTTTTCTGTCATTTCACCAAGTGTTGGGGTTCTATCAATGGAAGGTATACCGGAATCTGAAAATAGGCCAAGAATTTTATTGGATTCTGATTCAATCATTTGGTCTAAATTTTCGACAAAATCATACCCATGATCAGTAAATTCAGTAATCAAATTGCGATCATCTTCTCTTAGGCTTACTGAATCGTTTTGTGGAATGAAATATTCTAAGCCTCCACCAAAGAGAATTTCAACCTCAGAAAGAAGAAATTGCTCAGCGATCTCAGCTTGTTTACTCCGAGAGTCAATATGGCTAGCAAAACTTGCCGGTGTAGCATGTGTAATCGTTGATGTTGCAACCAAGCCTGTGGTCATTCCTTTATCCTCAGCCAGCTCTAAAAGAGTCTTACAAGGCTTTCCATCCGGAAGTTGACCAATCATTCCATTATTTGTTTTAATTCCACACGAATACGCAGTCGCTCCTGCTGCTGAATCAGTAATTAAACGATTTGCAGCATGCGTTGTAACTAATCCGGTCACCGGCATACGTTGAATGTTTAGCCAATTATCGGTTCCAACCAAATTTGCCTGCCCTGTAAATAATTGTGCTAAACCGGTTCCATCACCAATAATAAATATTACATTTTTAATGGCTCTATCTTCAACTAGAGGTAGTTTTTCACTTCCTATTGATGATTTTTTTACAACACTGATTGAATCGACTCGCAATTCTTGAAAAGCTTCAGTTGAAACACTGATACTTGCAAAAAGCATGATTGATAAAATAAATCGCATAGATTTATATTTGAGGGTTAATCTATTGTTGAGTCACATTAGATAAGTAATTCTAACTTCTTAAAATTTGGGCAACATACTCTTGATTAGTCCCCAAAGACCTTTCTCAGGTTTTCTTAATTTCTTATTCCTTTCCGCAGCTTTATCAATCTTTTTTATTTCAACGCGACGCTTAGGCGGCTGATTTTTATTCTTGCTCTTATTACTTGGCTGATTTTGTTGCTTATTCTTAGCTTTATCTTTGTTTCGCTCAGTTGGTTTCTTGCCTTTTTGATCTTTTTTCTTCGCCAGAACAACTTTTACTTTCACCGATTCTTCCTTTTCCTTAACAGGTTTTTCATCGGTTTCAGCTATCTCAGGTTTATTCAACAATTCAAATACAAACTTACCCTCTTCATTCGTAGTAACACGAATATTCTTTACCTTAGAATAATCAGCTTTAATAGCACCACTTTTAGCCTTTTTATTTGCAGCCGGTTTTTTTTGTTGATGGTCTTTCGTTACCTGTATAGACTCACTTTTCTTGGTTTTTTGAGCTTTACTTGAACCAAGTTTAAGAAGTTCATCACCATCAATAACTTCTAAGTCCTTTCCAACTTTATCCTTAATTGGCCGAAACAGTTTTGAGTCTTTTTTACTAACTAACGTGATAGCTAAGCCTGTTTTATCATAACGTCCCGTTCTTCCAATTCGATGGATATAATCCTCTACGGCTTGTGGAACATCATAATTAACGATTAATGAGATATCCGCTATATCAATACCTCTTGCAAGCACGTCGGTTGCTACAATAATTGGGACTTTGCCATTTTTAAAATCATTCAGAGCTTTAGTGCGCTCATTTTGATCACGATCTCCATGAATACTGGCAACTGATATTCCTTTTTTTACCAATAAACTCTCTAATTGGTCCGTACCTCGTTTAGTTGCTGTAAAAATGATACAGGACTTCCACTCCATTTCATCCAGAAGATGCTGAATCAACTTTAGTTTCTCGCGACCATCAATGAGATATGCTTTTTGATTAACACTATTTGATGGTTTCGATGCAGCAATTTGAATAAGCTCAGGCTTAATCATAATATCATTCGCTAGCTTTTGAATTTCCTTCGGCATAGTTGCAGAAAAAAGAAGAGTCTGGCGCTTTTTTGGAAGTTTGTCAATGATGTGATTCACATCTGGTAAAAACCCCATGTCAAGCATTCTGTCCGCCTCATCTAACACAAGAAATTTAATGTGACCAAAATCGATGTCAAGTACTTTCATTTGGTCAATTAATCGACCAGGTGTAGCCACAATAATATCTACGCCAGCTCTAATTGCTTCCGCTTGTTTTGCGAAATCTTCGCCACCAATTACGGTTGCTGAATTTAATCCGGTATGATATCCCAGCGCAAAAATTTGTTCATCAATTTGATGAGCAAGCTCTCTCGTGGGAGATAAAATTAAAGTCTTTGTACCCTCAGAAGGATTTTCAAGAATTCTGTTTAAAATTGGGATTACAAAAGCACCCGTTTTACCGGTTCCGGTTTGTGCAGCTCCCAAAACATCCTCACCTCTGAGGATAATAGGAATACTTTGTTTTTGAATTGGAGTAGGTTCTGAAAATCCAATATCTTGCAGACCCATCTGCAAGGACTGATCAAGGTTGAAATCGTTAAATGTCAATGTTTACCTGTAGATTAATGCTCGACAAACAGAGAATATACACAGAACCTTTATAAAGTGTATTACAATCACAATTCTTCTATCTTTACTAGCTAAAATTTAATCCAAAATATTAAAATATGAGATTCTATACGCTTGGTTGTTTACTAGTTATTATTTCCTTTTCAACATTAGCTTGTTCACAACAAAATAAAGACTATTCAAATGATGTCGAATTAAACTCTCTCGTAGATAGTGCCAGCTATTCTATTGGCTTTCAAAATGGAATACGCTTATCAAGTTTAAGTTTTAATGATGTTAATTTCGATCTTTATGCTTCCGGCTTTTTAGCTGGCATTTCAGAAAAGGAGAACAAAATTCAGGATTCTGAGTTGCGTGAAATGTTTGTTCGATTTAATGAATATATCCGAGACCGCATTGCTACAGAAAACAAATTAGAAGAAGATCAATTCTTTGCGAATAATCGAATTGTTGAGGGAGTTATCGAAACCAAAAGTGGACTACAATACAAGATTATTAAAGAAACAGAAGGTCAAAAACCATTCGCTCAAAATAAAGTCACTGTAATGTATGAAGGCCGCTTAATTGATGGAACAATCTTTGATACAACCTACGATGACAATGAACCATCCTCTTTTGTTCTTGGGCAGTTTATTCCAGGTTGGATTGAGGGTATTCAATTAATGAGTATTGGTTCTGAGTATGAGTTTTATATCCCTGCAGATCTAGCTTATGGTTTAAACCCCAGACCCGGCGGCGCTATCCAACCCGGCGATGCATTGATATTCAAAATTGAACTTCTTGGAATTGAATAAGTTATATATTTTCTAATACTCATTAATAAGTTCTATAAGTATCAATGTGTTTAATCGCTGATATTTAGTAAGCCGAAAGAAAGAAGGCTGGCTCTCAACCAATCCTTCCTTGAATACGTTGGCTTTTTCGGGGTACAGAAACTAGCTGTTGCATTAATTTGCTTCAGCTTTTTTTGTATAATAAAATTTGGTGTCCCGAATCATTTCAGCATATTATTTAAATGCCTGACAAGCCCAGTTTTTCTTTTAGTTTTATTTGAAATACTTTTTTTAAGTATTTGACTGCTTCCTACTACAAGAACACTTTTCTTGGCTCTTGTTACAGCTGTATATAAAAGTTCTTTAGATAAAATTGAATTTTCATTATCAGGCAGTATAATAGCAACGTGATCATATTCAGATCCTTGGCTCTTATGAATTGTGATACAATACCCTGATTCATAATCACTTAGAAGATTTTTACTTACTTTGTTTTCGCTTGAAAAGAAGATTTTATCCGTAATTTCATCATAGAGTCCTATCTCACCATTTTGGATACCCAACTGATAATTATTTTTAGTTGCCATCACTCTTCTTTGGTTAAACCATATAGTTGATTGTGGAATTAGGTGAATTTTTTTTAGCTCTTGTTCCACAATTTTATTTAATAAGTTACAACTCATCTTACCATTTCTAAGTGCAGTAAATATTTGATAATTATATAAATGGTTTAAATCATTACTTAATGAAGGTTCAATAGCATATTCATTTAATACTTTTGTGATTGAATCAGCACTTATTTCCAACCACTTTAGATCGCTGAATTCATTCGATTTCAGCAATTCAAAAGCTTTTTCTGAGTCCATACTATTTATGGCATCTGCAAATTTGGAAATTCCACTTTCACCTGTAAATCGATGTCTCTTTTCAAGTAAATGTATGACCGAAGCTAGTTCATCTATATTTAAATCAATGTTGTTCAGCAAAGAATAAAGATCACTTAATACAGAACCTGACTCAACAGACGAGAGCTGAAATGGATCGCCGACAATAATTAATCTTGTAGTTTCAGACATTGCATTCTTTAAGGCTGACCACAAACTGAGGTCCATCATTGATGCTTCATCGATTATTAATAAATCGGTAACTAAAAGATTCTTTGAATTATATTTAAAGCTCCGAAGTAAATCTGTAGCACCAAGAAGCTGATGAATTGTCACTCCTTTTATTGCATCATCTTCATTAGCTGTTAATGCATCATTAATTCGTTGAGCAGCTTTACCGGTTGGGGCTGCAATTTTGATCGAATAACTATCACCAAAAACATTTTTATGCGCTTTTATGATTTCGCCAATGGTAAAGGTTTTTCCTGTTCCCGGGCCACCTGTAATGATCTGAATTGGCTTATAAAATGACCAATAAATAGCTTTTTTTTGTGGATTATCAAGGTCTGCTGCATACACTGCATCAATTTTTGATTTGTACTCAGAAGTGAACTCAATTGTTGATTTCAATCTTGATAATATCCAGGATGAAAGACCTTTTTCTTGCATAAAGTCTTTCTGAAAATATAAAAGACCTTCCCAGTAAATAAATGGTTTAAACTCTCCTGATTCCCCAACTAACTTTGAATTTTTTATTGCCTCAGTTAAACCAATAACTGATTTCAATTTAGACAGTTTCAAAAATTCATCGAGTAAATCCTGATCCAAAGCTACATTACCCTTGTCTTGAAAATGAATCAAAGCAAGAAAAACGATGAGTTCATCTCCGGTTAGCTTGGTATCCAATCCTAACCAAAAATGAGCGAATTCAATGGCTTGATAATTTATTATCTGCCGCTCTGCAAGTGCTTTAATTAATGCTAAAGGTGAATCCATTAATTGCCCTCTTTTCCCTTCATTAATTGATCTATTTGCAGAAGTTTTTTAAAACTAGGCTTATGAAAAAATACTCCGGAACCTTTTTTAGAATGATCAACACCGCGTAAAAATAGATAGATGACTCCCGCAAATTCTTTGTCATAATCAAACGCCGGCTTTCTGAATTTCATGTATCGAACAAACGCTAATAAATAAATATGATACTGTAAATCGTAGTCCGCATTCCTGATTTCCAAAGATAATTTATCTTCTGAGTATTCATCTTTAGAATCTCCAAGGTGATTTGTTTTATAATCAAGTATGTAATATTTACCATTTACTCGAAAAATAAGATCGATAAACCCCTTCATATACCCATTTATATGATCTATGAAATCATTTCCGGGTTTCCCAATGATTTCGAATAATTTTTTTGGATTGAGTTTATTTATCGGAAAATTAAATTCCATTTCAACGATCCGATCTGATGAATTAATCATGTCCAATCGTACATCATCAATAAGAAAATGGGCAACAGTTTCTTGAATTAATTTTTCAATAATAGTTTTCCATTTTACATCAAACCCGGATTTTGATAGTTGATTGTTAATTATCGGTTCAAAGCTTGAGTAATCTGAAAAGTCGATCTTTTCGAAAATTCCATGAATAAGATTTCCGGTATCTTTGCCTTTCGGTAGGCTAAATATGTCATGGCGATCATTGTAATCTTCTTCATCCGCACGATTGTCCCCATCAAAATCGAATGCCCATTCGTCATTTATATTTGATTCAGTATGTTTTTGAGCCAACGAGGAAAAACTAACCAACTTATTAAATTCTTGTAAATCTTTACGATGGAACTGTTTTACTTCAATTTCAAGCAAATTTTGTGCGCTGGAGTCGAAAATTTTTTTGTCACTTATGATAAGTTGCTTTGACGCAATAACAGGTTGTTCAGAAGAAATTGCCTCGTTTACAACTTCATTCTCATTCATTAAATATTGAGTTGCATTGAAACTGTTTTTACTTATTTCAGTTGATACGTTGTGATATAGAAAACACATCGCTTTAGCACGTGTAAGTGCAACATAGGCCAATCGAATTTTTTCAGCTTCATCCTCCTCTTTTAACTGAGCCAACCCGTTTTCAAATTCTGTTGATTTATCATCCAAAAATCCGATCTGATGTAATCCATTCGAGATTACAGGGTTTTGGGATGATTTAATTGAAAATCCCCATAAAAAGGGGCAAAAAACGATTGGGTATTCTAACCCTTTACTAGCATGATGTGTAACTATTTGAATGAGACTTTCATCACTTTCAAGGCGAATTATATCCTCGTCTGATGCATGTATTGATTGCTGATTTCTTTTGTTTTTAAAGTATTTTAAAACACCTAATGCAGATAAATTATTCTCTCTTTCAGTCTTAATTAGTAATTCTTTGAGATGTTTATAATTAGTTATGCTTCGTTCAGGATTATTGTTGTTGCATAGATTTTGGAATACATCAAAATGTTCCTCAATACTGTTAAAAATCCATTGCAGACTTCTCTTCTGCCAATCTGAATTCCACGCTAAAAAAATCGCTTGTAAACTTTCCCATTTACTATCGTCTGCACCTATTTCGAAGAAATTATTAGCATTAAAATTTATCAACGAAGTGATTAATGCTGATTTTAAATAACCTGAAGACGATGGATGTGCAATTGCGCTTAGTAATCTATATAATTCATCCGACTCAATGCTTTCAAAAACTGAAGTTTTACTTCTTATGATGCTGCCTAAACCCAGATTCCAAAACGCCGCTTGTAAAATCTCAGCATTTCTGTGCGTGTCAACCAACACCGCAATATCTTCCTGTTTTACCTTTTCATTATTGATACAGACATTGCCCTGAAGTAGCTCAACCACTTCAGTTGCAACCGAATTAGCAATCTCTGATCGAAAATGATCTGCGAACTTTCCATTAGAATCCATTTTAATGACTTGTAAAGGGGAAATATCAATTCCATCTTTACTAATTAAATAATCTGTAGATGCTTGAGGGAACTTAGCCGGATAAAATTCTAAGCCATCCATTTTCAAAACACCGCTTTTACCTTCAAATAAAGCATTAACGGCACGTATTAATTGTGATGAAGATCGATAATTGAAGTTCAGTGAAAATTGGCGGGCTTCATCTGTTCTACGTTTCGCCTCCAAGTATGTGTTGATATCGGCACCTCGGAACCGATAAATCGCTTGCTTTGGATCTCCAATCATTACTAAACAGGTTCGAGACTGATTCTTATATATGGAGTCGAAAATAGAATATTGAATGTGGTCGGTATCCTGAAACTCATCGATAAATGCAATTGGATAACGTTTCGATAGAATATGTGTGAGTTCTGATGAATTAATTAATCCGTCACGAACACAAATCAAAAGATCATTATAGCCGAGTACTTCCCTTTTATTCTTTAATTCTGATACTATTTTTCTGATGCGATTAATAGAAACCCATTTGAATGTAATTTCTATTTTTTTCAGCTTTTGAAATGCAATATTGTAATTATCGACCGCCGAAAAGAGACTAAGATTCGGTATTTCCTGATTTTTATTTGTTCCTGCTTCAATCATGTAGGAACCAAATTTTAAGAACTTTTCAATAATCTTTGGACAGCTTTCATCCTGATCAATCCACTTCGAAAAATCTTCTAATAATTGTTCTCTATTTCTGTATTTATTGCCATTTAAAGCCTTTGAATAATAGAATGAATTTAATGTTTCAATATCATGATTAAAGCATTCTTTCAGCTTCAAAAACTGAGCTTTGCAAGACTCGTAATATGATTCATAACTGCTAAAATCATTCGTATTCGCACGAACTTCAATATCCGGATTAGAGATAAAATGCTTAACTAATTCTAGTAAGCGAACGGGAGACTGAAATTCCAGATTTAAGTATCTAAAATACCATCGTTCAAACTCTGATGATGGAGTTGGTTCGAAGAAAAATTGCTCCCAAAATAAATCTGCAGCTTCATCAATTTTTTCATCAATATTTGTTTGAAGCGTAAAATTTGCTGAAATACCAAAATTTAAATGATGCTCCATCAATATTCTCTGACAGAATCCGTGAATAGTGGATATTGAGGCATCATCAAAACTAAAAAGAC
>Ga0316205_10001764_pt1 | contig 25289 bp, 18 predicted proteins | sample 3monthpyrite_MG_FD_204941 | JGI IMG/M metagenome (GOLD analysis project Ga0316205, IMG submission 204941) | Microbial mat bacterial communities from mineral coupon in-situ incubated in ocean water Damariscotta River, Maine, United States -... | ecosystem: Environmental > Aquatic > Marine >... | reverse complement strand
CCCGTGTTTCAGGCTGGGCTAATCGCAGGCTTTCGGTAAAGTGCGGGGCCAGAATGGGGAAGGGGATACGTTGGCGCGGCACCTGTGCCCGCTTGCCCGCCAGTGCCTCGTCTTCTGGCAGTATCGCGGCGCTTGCAGCGCGGTCCAGCACCCGGTCGCGCGCGATTTGTGCGGCCTCGGCATAGCGGTCCGGCCGGCGTGAGCTCGGCGCTTGCGGCAGGGCAATCAGCAGCGCCGCTTCGGCGGGCGTCAGCCGGCTTGGCTCTTTGCCAAAATAGGTCAGCGTCGCCGCGCGCACGCCCTCGATATTCCCGCCCATCGGCGCCAGTTGCAAATAAAGCGCCAAAATGTCGTCTTTTGAGAGCCGCCGCTCCAGCGCCAGCGCCACCCTGATCTGCCGGATTTTTGCATTCAGGCGTCCGGTATCGCCGCGTTCCAGCAGCCGCGCCACCTGCATTGTCAGGGTTGAGCCACCCGATATAATCCGGCCATTGCTGGCAAATTGCCATAGCCCGCGCAATAGCGCGATCGGGTCTACCCCGTTGTGGCGATAAAACCGCTTGTCTTCAAATGCGACCAGCATATCAAGGTATGTCCGGTCCACCTCGCCCAGCGAAATGGGCAGCCGCCAGCGGCCGCTTTCCACCGTATAGGCCCGCAGCAAATCGCCGTTCCGGTCCAGCACCGTTACCGCGGTTTCAAGCTCCAGATCAGGCAAATCGGTGCGCGATACCCAGTCATCCAGCAGGATAAGCAGCGCCAGCGCCAGCAGAACCAGCGCTGCAAGGTATCGCCCCGCGCGCCTCACTGCTGCGGGAGAATGGTGATCGTGTTCACCCCGGTTGTCGCGCGCAGGCTCGGGCGATACATATCCTCAACCGATGCCGCCGGCTGCCGATAGATGCCCGGCGTTACGGCCCGCACAATATAGCCCATCTGGAAATTACCTTTGCCATCCCACGTTGCCGACGACACAAACCGGTCATCCCTGAATTCGGTCGCCTCGCTGACAGTGTCGAGTTGCAGCCAGTCCAGCTTGGTAATATCGCCCGAGCGCAGCAGATTGGGATTATCAATCTCGAAGCCCGCCGGAAGCGGATCAGAAATGATCAGGCGCCCACGGCGTTCTTGCTCGGGTGAAATCCGCAATATTGCCACATAGCGCTGATTTTGCACAATATTATCAAGGTCGGCCGGCTCACCCTCCAGCGTATAGAGCCAGCGGTCCATCCTGTAGCCTTCGGTTTGCGGTGGTGGGTTATAATCGGGCGCGCCAATAATCGTCAGCCGCCCCTGAAGCGGCGCAGCGCCGTTGTTTTCAACCAAAACCGGCCCGATGCTCAGCGCTTCCTCGTCAAAATAAATCAATTGAGGGCCGTCGAGCAGCGCGCCATCGACCATCACACCAGGCTGGGGCTGGCCCAGCAAGGCCCGCGCCGCCAATAGCTGCCACAGCCGCTCTTGTGACGAGAAATACCGCTTTGGCTGCGTTACCTGCCGCGCCAGCGCGTCGCGGTCCACGGCCGTGCTTCCGGCCTCAACCGCAAGGGCCAATAGCGCGGCCATATCGCGGCGCTGGCTGCCATAATCGGAGCGGAAAGCCCGATCATCCTCCACCGCGTTTTTCACGCGGGCGTAGCCAAGTGCAAACAGCCTGTCAGCCCGCACCTGATCCCCCGTATAGGCTAGGGCCGCGCCAAGCTGGGCCAGCGCCATCGGCGTGGCAAAATCGTCTGCCTTCACATCAGCGTAATAGCGCAAATCGCCGATGCTGGCTTGTCCTTCGCGGGCCAAAACCATCAGCGCATAGGCAATGCCTTGGCCCGCGTTTTCAAAATCTCCGGCATAATTCAGCGCGTTTCGCAGGTTTTCCAGCGCTTGCGCGAAGGCCCGTTCGGGCACCGTTATGCCCTCCACCCGCGCCCGGCTCAGGAAATCGGTGGCAAAAGCATCCAGCCACAAATCACCGCTATCCGGCCGCCATTGCCCAAATGAGCCGCTGGCGGATTGGTTGGCCAACACCGCCTCAATCGCTCCCGCGACTCCGGCTTTGCTGTCACGCGGGGTATCCAGCGCCATGGTTTCGGCGATATCGGCGAGATATAAAAGCGGCATCGCGCGCGAAATCTGCACCTCGGTGCTGTTCCACCGGCTGCGCTCCAGCGCATCCATCATGCCCGCGATGTCAAATCGCGCCAACGGCCCGAGCGCATAGCTTCCGGTGCCGCTACCGGCCCTGAAATCGGCGAAAGCATCCGGGGTGATCTCGAATTTGCCGCCGTTTTCTGGCAGTGTCATATCAATATTGCGATAGAGCAGCGGGTCATTCGCCCGCACAGGCACCCTTATTTCATGGCGATAATCTGCCCCCTCGGCATCTGTCAATATTACAGTTGCCGCCGCAAGTTCATCAACTTTTTCAGCCCGAATACGGAATTCAAGCGTGCCTTGGCCGCCGCTATCCATCCGCAATCCAGCTTCCACCGAGCTGGAGGACAGCGATTCAGGCAGATCAAGCACAACGCCGATATCGCCCGCCGGGCCGCTTACATTGGCGATATCCACCCGCAGGCGCGTGTCATCACCGGGCGCCAAAAAGCGGGGCAGGGCTGCACTCACCACCACCGGGTCGCGGACCAGAAGGTCATATTCGGCTTGGCCCACGGCCTTGCCAGACCACACAACCGCCATCAGCCGCACCGTGCCGTTAAAAGCCGGAAGATCAAAGCGTGCGCTGGCGCTGCCATCCGGCCCTACATCGATCGGGCCGCTAAAATAGGCCACTAGCTCTTGCGTCGGCGGCGGAGCGTTTACCCGCGAAAGGGCGCCATCCCCGCCCGAGCGAAGCAGCCCCGGTGTGCCTTGCATGCCGTCAATCAGCCGCCCGTAAATATCGCGCAGTTCCATCCCCAGCCGCCGCTGGCCAAAGTAATAGTCCGCCGGGTCAGGGCTTTCAAATCCGGTCAGATTAAGGATACCGACATCTACCGCCGCAATGGTGGCAAATACCGGCCCTTCCGGCGCACCGTCTATCTGCAAGCGCGCCACCAAAGGCCCGCGTGGCGTTATTTCTGTTGGCATTTCAAAGCGGGCCGAAAGCTGGCGGGCGCCCGGGTTGGTCGGGGCATAAGCCAGGCCCACAGCCCGCGCCGGATTGCGGCTCTGCGCTTCATCCATCGGCTGAATGAGCGTGGCGATAATATAAGCCCCTGCGCCCCATTCCTCGGCCACCGGCACCTCGACCACCTGCTCACCGGCCTGCACATCAAGCGCCTGCATAGAGATCAGCCGGTTTGAAACCACCCGCACCAGCACTTTGCCCGCTTCGCGCGGCGTAAGGCGCAGCTGCGCCAGCTCGCCGATCTCGAAGCGCTCTTTATCAAGGCTTACCTCAAGCACATCGGGCGTGTCAGAGCTGGCATCCGCGTTCCACCAGCCGGAATTGAACGTATAGGAACTCGCCGTGTAAGCGCCGCTGGCATTCACCAGCTTCAGCTCATAGCGGCCCCAGCCGATCTGTGCGCCAATCCGCGCGGCTGAGTCCGCTGTCAGGTCCACCTCGCCAGCAGCCACGCGCACGCGCCGGGTAAGTGGCTCCCAGTTCCAGCGGCCGTCATAGCGATACCACTGATAATGCCGCTCTAAGCGCGACAGCGTCCAACTCACGTTTTGCAATTCACTTCGGTCTGTCAGCGCGTCAATCGCGATAATTTCGAAAGCCGCCTCGGCCCCTTCGCGCAGGGCTCCTTCAAATAGCGGCCTAATCCCGATCCTTGGCCCGTCCGGCAGAATTTCGCGAGTGATCGAGCGCTCGACCGGGCGGCCAGAGCCATCCGACATCCGCACCGTGGCCTGCATTTGCAGCGGTTTTGTCACGGCCTCCATCGTTGGCAGGGTCAGCGCTACCGATAGCCCGCCATTCTCGTCGGTCATCGTCTCCGACGAAATCGGCTGAAAACCGGTAATAAAAGGCTCGTCCACCAGCCCAAAGCGATAGAACGGATGCGCAGCGATTTCGCGCACTGCGGTGATTTCAACCTCGCCTTCCACGCGCAAGCCCGCTGCGGGTGCGCCATAAAGATACTTGGCCGAAATCATCAGATTTGGTGTTTCCGCCAGCGCAAAGGCCCGCTTTGCCATCGCTAGTTCAAAATCAATCCGTTCGGGGATAAAATCCTCTACCAAAAACCGCAGAGATTTCAGGCTCGCCGCTTCGGGGTCGGCATAAACTTCCAGCCGCCATATGCCGCGCATCGCGCCGTTTGGCAGGCTCTGCTCAAACACCCGCCCACCCGCGCCGGCGTCAGCCAGCAAATCGCGGCTGTGTTCCACACCGTCAGGCCGGAAAAGCACCGCGGTCAGCGGTAGCCCCGGCGTTGCATCCGCTGCCGAATCTCGGGCCAGAATGGTGGCATATACCTGCTCTCCCGGCCGATAGGCCCCGCGCTCGAAGCTGCCAAAAATGTCAATCTTTTCCGGTGCCGCGCGGCCAGATACCCCCCGGTCCGACAGGTCCATCGCCGGTTCATTCAGGTCAACAAAAGCAAAGTCGCCACTGCTTGATGCCAGTTGCAGCATTGCGGGGCTTTGCCCGCCTTCGCCACGGGTATACCCGTCGGTAATATGGGCATAGCCCTCGGCATTAGTGAGAGTCTCGAAAAGCACCTCGTTATTGGTGGCGATCAGCCGCGCGGATATGCCTTCCAGCGGTGCGGCACTGCGCAGCGAGCGGGCAAACACATGCAGACCGTCACTGCCGAGCATGGTTTCTATCCCGAGGTCGGTCACGATAAACCACTGCGTCGCCGCTTCCGCCCACGGTTCGTCACTGCCGGCCAGCCGCGCGGTCATCGTATAAATTCCCGGCTCAAAGCTCTGCAATACAGGGGCCAGCGGCAGCGCGGTAATTACATCATCGTTCAGGCTGTTGCCAACCTCGCCTATTCCGCGCCACACTTCCTCGCCACGTTCATCCGCGATATTGCTTTCGCCGTAGCTGTCGAGCGGGGCATTCAGGATTCCGTCCAGAATATTTGGCACCAGATTGCGCTCGCCGATGCGCGAAAGCCGTAATTCGACCTCGGATGCATTTACCGTCACCACCGGAATCGCCGGATTCTGGCTCATTGGCAGCACATAAGAGCGGCCGACAAAATGCACCGCCGGGTCACGGTCGCGCACATATACCGACATCGATATAGAGTCGCTCAGCACCTCGCCACTGGCCGCAGGCAGCCCCGCCCGCACGGTTATTTCATAAGTCGCCCCGTGGGTTACACCGTCAAGGCACAGTTGTTCGCCTTCGGCCTCTGCCGGCAGGTTCCCGTTTGATACCCGCACAAAGCTGGCGTAATCCACGCCAAGCTCGGCCAGCGGTTCGTTGAAATTCAGGCAAATGCGCGGACGGGCCGCGTTGTTATCAACCTGATGGTCAGTGACCCGAAAACCGAATAATCCAAGCGCACGATTTAGCGCGGTTTCGGTTGCGCTCTGCGGGTCAAGGCTTTGGGCCAGCCGCAGCGCGTCAATTGATTTGCGGCCCTTATCGGCAATTTCAAGCAGCCGCGCCAGCAAGATCATCGCTTCAGACCGCTCCTCTGCCAGCGAGCTGCGCAAGTAGGCATTGATCGCGGCATCGCGGGCAAGGCTGCGCAATGCGCCGGTATCATTTGGGCTGGTATCCGCGATTTTTGAGGCCAGTATTGCCATCGCCAGCCAGGTTTGCGCGGTGTCTTCAAGGCTCAGCATTTGCCCCGCATAGCCAAGCGCGTTGCGATAAGAGCTGCTTTCAATTGCGCTCTGGTAGCGCAGGTCCAGCTCGCTCAGCCCGGCATCGTTGACCGGATATTTCCGCCCGATCCCCGCCGCCCGCCGCGTCGCGCGGTCAAGGTATCCGTCGGGCAAAAAGTCCAGATCAGGCAGCCGGGCAAGGCCGGTAGCAATAAGGGCGGCAGGCGCATCAATAACCTGTAACGAAATCGCCCCCTCAAACGGGCTTCGCGTATTGGCTGAATCTTTCAAAAAACAGGCGCTGCTTTGCTGGTTGAAGGTCAGCGCCGCGCAGTTTGAATCCGCCGTGCAGGCGGCTTCGCACAAATCAAGCGTGGTTTCGAAAATGGACCTGATGTCACCGCCGAAAAAATCGCTGTTTTCAAAGGTAATGCTGCGGCGTTGCGGAATCGCCGAGTCCTGCGCGAAGGCGGGCGCAGCCAGTAAAAATACAAAAAGCGGGGCAAGGAAGCGGGCTAAAGACATGAAATATCTCGCAGTTGTGGTAATATGTCACAACTGTAACAGGAAATTCCAAGCCAATGGTAAATTTTTTACTGCGGCATAATTTCCAGCGCACGCACGGCTGTTATCCGATAATCCCAGCGCTGAAAACCCGTAGCGTCGGGCAGGTTGTTAAACAAAAAGGTCGCCTTAAAGGCGCGCAATTGCTCGGGCGGGGCGCTAAAGCGGGCATAGCCGCCATCCTCGCCAATGGTAAAGCAATCGACAAAATCCGAGTCTTCGCTAGGGCAATCATAGAGCTTAACGTCGAAATCAATTTCGGTCAGCGTATAGTTTTTGGACCCGTTAAAAGCGCGGCCCGATAGGGTTGCGATGCGCGGGCCGAGCACCAAATCCATTTCCTCCAGGGTTACTTCCTCAAAGGCAATCCGGTTCAGCTCCTCTTGTGGTTCCGGCGGCACGGTAAACATATAAAACGCAAAGCCGCCTATTGCGGCAACAGCAATAATCGTGCCACCAAGCCGCAGCTCGGGCACGCGAAACAATACATAAATATAAAGCGACAAGACGATGAAAATTTCTACAGCGACCACAGGGTTTCCTTTAGTTTCCGGCAGACGATGCTGCACCAGTTGTATTTAGGCACGCCCGTTATGCGTTTCCAGCTTTTTTCGGAAAAAGCACCTAGCGATAGCCTTCCGGGTTGCCTTTTTGCCAGCGCCAGTGGTCGGCGCACATCTGGTCCAGATCGTGCTTGGCCTCCCAGCCCAGCGTTGTGCGGGCATGGCTGGCATCAGCGCAATAAATCGTCACATCGCCGGGGCGACGCGGCGCAATTTCAGCCGGAATCGCCCGCCCACAGGCTTTTTCCCATGCTGCGTGCACTTCTTTTACGCTTGAGCCTTTTTCGGTGCCAAGGTTTACCACCGGGGTTTTATTGTCTTCCGAGGTGTCCGACAGCAAGTAGTCAATCGCTTTTACATGCCCCGCCGCAAGGTCCATTACGTGGATATAATCCCTGATCGCGGTGCCATCCGGTGTTGGGTAATCGTCGCCAAAAATCTGCAATTTGTCGCGCCGTCCGGTGGCGACCTGCGCAATAAACGGAAACAGGTTGTCGGGAAAGCCGAGCGGATCCTCCCCGATCTGGCCCGAAGGATGCGCCCCCACCGGATTAAAATAGCGCAAAATCATAGACCGCCAATTCGGGCCCATGCTGGTGATATCGGTCAATATCTCCTCAACCATCAGCTTGGTTTTTCCGTAAGGGTTTACCGGCCCTGTCGGGGTGCTTTCATCCATCGGCATTATCTCGGGCGCGCCATATACCGTGGCCGAAGAGGAAAACACCGCGTGTTTTACCCCGTGGCGCAGCATCGCATTAAACAGCGCCGTGCTTCCGGCTACATTCACGTCATAATAGCGCTCGGGGTGCGCCACCGATTCACCCACCGCTTTTAGCCCCGCCAAATGGATCACCGCATCAATATCATGCGCCTCAAACAGCGCGTCAAGCGCGGCGGCATCGCGAATATCACCTTCGACAAACACCGGTGCGCCATTGCTCATCCGCCCGATCCGCTCAATCGATTTGGCCGAAGAATTCGAGAGATTATCAAAAACGATCACCTCGTAGCCGCAGGTTAACAGCTCTAACACAACGTGGCTGCCAATAAATCCCGCGCCGCCGGTGGCCAATATCGTTTTGCTCATCAGTATCTCTTTTTCTGGTCCACATTTGCGCGGGAATCGCTGTTTGGCGATAGCCTACGCCGTTGAGGTTACGAAATCATGCCCCTTTGAGTATAGCAAGCAGCTGTTTTGCTTTTTCCGCCGGGTTTTTGGCCCGCCAGATCTCGTCTGAAAAGGTCACAAAATCCACATCGTCGCGAATCGTGCGCAGGGTGGCATCATCCAGCCCGCCTTCGGCCACAACCGGCACTTCAATCATTTCGCTCCACCACGAAAAAAGCGCGGGGTCTGCGCGGGTGCCGTCGCCTAGCCCGCCCGTATCACCAACCGGCCCAAAGCTGATATAATCAACCCCGATTTCTGCCGCTGTCATGCCTGCGTGTTTTGAGGTGCCGCAATAGGTGCCCACAATGGCGTCATCGCCGAGCAGTTTGCGGGCATCCCGCACCAGCCGCGCCCCGTCGGTCAGGTGCACGCCATCCAGCCCGTGTTTTTCAACCATGCGAAAATGGCCATCGATCACAATCGCAATGTCGCGCTGGTGGCAAATATTGCGCAATTGGTCGGCCACCCGGCCAAGCGTAGCTTCATCAGTGGTTGAAAGCGCAAGGCGCAAGCAGGCCACGGGGGCCGCGTCCAGCACTGCTTCAAGCACCGGCTTGAAGCTCTGGAGCTCAAATTCAGCCGGGGTGGCAAGGTATATCTGGGCAAAGTCTGGTTGGGGCATATCTGGTTCCGGTTTGTTTTGAGTGTAGTAGCGTGTCAGCGCCGTCAGGTCTATGCCCCGGGTGCCCAATCGTCAGCAGCCATCAAAAAGCCGTCAAAGCTGAACGCCGGCGAGACAGTGCAGCCCACCAATGTCCAGTCGCCCGTGCTCCGCGCTGCCTGCCAGTGCTGCACCGGCACAATGATTTGCGCCTGCTGCCCAGCCAAAATATCCGGCCCCAGCACGGTTTCAACAATCGGGCCAGCATCTGCCGCCGCGGTTGAAAGCACCAAAGCTGCCCCCGCATGAAAATGCCAGATCTCGGTCGAATCTATCCGGTGCCAATGCGAGCGCTGGCCCTTTTCCAACAGATAATAAATAGCACTGCCCGCTGGCCGCCCCGCGCCCTTGGCCAACCATGTCTGTCGATACCAGCCCCCTTCAGGGTGCGGCGCAAGGTCAAGTTTTTTGATAATATCTTTGGCTGTCATCTGCATGTCCACAATAAAAATCCCCGCAGGCGGCCCTTTCTTGCAAAGGCCCCCGGCGGGGAAAATATAGAGTTTACGCTTGCAGAGCTATCTCAAAATCGAGCGGCCCGCATAAATGCCGGTTTCACCAAGCTCTTCTTCGATGCGAATGAGCTGGTTATACTTCGCCAAACGGTCCGAGCGCGACAGCGAGCCGGTTTTGATCTGGCCGCAATTTGTCGCCACAGCGAGGTCGGCAATGGTGGCATCTTCGGTCTCGCCCGAGCGGTGTGACATCACCGAAGTCATCCGCGCCCGGTGCGCCATTTCCACCGCGTTCAGGGTTTCGGTCAGGGTGCCGATCTGGTTCACCTTGATCAAAATCGAGTTGCCCGCCCCGTCTTTTATCCCGCGCGAAAGCCGCTCGGTATTGGTCACAAACAGGTCATCACCCACCAGCTGGCAGCGGTCGCCGATTTTGTCGGTCAGCAGCTTCCAGCCTTCCCAGTCATCCTCGTCCATCGCGTCTTCGATTGAGATAATCGGATAGGCATCGACCAGCGCCGCAATATAGTCAGCGTTTTCAGCCGAAGACAGCTTCTTGCCTTCGCCTTTCATATCATAAACGCCGTCTTTGTAATATTCCGAGGCGGCGCAATCGAGCGCGAGATACACTTCCTTACCCGGTTCATAGCCAGCCTTTTCAATGGATTTCATCACAAAATCAAGCGCATCAGTGGTGCTGCTCAAGTTGGGCGCAAAGCCGCCTTCGTCGCCAATGCCGGTGTTGTGGCCCGCATCCGAAAGCTCTTTTTTCAGCGTATGGAAAATCTCGGCGCCAATGCGCACAGCGTCTGCAATGCTGGCCGCGCCCACCGGCATAATCATGAATTCCTGAATGTCGATCGGGTTATCCGCGTGCTCGCCACCATTGATAATGTTCATCATCGGCACCGGCAATGTGCGCGCACCTGTGCCGCCAATATAGCGATAAAGCGGCATGCCAAGGTGCTCGGCCGCGGCTTTGGCCACCGCCAAAGATACACCCAAAATCGCGTTGGCCCCAAGGCGGGCCTTGTTAGGCGTGCCGTCGATATCACACAAAAGCTGGTCGATGCCGACCTGATCGGTGGCGTCCACCCCGATCAGCTCTTCCGCGATTTCACCGTTTACCGCGTCTACCGCTTTCAGCACGCCTTTGCCGCCATAGCGGCTCTTGTCGCCATCGCGCAGCTCTACGGCTTCATACGCGCCGGTTGAGGCACCACTTGGCACAGCCGCACGGCCCCGCGCACCATCTTCGAGGTAGACATCCACCTCAACGGTCGGGTTGCCCCGGCTATCCAATATTTCACGGGCGATGATATCAACAATGGCGCTCATAGGTCTGTCCTCAGGCTGCTGGAGTGTTGTTGCGCGTTATGTATACCGTCGATATGAAAGTTTAAAGAACTTTTCGGGCCAGCCGCTCGCGGTAGATCGTGAAAAGCCCCGAGCCAATGATGACCCCGGAGCCAAACAGCGTCCAAAAATCCAGCACCTCGCCAAAAATACCCACCGCCAAAATCATCGCAAACACCAGCCGGACATAGCGAAACGGCGTCACAACCGCGACCTCGCCAACCCGCATCGCCGCCACAATCATATAATAGCCCACCGGCCCCACGATAAGCGCGCCGATTATGTAATAGCTCTGAATCGTATCGGGCAGCACTGCCGGCCCCTCAAACAGCATCATCAAGGCCCCGGGAAAGATCACCACCCCAAAGCCAAAAGCAGACAGCACAAGGCTAGAGACCCGCCCCGGCATCGCCCGCGTGGCCAAGTCCCTGATCGACAGGCCAATCACACCCTGAACCGCAAAGAGCGAGGCCGGCTGGAAGCCCTCCAGCCCCGGCCTGATCACAATCAGCACACCGATAAACCCGACCGAAATCGCCATCCAGCGCCGCCAGCCCACGGCCTGGCCCAAAAACAGCGCCGCCCCCAAGGCCACTGCCAGCGGGGTCGCCTGCAAAATAGCCGATGCGCTCGAAAGCGGGGTCAGCACCACAGCCAGCACATAGCCCGACGTGCCCATAATCTCGCCAAAATTGCGCAGCATTACCGGCCCGAGCAGCAGGTCGCGGCTAAATACCTGTGCGCCTTTGCGCTTGGCCAAAGCCGCAAAAACCGCAAATCCGCCAACCCCGAGAATCACCAAAATCTGCCCGGTGCCCATATTGGCCGCCAGCTTCTTGATAAAAGCATCTTCCACAGCAAACATCGCCATAGCGCCCAGCATCAGCATGATGCCGATCAAATTATCGGATTTTTGTTTCATCACTGCTCCGGCTGAGCCCGGCTCAGGTTTTCTTTTTTAAAGGAACGCCGTAAAGCTCTAGCTTATGTCCGCGTAATTGATAGCCGAGCTTGGCTGCAATCTTCTCTTGCAGCGCTTCAATCTCGGGGTCGCAAAATTCAATAACCTCTCCGGTCTGAATGTCAAATAAATGATCGTGATGATCCCTATCAGCATCTTCATAGCGGGCGCGGCCGTCGCCAAATTCGTGCCGCTCCAGTATCGAGGTTTCCTCAAACAGCTTCACCGTGCGATATACGGTGGCAAGGCTTATTTTCGGGTCCACCTTCGAGGCGCGAATGTATATTTCTTCCACATCGGGGTGGTCGTCACAGGCCTCAAGCACCCGCGCAATCACCCGGCGCTGGTCGGTCATCCGCAGGCCGTTGGCTTCGCATCTTGATATAATCGTATCTTTGGTCATTGTCCCTCATATGTAGCGCGATTTTCAGCGGTGATAAACCGCCAATCTGGCCGCCACCGTCGCTTTTCCCGAAATCGTTAACAGTCCCCTAGCGTTGCGCGCGCCAGACTCATCAAATCTTTATCAAAATTGGCTAAAACCGTTCTTATGCCTAAGCGGGCCATATGGTCCGGGAGTGGATTGTGTCGGGCATGTCAGTTTTAACGCGCATAGCGGTCCTGCACAAAAATGGGGCTTGCCGTGTGAGATAAGCCAGCGTCAGCTCGCGTGGTATAAATGTCCGGCCTGCCAGGGTCGGCCCTACAAACAGCAGGCGCAGGTTCCAAACCAAGGCTACGGCATCAACCGGCGCAATCCATTTGCAACCTCCAGCATCGCGGCCCCACTCCGGCGGCAATCCAGGGGCAGGGGGCCCTATCCTGAAAAACCAGCCGGTGCGCGCAAGCGGCCAAATTTGGCGTGCCTAAAGCAAATCCGGCTCGCGGTTCAGCCGCTTGGCCAGTGGCGCTATCGTCAGCCCCTGCACAATAATGCTAAATAATACAACGATATAGGTGATCGCCAGTATCAGCGGCTTATAGTCGTTTTCCGGCACCGAAAGCGCCAGCGCCACCGAGATGCCGCCTTTCAAGCCGCCCCATGTCATAATCGGGATCACATCACGCCGGTATTTTTTCCAGCTTGATAACATGAAAATCGGGATCGAAACCGCGGCCAGCCGCGCCAGCAGCGAAAGGAAAATACCAAGCACACCGGCAAGAATAATATCCTGACTAAAGACAATGGCAAACACCTCGACCCCGATCAGCAAAAATAATAGCGCATTCAGAATCTCGTCAATCAGCTTCCAAAAGGCGTTCAGGTATTCGCGGGTGATCTTGCTCATCCCGTGTTTTACCCCGACATCGCCAATCAAAAGCCCGGCCACAACCGCCATAATCGGCCCCGATACCGTAAGCGCCACCGCCAGTTGATAGCCGCCAAAAGCCAGCCCGAGCGAGAGCAATACCTCCAGCGGATAATCATCGATTCGTTTCATCATCTGAAACACCAGCCAGCCCAGCACAAGCCCAAGTGCTGCACCGCCAAAAGCCTCTTTGGTAAACAAAATTAGCGCCGCCCCAACGCTGGCCTCACCATGCGCTTCAGCCGGAAAAGCCAAACCAACCAAAAACAAAAACACCACATAGCCCACCCCGTCATTAAACAGGCTTTCCCCGGCTATCTGGGTTTCAAGCGATTTGCGCAGGTTCGCCTCGCGCAGCACGCCCAGCACCGCCACCGGGTCGGTTGGCGAGATAAGCGCACCAAAAACCAGCGCGATCAGCAGCGGCACACCAAGCGCATAATATAGCCCAAGCCCGGCAATGGCGGTCGAGATTCCAACCCCGATTGTGGCCATCAGCGCCACCGTCCACGCCTGCTCGCGCAGGTCGGTCAGCTTCACATGCAGCGCCCCGGCAAACAGCAGCAGCCCCAGCATGCCTTCCAGCAATGTGTCCGAAAATTCGAGCCCCTCAACCCCGGCTTTAATCGTCACTGAAAGGTTAAGCTCGGGCATAAATACGTCAAGCAGCATAACGCTGAGCGAGGCAATCAGCGCCACCACAAGTATCCCGATCGACGCCGGAAGCTTCAAAAAGAAATAGTTCAGGCTGCCAAAAAGTCCGGCCAGCACAATCATCAGTGATGCGATTTGTAAGGCGTCCATGGCCGCTCCCATTTGTTTTCCAAAGCCATAGCATGTTTTTGTCAATCGCCAATAAAAAACCCGCGCCAATTGCTTGGTGCGGGTCAGTGGAGATTGGGTTTCAGCGTTAGCCGTCAAAATCGACCCGTTCAACCAGCCGCAATGCCGCGCCGCGCAGCTTGGCAATATCGGTGAGCGGCGTTGGGTCCGGCGTAAATTCACCCCAGCTTGAAACCAGTGCGCTGGCAGGCACATCAGCATTGAGCGGGTATTCATAATTCACCTCGGCATAAATTTTCTGCGCCGCCTCATCGGTCAAAAACTCCATCAGTTTTTGCGCGTTTTCAGCATTGGGAGCCGCGGCCGTCATTGCCATGCCTGATATATTTACATGCGTTCCCAACCCGTTCATTGACGGAAATACCAGATACACCGCATTCGCCCATTCGGTCTGTTCCGGGTCGGCCAGCATGTTGCCCATATAATAGGTATTGCCAATGGCAATATCACATTCACCAGCCCAAATCGCCTTCACCTGAGCGCGGTCATTCCCTTGCGGCGCGCGGGCAAGGTTGGATTTTACGCCGGTCAACCATGCCTCGGTTTCGGCCTCGCCGTAGTTAAAAAGATAGGTCGCCGTTAGCGCAATATTATAATCATGTGTGCCGGAGCGGGTGCAGATCCGCCCTTGCCAATTTGGGCCGGCAAGGTCTTCATAGCTGGTGATTTCACCTTCCGCGACCCGCTCGTTTGACGCATAAATAACCCGCGCACGCGAGGTCAATCCAAACCATTGCCCACCCGCATCACGGTAAGAGGCAGGGATGTTGGCGTTAATGGTATCGGACACAACGGCCTGCGTAAGCCCGGCCTGCACCGCCGCATCAAGGTTGGCGATATCGGTTGTCAAAATCACATCGGCCGGAGAGCGCTGGCCCTCGGCACGAAGCCGCTCCAGCATGCCGCTTTTCAGAAAAACAACGTTTACATCAATTCCGGTTTCAGCGGTAAAAGCCGCAAGGATCGGGTCAATCAGCTCGGGCTGACGCGAAGAATAAATGTTGACCTCTTCTGCTGTGGCCGACAGCGCGGCAACGGAAATGAGAGTGGCAAGGGCGGCGAATTTCATTTGTTTGCTCCAGTGGTTTTGCTGCCCCTGATTAACCTGACTAATTTGATCAAGTCAATACCCGAGTAAAACATTAGGAATTATTTTTCGGCGCGCTTTGCCGCCTCCCAGAGCGCGTCCATTTCTTCCAGCGATGAATGTTGCGGGGATTTGCCCATAGCTTTAAGCGCGTCTTCCACTTTATTGAACCTGCGGGCAAATTTGGCATTGGCTTTGCGCAGTGCATCCTCGGGAGAGATCCCGAGATGCCGCCCCAGATTGGCCATCACAAACATCAAGTCGCCGAACTCTTCTTCAATTTCATCTGCGCCGAGTTCTGCCTTGGCTTCAACAAGCTCGGCTGATTCCTCTTTTATCTTGTCCAAAACCTGAAGCGTTTCGGGCCAGTCAAACCCAACCCGTGCGGCGCGGTTTTGCAGCTTTACCGCGCGGGTCAGCGCTGGCAAATTCAGCGCCACGCCATCAAGCACAGAGGCCGGAGCGCCTCGCTCGGCAGCCTTGATCGCCTCCCAGTCGGCGATTTGCTGCGTGGCACTTTTTTCACGGCTCTCGGCCCCGAATACATGCGGGTGGCGGCTGATCATCTTGTCGGAAATCGCCTGCACAACCGCATCAAAATCAAACATTCCGGCCTCTTCAGCCATCTGCGCGTGGTAAATCGTGTTGAGCAAAAGGTCGCCAAGCTCGCCCGGTAATTCGTCCCAGGCCTGTCGCTCGATAGTGTCCGCAACCTCGTAAGCTTCCTCAACCGTGTAGGGTGCGATACTGGCGAAATCTTGTTCAATATCCCACGGGCAGCCCGTTTTGGGGTCGCGCAAGCGGCGCATGATTTCGAGCAAACGTGTGATACCAATGCTGCGGTTTTTGATAATATCGTTTGAGGTCATCTGCTTACCATCAGTTTTTCAAGCCCGTGAAAATGGTAGCGGTCGGCGTATATCGGCTGTTCGGCCAGCGCAAGATTCGGGCAAGCCTCAAACAGAATCGGCATCGACTGCAGCATTTCCATCCGGGCCAGTGGGGCCCCTATGCAAAAATGCAGGCCCACTCCAAAGGCCAGCTGGCGGCTGTTGTTGCGAGCCGGGTCAAAGCTGTTTGGGCGGTCAAATTGCACCGGGTCCCGGTTGGCCGCTGCCAGCAAAAGCCCCACCTCTTCGCCACGCGCAAAAGTGTGCCCGCTGATGGTGATCTCTTCAAGCGCGTGGCGGGTAAACATGTGTAGCGGCGGATCAAATCTGATGGATTCTTCGACAATTTTCAGGTTTTCCGCATCGCTATCTGCAAAGCGCACGCCGGTTTCAAGCAAGGTCTTGAAGCCATTGGAAATCCCGTGCACAGTCGCTTCATGCCCTGCATTAAGCAAAAGAATACAGGTGGTTATCAGCTCTTCTTCGGTCAGTTTTTCGCCCTCGTCTCGCGCCGATATAAGCTCCGATATCAAGTCCTCTTTCGGGGCTTTGCGGCGCTCGGCCACAAAGCTGCGAATATAGTCCATAAAGGCAATGGTTGCCGCTTCGGTGCGGTCTTCCAGCGCGCGATCGCGCCGCGCTTGATAAATCGCAACCATATCATGTGACCATTTTAGCAGTTGCGGCGCCATCTCCTCCGGCACCCCCAGCAAGCGGCAGATAACGGTGACAGGAATCACTTCGGCAAAATATGGCAATAAATCAAAAGGCTCTGCCGGAAACTTAGCAATCAGGTTGTGCGAAAGCGCGCGCACTTGCGGGGCCATTTCGTTAATCCGCCGCGCGGTAAACGCGCGGGTGAGCAAGCTGCGGATGCGGGTGTGATTCGGTGGCTCAATCGCCAGAATCGAGCGGGATTCAAACGCGTAAAACTCACGAAGATGTGCGGGAACGGGGGCCGCAAGATCATCCGGGAGCTCGGCGGCAAAGCGACGGTCCCGCAAGATTTCATTGACCACGGAATGCTGTGCCGAGCACATAAATCCGTAATCTTCCCAATGAAATAAGGGGCCAGATTTGCGCATATTGTCATAAGCAGGGTAGGGGTTTTGAACGAAGTCGAGGTCGAGCGGGCTTTGGCTTATCATCCTGCACGCTCCAGCGCTTGCTCGAGGTCGTTGATCAGGTCGTCAACGTTTTCAATGCCGATGCTGAGCCGCAAAAGCGTGTCTGGCACCACCGAATTTGGCCCCTCAACTGCCTTGCGATGCTCGATCAGGCTTTCCACGCCGCCAAGGCTGGTGGCGGGGATAAAGACCTGCGTAAACCGCGCGATATCATTGGCCATTTTGGCATTGTGCACCAGCAGTGAAAGCATGCCGCCAAAGCCGGCGGCCATTTGCTTGGCGGCAATTTTATGGCCGGGGTGGCTGGGCAGACCGGGGTAAAGCACTTTGGCAACTTTCGGATGATTTTCAAGGTGATGCGCTATTTTCATCGCGCTTTCCGAGGCCCGCTCATAGCGCAGATACAGCGTGCGAACGCCGCGAATAAGCAGCCAGGCGTCAAACGGGCGGATAACATTGCCAAGCAGCGTGCGCAGGCCGATAATTTCCGACCACTGCTCGTCAGCCTGTGCGCAGGCCAAAACACCGGCGGTAATGTCGGAATGTCCGCCAAGATACTTGGTGGCGGAGTGAAACACATAGTCGGCCCCAAGCGCCAGCGCCCGCGTGGTGCAGGCAGGGGCGACCGTGGTATCGACCACCAATCGCGCCCCGATCCTGTGCGCCGCTATGGCCGCAGCCTCTATATCCACTACATCCCAGCTCGGGTTGCTGGGCGTTTCTATCCATACAAGTTTTGTATATGGTGTAATCGCTTTTTCGAGCGCCTTTTCATCGGATTGGTCGAAAAAGCTAACCTTGATTCCACGCTTGGCTTCCAGCCGCTTTAGCCATTCGATCCCGCCGTGATACATCACTTTTTGCGCAACCACATGGTCACCTGTAGTCAGCGTTTCGAGGAGTGTAACCACCGCCGCCATGCCGCTGGCAAACACAAGTGCGCCCGCGGCTTCGTCAATATCGGCCAGCAGGTCTTCGGCCAGCTTTACGGTTGGGCCGCCATCGCGGGCATAGATATAGCTTTGGCGCGGGCTATATTCTTCGTCTCGGGCATAGGTGCTGGAAAGATCGATCGAGGGCGTCACCGCGCCGGTTTTCTCGTCAATATGGCGCAGCGCTTGAGCGGCGCGGGTGGCAGGGCTGAGCTTGAGCTGGCGCGGGGTAGACATAAGTGTCATTCCTGTTCAGTTTGAAAAAGCAGCATCACAAATCGCATTTGCGTGCTGTGAAATGTGATGCCGCCTGAACCGGAAGAACGCTAGTCTGTCCCGCGGTAGGGCTCTACATATTGCAGCGCCATATCCCACGGAAAGAAGATCCAGGTATCTTGCGACACTTCGGTGATAAATGTGTCAACCATCGGGCGGCCCATTGGCTTGGCATATACGGTGGCAATATGCGCTTTCGGATAGCGGGCTTTTACCACTTCCAGCGTTTTTCCGGTATCGACCAGATCATCGATAATCAGTATCCCGTCGCCATCACCAATTATTTCGGCATCGGGCGCTTTCAGCACTTTGGCCTCCGATTGCTGCTGATGGTCATAGCTTTTAATGCTGATCGTATCCACGGTGCGGATATCAAGCTCGCGGGCAATGATCATCGCTGGGGCCATGCCGCCGCGGGTAATGGCGACCACAGCCTTCCATTCGCCCCCCTCCGGGCCCATCTTTTCAAGCCGCCAGGCCAATGCGCGGCTGTCGCGGTGAATTTGGTCCCAGCTTATATGAAAGCCTTTTTCGTGGGGGAGACGGTCAGACATTATTTTCTTCCTGTTGCTACATCGATATCGGGAGCGTCTTCGGCCTTCATGCCGACAACATGATACCCGCTATCCACATGATGGTTTTCACCGGTGACGCCGGATGACAGGTCCGAAAGCAGATACATGCCCGCTTTGCCTACATCGTCAGTGGTTACATTGCGGCGCAGCGGTGAGTTCAGCTCGTTCCACTTTAGAATATAGCGGAAGTCACCAATCCCCGAAGCCGCAAGGGTTTTGATCGGGCCAGCCGACAGCGCGTTTACGCGGATGTTTTTGGGGCCAAGGTCCATCGCCATATAGCGCACAGAAGCCTCCAGCGCGGCTTTGGCCACCCCCATGACATTATAATGCGGCATAACCCGCTCGGCACCATAATAGGTGAGGGTGAGCATTGAGCCGCCGTCGGGCATCATCTTTTCGGCGCGTTGTGCAACGGCAGTAAAGGAGAAAACCGAGATATCCATTGTCAGCCGGAAATTGTCGGCACTGGTATCAACATAGCGGCCACGCAGCTCGGATTTGTCTGAAAAGCCGATAGCATGAACCAAAAAGTCGATCTTGCCCCATTTGGCTTCGATCTCGCCAAACAGCGCGTCGATAGAGTCTGCGTCGGTCACATCGCAAGGCATTACGATTTCTGAGTTTACCGACTCGGCCAGGGGCTTTACCCGTTTGCCGAGCGCATCGCCCTGATAGGTGAAGGCCAGCTCGGCCCCTTGTTCGTGGCACATACGGGCAATGCCCCATGCGATGGATTTATCGTTGGCGACACCCATTATAAGGCCGCGCTTACCGCTCATCAGTCCCGAGGTCATTTTATCACCCTTTTGTTATTGTCCATCCGGTTTACGCCAAAGGCGAGCACCATTCAAGAATGGAAACGCATATGGCGCCCCCCATAATTTTGCGCTAGGTTCGCGCCGTAATCGAGGAGGCAAAAATGGGTAATAATGCAAAAAGAAGCGGTATATTTGCCGGAGATGACCCTTTTGCGCTGGCGCAAAGCTGGCTGGATGAAGCCGTAAAAACCGAAGTGAATGATCCGAATTCAATGGCGCTCAGCACGGTTGACGCCACAGGTATGCCCAATGCCCGCATGGTGCTGCTCAAAGAGATCGAAGCCGATGCGTTTGTGTTTTACACCAATTACGGCAGCGCCAAGGCGCAGGAAATTGACGCGACCGGCAAGGCGGCATTTGTGATGCACTGGAAATCATTGCGGCGGCAGATAAGGGTGCGCGGAGACGTAACGAGAGAAGACGGACCGCAGGCCGACGCGTATTTTGCCTCGCGGTCGTTGCAAAGCCGCCTCGGGGCCTGGAGCTCCGAGCAATCAACCCCGCTCGAATCACGCGGGGCCCTGATGGCCAAAGTGGCAAAACTTACGCTTTCAATGGGCGTAAATCCGCCGCGTCCGCCGTTTTGGGGCGGCTATAGGATACGTCCGGTCGAAATTGAGTTCTGGGCAGACGGGGCCTACCGGTTGCATGACCGGTTTAAATGGCGTAGATTGCAAATTGAAGGGGATTGGTCGGTAGAAAGACTCAACCCATAATAGTGATTGACCCTACGTAACATGATATGCAACGTGGGTGTGTCTGAATTGTTTCACTAATTGGCTAAATTTGCTTGAAAATTAACCAATGTGCTTGCTTAGAATTTTGTTTCGTCGCAGTATTAACCAAATAAAACCATTGATTAATGATCGGCTTCGTTGCGGAGGGCAGAGAAGCGGATTGCCGAAAGGATATGATGAAAAAAGGCCAGGTTAAATGGTTTGACGCTGTAAAGGGATACGGATTTCTTGTAGCGGACGACGATTTGGGAGACATTTTGCTTCATGCAAATGTGCTTCGTAATTTCGGGCGAGGCTCTGTTGCCGAGGGGTCTTTCGTATCCTTTAGCGTGCAACAAACGGATCGTGGCCGGCAGGCCGCCGAGATTTTCGAAATTGTTGCGCCGGTAGATAGTTCGGTTCTGGAAGAGACGGCGCACGAGCTGCCCGAGCTTCCGGTGGTGGAAGGTGTGCCGTTGGAACCCGCGCGAATCAAGTGGTTTGACAAGGCCAAAGGCTTTGGCTTTGCCAATACATTTGGCAGCGCTGATGACATTTTTCTGCATCTTGAAGTGATGCGCCAATATGGCTTCTCGGACCTGTCCCCCGGTGAAGCGATTTCGGTTCAGGTTGTTGACGGACCGCGCGGGCGGATGGCCGGCGCGATCTATTCCTGGGATAAAGCCAACACCGTATAAGGACCTCCCTTTGAAATTTTCCAGCCTCATTTTCGCAGTTTTGGTTGCGGGCGCCGCACCAGCGCTTGCCCAGGTTTGTGATGACAACATTATCGAAGTCCGAAACAACGGTGTTCAGGCGCAATTCGAAATCGAGCTCGCCAAAACCCCGGCAGAACAGGCCAAAGGGCTGATGTTTCGGGAATCAATGCCGCAATTTTCGGGAATGCTGTTTATTTACGAGCGCCCGAGCGCGGTCTCTTTCTGGATGAAAAACACATTAATTCCGCTCGATATGCTGTTCATTGACCCGACAGGGGTTGTCCAGCGCATCAAGCATAGCGCCACGCCGCTTTCGACAGCGTCGATCCCCGGCGGCCGCAATATCCAGTATGTTTTGGAAATAAACGGCGGAATTGCCAATATGCTTCGCCTCGAAGCGGGTGCGCAAATTCGCTATTCCGGCATTTCCGAAGAAATTGCTGTTTGGCCCTGTGAATAGCTGATTTTTCGCTTTTCATTCTCCGATTTTCCCTCTAAACGATGCCCCAAGGTCGGGGCGTGGCGCAGCCTGGTAGCGCGGCGGTTTTGGGTACCGTAGGTCGTAGGTTCGAATCCTATCGCCCCGACCAGTTTTAAAAAACTTTGCGGCCTTTCGGGCTTGGGCTCGAAAACAACACATTCATGAATCGTTGATTCTAGTGAATAGCGCTTTACCCATAAAATAAACGCCTTAATCAAAGCATTTGAAAACACGGTGGTTTCCCAAACCTGCCGCGAGGTAAGGCCGGAATTGTGATTCTTGGTATTGCAGTGCACCTTCCCGTTTTTTTATTTCTCTGCATTTCGCGTCAATGAAAATTTATGCAAAAAAAAGAAATAAAGCGTTTGACGAAGCGCTCAAAAATACTGCACTTAGATTAAATTAGCAGTAAGGCTACTAGATATAGTGTTTTTCGGATTTCTGACCAACGCTGAAATCATGCGCTCAAAAAAATGGGCGAAGTGGCTTTCAAAACAATTCCCTGAAAAAGGGCAAGCAGATAAGGCTGGGACAGTATGAAGATTGACCGCAAGTTTACCTCGGTAAAAACCGCTGCCTATGGGCACCTCGATTTTGTGAGCCGCAGTTCCGAGATCCGGAATCCGGACGGCAGCATTGTTTTTGCGCTGAATAATATGGAGGTGCCGAAGGGCTTCTCGCAGGTTGCGGCTGATGTTCTGGCGCAGAAGTATTTCCGCAAAGCCGGTGTGCCAGCGGCCACCAAGCGGGTGCAGGAAAAGGGCGTGCCGGAATTTTTGTGGCGCTCTGTGCCCGATGAATCAGCGCTGAAAAAGCGCCCAAAGGACGAGCGGTTTGGCTCAGAAACCTCTGCCAAGCAGGTATTTGACCGGTTGGCAGGTGCGTGGGCTTATTGGGGCTGGAAGGGTGGCCATTTTACCACCGAAGCCGATGCCAAGGCCTATTTTGACGAAATGCGCTATATGCTGGCTGCGCAGATGGCCGCACCGAATTCGCCGCAATGGTTTAACACCGGCCTGCACTGGGCTTACGGCATTGATGGCCCCGCGCAGGGCCACCACTATGTTGATTACAAAACCGGCAAGCTCACCAAATCTGTCAATTCTTATGAGCACCCGCAGCCGCATGCCTGTTTCATCCAGTCGGTGCAGGACGACCTCGTGAACGAGGGCGGCATTATGGATCTCTGGACCCGCGAAGCGCGGCTGTTCAAATATGGCTCCGGCACCGGCACCAATTTTTCCAGCCTGCGGGCCGCGAATGAAACCCTGGGCGGCGGCGGCAAATCCTCCGGGCTGATGTCGTTCCTCAAAATCGGTGACCGTGCGGCGGGGGCGATCAAATCGGGTGGCACCACGCGGCGCGCGGCCAAGATGGTGATTGTCGATGTCGACCACCCGGATATTGAGGAATTCATTAACTGGAAGGTGATCGAGGAGCAAAAAGTGGCCTCTTTGGTGGCTGGCTCCAAGCTGCACGAACAGCAGCTCAACGAGATATTTAGCGCAATCCGCGTGTGGGACGGGGCTGAGCCAGATGCATTTGACCCCAAGAAAAACAACGCCTTAAAGGACGCCATTAAAGGCGCCCGCAAGGTGATGATCCCTGAAACCTATGTAAAACGCGTGCTGCAATATGCGGCGCAGGGCTTCACCAGCATCGAGTTCCCAACCTATGATACCGATTGGGATTCTGACGCCTATCTCAGCGTTTCCGGCCAAAATTCCAACAACACCGTGCGGGTGACCGACGCTTTTCTTGACGCTGTAAAAAACGATGCCGAGTGGGAGCTTTTGCGCCGCACCGATGGCGAGGTTGCCAAAACCGTCAATGCGCGTGATTTGTGGGATGATATTGGCCATGCCGCCTGGGCCTCGGCCGACCCCGGCATCCAGTATCATGATACCATCAACGCTTGGCATACCTGCCCGGCTGATGGCGAAATTCGCGGCTCCAATCCGTGCTCGGAATATATGTTTTTGGATGATACCGCCTGCAACCTCGCCAGCATGAATCTGCTGAAATTCCTGCATGATGGCAGCTTTGACGCCGCATCTTATATGCACGCCACCAAGCTTTGGACAATCACGCTGGAAATCTCGGTGCTGATGGCGCAGTTCCCCAGCCCCGAAATTGCCGAGCGCAGCTATAAGTTCCGCACCCTTGGGCTTGGCTACGCCAATATCGGCGGGCTGTTGATGAACATGGGCTTTGGCTATGATAGTGTCGAGGGCAGGGCGCTTACAGGCGCGCTCACCGCTATTATGACCGGTGTTTCTTACAAAACCTCAGCCGAAATGGCGGCCGAGCTCGGGCCATTCCCGGGCTATGCCAAAAACGCTGATCACATGCTGCGGGTGATCCGCAACCACAAGCGCGCCGCTTACGGCGAAACGGCTGGCTATGAGGGCCTTGCGGTGCCACCAGTGCCACTTGACCATGATAACTGCCCCGATGGCCGCTTGATCAACCTTGCGCATGAAGCGTGGGATGATGCGCTGTCATATGGCGAGAAATATGGCTACCGTAATGCACAGGTTTCGGTGATCGCGCCCACAGGCACAATCGGGCTGGTGATGGATTGTGATACAACCGGTATCGAGCCAGATTTTGCTTTGGTGAAATTCAAAAAGCTCGCTGGTGGCGGCTATTTCAAGATCATCAACCAATCCGTGCCGGCCGCGCTGGTCAAGCTGGGGTATAAGCCTTCGCAGATCGAAGAGATCATTGCTTATGCGGTTGGCCACGGCTCTATCGGCAATGCGCCGGGGATCAACACCACCAGCCTGCTCGGCCACGGTTTTGGAGAAGAAGAGCTCGCCAAAATCGAAGCGGCGCTCAGCTCGGCCTTTGATTTGCGGTTTATCTTTAACCAATGGACACTCGGCACCGATTTTTGCACCGGCGCGCTTGGCATTCCTGAAGCCAAGCTCAATGATCCGGCGTTTGATCTGCTCAACCACCTCGGCTATTCAAAAGCCCAGATCGAAGCCGCCAACCTGCATGCCATTGGCACGATGACGCTTGAAGGCGCGCCTTACCTGAAAAAAGAGCATTACAGCGTATTTGACTGCGCCAATGCCTGCGGCAAAACCGGAAAGCGGTATCTTTCGGTTGATAGCCATATCAAAATCATGGCCGCGGCACAGAGCTTTATTTCAGGCGCGATTTCAAAAACCATCAATATGCCCAATGATGCGACGATCGAAGATTGCAAAGCCGCCTATGAAAGCAGCTGGGCGCTCGGGGTGAAGGCTAATGCGCTTTATCGTGACGGCTCCAAGCTGAGCCAGCCGCTTTCCAGCGCGTTGATCGAAGATGAAGATCTGGATGAGCTTTCCGAGGCACCAGCGGGCGATCAAGCCATGGTTTTGGCAGAGAAAATTGTCGAAAAGGTTGTGGTAAAAGAAATCGCCCGTGGCCGTGAAAAGCTACCGCAGCGCCGCAAAGGCTATACCCAGAAAGCAGTTGTGGGCGGGCATAAGGTTTACCTGCGCACCGGCGAATACAAAGACGGCTCTTTGGGCGAGATATTTATTGATATGCACAAAGAGGGCGCGGCCTTTCGCGCGATGATGAACAATTTTGCCATCGCGATTTCGGTTGGCCTGCAATATGGCGTGCCGCTTGATGAATATGTCGAGGCCTTCACCTTCACCCGATTTGACCCTGCTGGCATGGTGCAAGGCAATGACAGCATCAAATCGGCCACCTCGATCATCGACTATATCTTCCGCGAACTGGCGATCTCTTATCTGGATCGCACCGATCTTGCGCATGTAAAACCGGAGGGCGAGAGCTTTGACAGCCTTGGCCGCGGCGAGGAAGAGGGCAAGCCCAATGTTTCCGAGCCAACAGATTCGGCAACCAACTCGCTTGATCTGATCAAGCAGCTTTCCTCTACCGGCTATCTGCGCTCTCGTCTGCCGCATAACCTAAGCGGCGTAGCTGCAAGTGAAACCACGGTAGCGGTTACATCTGAAACCACCTCGGTGCAGGTGATGGACAACCGGACAAAAGCGAAAATGCAAGGCTATGAGGGCGACCC
>Ga0316205_10001763_pt1 | contig 25324 bp, 23 predicted proteins | sample 3monthpyrite_MG_FD_204941 | JGI IMG/M metagenome (GOLD analysis project Ga0316205, IMG submission 204941) | Microbial mat bacterial communities from mineral coupon in-situ incubated in ocean water Damariscotta River, Maine, United States -... | ecosystem: Environmental > Aquatic > Marine >... | reverse complement strand
TATTGTTTTTATCCTTATGGTTTATTTTGTCGTGAAAGCCTATTTGCACCATCGACAGAATTCGGCAATTACCAGCTATCAGCAGGGGGTGGTGGCACCGGTTCAATATGGCAGCCGTGAAAAAAGCGCGCCGGAGGATGCTTTTTCCAAACGGCTGGAGCATTTGGTCGAGAATGAAGAACAGTATGACTTGGCGCGGTTGATGCCGAAAGCCCGTGAATTGGGGGCGATTGCCAAAACCAGCTTTAGCACGGCCCCGGTTTTGAAAGAAAGTGATCTAGGGGTTTTGGCGCTGATCGAGGAAGTGGCGCAGGAGATTGGTGACCGGTGCCGAGTGCTGGTGCACGCCAATCTCGGGTCTTTGATCGACCTGCACGGGCAGGGGGCCAGCAGCATTGCCACACAGGTGTCTCTTTCCGGTGTTAACCTGAAATTCGCAGTGGTGGACCGCTATGGAAAGCTGGTTGTGGCCGTGGAGCATATGGGCACAACCCCTTTGGGACGGCAGGAAAATATCAACCGGACCATTGTGATCGAGGTGTTGCGCAAGGCCGGAGTCTGGTATCTCGAAATCCCGCATTCCTTTTCAAAAGAGAATGCCAAAGCGCAATTAACCGCGGTTTTGCGCGGAAAAATAGCGGCGCAGGCCAGCAAAACGGAACGGGAAGACACGCAGGACGACGAAGGCAATCAGGTCGCCTGAGGGCGCATTTTGTCAGGACTGGTTTTTAACAAAAGGCCCACCGACCGCGGTGGGCCTTGGCATTTTTGCCGCAGAGGGCAAAAATGACGCTGCGGCGCCACGGCCTCGCTGCGCTCGGTGGGACAGGTCGCCAGTGTTTTTTTAGGGCGCGCCGTCGGATTATCCTGAAATCTTTGCGCTATGGGTGGGTCTGGATGAACATATAGACCCATTCACCTTTATAATCGGGGTTGGCGGCCTTCAGTTCGGCAATGCGGGTGCGCAGATAATCCAGATACAGTTCGGCGGGTTCGATGGTCTCGCGCAGGCCTTCGTAAAGCGGTTCGGAGGTAGCATAGGCGATGGCCAACTCTTGCCCAAAAGGCGGGCTGACGATGAGCTTGACCGAGGTTTGGCCCTCACGATCCGCCCCGATCTCTATCGGGGTATCTGGGGCGTGCAGCTCGACATCTTCCCACTGGTTGGGGCGCAGGTGCAACACACGGCCTTCGACATCAAAAAAATCAACATAGACATAGGCGGGGTAATCGGGGGAGCGCATTTTGACAATCACCCGCTCGCCCTCGCCATAATCAAAGGTGCTGAGCTGGGTGGTGGCACCAACATGCATCGGGTCACGGGACTGGCCTTGCGATTGAGGCAGGCCGAGGTTTTCCAGCCGGGAAAGCACATCACATTGCGGCGAGGGCAATACCAGCATCGAGCCGCCAACGGGGATGGATTCGCCAAGCTGGGCACGAATGGCGTTGAGCAGCGGCTCGCGCAGGCTGTCGTCAGGAATGTGGCCGCGTAATTCCAGCGTGCCGGTTTCGGGAATGAAGGTGGCGGCAACGCGGGCGCAGGGCACGGCCGACAGGATTTGCGAAATGCCGTCGCGGGCGGAGTTGTCCGATGGGGTATCAAGCGGGCGCATGAAAGATTGGACGGCGGCCAGCGAGGCGGGGTCAAAGCTGGTGGTGTTGCCGGACCAGCCGGTGGCGGCGGTGACAACCGGGGCATCCAGCGGTGGCTGGGTGGCGGCGGGGGCATCGGGCGCGCGGCTGGGGGCCGGGGCGGCTGGCGGGGCCTTGGCCTCGGCAGCGGGGGCATCGGGCGAGATCTGGCTACCGGCTTCGGAGATGAGCGAGGAGGCGGGCACCGGGCCGGCATTGGGGGCGGTCGGGCCAAGTGGCTGGGCGGGGGCGGTGGCGGAAGCAAGCAGGGTTTTGGGTAAGGCGGCGGCCTCGGTTGGCGCGGAAGCAGGTGGGCTGGAGGTAATGGCAGTGGCTGCTGGTGGGCTTATCGCCAAGGGGGTGGCGGTATTGGCAACGGCGGCTTGCACCGGCTGAGCAGTGGAAACGGCTGCCTGCAAGGGCTGCGAGGTCGCCACCTCGGGGGCTTGTGTCTCGGCGGGCGGGGCTTGCGGTGCCAGAGGCTCGGAGGCCACGGGGTCAGCCTTGGCCTGTGCACCTTCGGCACGCAGGGCGGGCGTTGGCGCGCCTTGGGCGGTATTGGCGGCAACCACGGTTTCATTGCGGATTTCAGCTATGGCGGTATTTTCCGGCGCTTGCGCCGTGGCGCGGTCCCCGCTGGGGTCAACAGCCGGTTGCGGCGGTTGGGCAAGGGACTGGGCGGCGGCGGTTTCGGTGCGCACCGGGCCTTGACCGAGGTTTTGCCCGGCAGCATTTTCGGCGTTTTGCGCCTCTCCTTTGATTTCCTGCGGTTCGGCTTTCGATTGCGGCACCTCGTAGCTGGTCATTTTGACCCTGCCCGAGGCCTGCGGCTCGGCTTCAATCGGCTCGGGCTTGGTGGCGAAGGCCAGAAAGGCAAATAGTCCGGCATGGGCACCAAGCGAGGCTACCACGCCAAGTGTCCAGATAACCGCGCCCTTCATGGCGGATTGGGGGTGACAACGAGAACCACATCCCGCACCCCCGCCTGTTCCAGCGCCGTGACCAGCGGCAACAGGTTGGTCAGCCGGGCCTCGCCATCGGCATTGATGCGCACCCGCAGGGCCGCGTTATTCACCAGCGTTTCGGCGATGCTGGTCAGCAGAGCGGCTTGTGAAACCGGCGCGCCATCCAGCGCGATCTGGCCATCGGCGGCAATGGCGACGGTGGTGCCGCCTTTGGGCAGACTTTCACCGGCCGTGGAAACCGGCGGCAATATCTCGAACGGGGCGGTGGCGTCCATCCGGCCCACCAGCATGAAAAACACCAAGAGGAAAAAGATCACATCGATCAGCGAGACGATGGTCTCCTGCGGGGCGGGGCGGGGGCGGCGCTTTAGCTTCATTGCGGGGCCTCCAGCCGCACCACGCGCAGGTTTTCAGCCCCGGCTTCGGTGGCGGCCTGAATGGCGGAAACCAAGCCCTGCACGTTGGCCCCGCCCGAGGGCAGAATCAGCACGCGCGCGCCGGGTTGGGCCTGCAAGGCGCGCGCGAGGGATTCGGCGGTGAGCGACTGGCCACGCAGACGCGCCGAGCCGTCGGCTGTGATGCGGATCAGCAAGGTCGGGGCCGGACCGCTGGCGCTGCCGCTACTATCTTCCTGCTGCTGCACCATCGGCATCATATCAAGGTCTAGGTAGGTTGAGGTCACCATGAAAAACACAAGCAGGATCATCATGACATCGACAAGCGGTGTCAGGGTGATCAGGGCCATGTTTCTTTTGCGACGCACGAGCTTCATGGCGGGCCGCTATGAAGGCGCGGGGGCGTTGATGATCAGGTTAAAACGCCCGATCGTTGATTCAACATTATGCGCGGCGCGCTCAACCGTGGCCGAAAGCAGGCTGGCGGCAATGGCGGCAGGCAGCGCCACCACCAGCCCGACAGCCGTGGTCAGCAAGGCTTGCCAGATACCACCGGCGAGCACCGAGGCATTGGCCGCTCCTTCCGCCATCTCCAGCTCTTGAAATGATTGTATCATCCCGAGCACGGTGCCCAAAAGCCCCAATAGTGGCGAAATAAGCGCCACCACTTCCAGCAGCCGGATAAAGCGGCTGAGAATTTCGACCTCGGCATTGCCGCGGCGCTCAAGCTCGGAGGCCAGCAGGCCTTGCGGCATCCGGTTTTGGGTGGCGGTAATGGCATAGGCCAGCACCCGCTCGGCCGGGCTGCGCAGTTTGAGCGCGTTGAGCGCGGTCTGATTATCGCGTGCCTGCACCTGGGTGAGGGCGGCATTGATGCGTTTTTGCCCTGAAAGCACGCCCCAGAATTGCAACAGCTTATAGGCGATGACCGCAACCGACAGCACCGACAGCACCGCCAGCACAATAACCACCGGCCCGCCAGCGGAGATGATTTCCGTAAAAAAATCCAACATCGGCTATTTCACCAGCGGGGCGGCGGCGCGGGAATTCAGCTCCAGAAACGAAAAGCAATCCAGCGGATCACCGTTTTGCGGGGTGCAGGCGGGGATGTCATGCAGCAGGATCTCGCCAATCTGGGTGCATTGGGTATCTGGAATTTCAAACAGCTTCAGGGTGGTGCGCTGCGCGGGAAGCGGTGCGGCATCGATGGTTAGCAGGCGGTCAATGATACTGTCAGGCGTCAGGATGGCCAGCGACATTTCAAAGCCGGTCAGATTTTGCTCCAGCCCGTTTTGAAACAGGAAAAAAGCCTGACAGCCGGTTTCAACATCTTCGAGCTTGTTGAGTTCGACGGTCAGGGTTTGGGCGTGGGCAATCGGGGCCGCCAGTAGCGCAAGAATGGTGAAGGGTTTGATCATAATGCTGTCCTTTGAGTGAATTGATTCCTTTGACGTTAACACGGGTTGCGCCAAGGGCTTAGCGGAATTTTATAGCCAATGGCGCAGCCGCAGGCATGTCCCACCAAAAGAGTCGGGAAGCGGCGCCAACGGGTGGGAGGCCGCCTTGGTGCGTTATGCCGCGCCTGCGCTAAAAACGCCTGGCTGCGAAAAATGTGCTTAGCAGGCCGGCAGAATCTGCCTCCCCCAGCCCGGCATAAACTTCAGGCTTGTGGTGGCATTGCCGGTGGCTAAATACGCGCGCCCCGGTTTCGACACCGCCTGATTTCGGGTCACTGGCCCCGTAATAAAGCCGCGCGATGCGGGCAAAGCCAATGGCGGCAGCGCACATCGGGCAGGGTTCCAGCGTCACATAAAGGTCGCATCCGGTCAGGCGTTCGCCAAGTTGGGCGCTGGCGCTGCGAATGGCCAGTATTTCGGCGTGGGCGGTGGGGTCGTTCAATTCGCGGGTGCGGTTGCCGGCGCGGGCAATAATTTTGCCACCCTTCACGATCACCGCACCTACGGGCACTTCGCCACGCAGGGCGGCGGCCTTTGCCTCGACCAAGGCGCTGTCGATATAGCTCTTGAATTCGCTCATACGCCATGGTTGCGCGCATTTCTGCCCTATGCAAGGGGTGAAACAGGGTGTAAGCCCGCAAATATGGAAAAAGATGTAAAAAAAGGCGAGCGGATCGCCAAGCGGTTGGCGCGTGCCGGGGTGGCCTCGCGCCGCGAGGTCGAACGAATGATCGAGGCCGGTCGCGTAAGCGTAAACGGTGAAAAGCTGGCATCACCCGCGCTGAATGTGACCGATGCCGACACGATACTGGTGGATGGCCGCCCGGTGGCTGCAGCCGAGCCCGCCCGTTTGTGGCGCTATCATAAGCCCTCGGGGCTGGTGACCTCGGCACGCGATGAAAAGGGCCGCGCCACGGTGTTTGACCGCTTGCCGCCCGAGTTGCCCCGCGTGATGAGTGTGGGCCGGCTGGACCTGACCTCGGAGGGCCTGTTGCTGCTGACAAATGACGGTGAACTCAAGCGCAGGCTTGAGTTGCCCTCTACCGGCTGGGTGCGCAAATACCGCGTGCGCGCCAATGGCAATGTCTCTGACCAGCGGGTCAAGCCACTGCGCGAAGGGCTGATGATTGGCCGCGAACAATTCCAGCCGATGAGTGTCGAGTTTGACAAGCAACAAGGTGCCAATGTGTGGCTGACAATTGGCTTGCGCGAAGGTAAAAATCGCGAGATCAGGCGGGCGCTGGAGGAGGTCGGGTTGATTGTGAACCGGCTTATCCGGGTTTCTTATGGCCCGTTTCAGCTGGGTGACCTTGAGCGCGGGGCGGTAGAGGAAATCCGCCCCAAAATCCTGCGCGACCAGCTTGGCCTGAAGCGTGAACCAGAAGCCGCGCGCCCCGCGCCACCGCCCAAGAGCCCAAGGGTGCGCACCCACCGGCCTTCAGCCAATTCGCCCGGTGTGAGCATGCGCGGCAAGAAACGCGGCACGTAACTGGCGTTGGCGATTTGACGCGAGCAGGGAGCCGAAGATTCATCCAACTTTGCCGAGTTTCCAAACAACGCTGCCGCCCAGAAATACTTCCTCGCCTCTGGTGGCCCGATTGCCGACCCGAATGATCTGGACTCGGATGGCGATGGTTTCAACTGTGAATGGAAGCGCGCAATTGCAGGGTGATGCGCGCCGCGCCTTGACCGGGGTAGGTGTTGACGGGTTTGAGGGGCATGGCTGGTGTCGCCCGAGTGCTGGTCTCTTTGGTTCAGGCGCTGACCCGATCAGGGAACATGGCGGCCAGCCCTTCGGGGGAGGCGGCGCAAAGGCCGCGTTCGGTGATCAGGCCAGTTACCAGCCGCCGTGGGGTGACATCGAAAGCCGGATTGCTGCCCGGGGTGCCGTCCGGGCTGATTTGCACCGAACCAATGCTGCCATCGGGCAATTTTCCCTGCACATGGGTGACCTCCGCGCCATCACGCGCCTCGATCGGGATTTCTTTAATGCCGTCTTTGACCATCCAGTCAATCGTCGGTGAGGGCAGGGCAACGTAAAACGGCACGCCGTTATCTTTGGCGGCCAGCGCTTTCAGGTAGGTGCCGATTTTGTTGCAGACATCGCCATGCGCGGTGGTGCGGTCAGTGCCGACGATCACCATATCGACCTGTCCGTGCTGCATCAGATGGCCACCGGCGTTATCGACAATCAGGTGATGCGCGATGCCGTGGGCGTTTAATTCCCAGCTGGTGATCAGGGCGCCCTGATTGCGCGGGCGGGTTTCATCGACCCAGATATGAATGGGGATGCCGGCTTGCTGCGCGTGATACATCGGCGAGGTGGCGGTGCCCCAGTCAACCGTGGCCAGCCAGCCGGCATTGCAATGGGTGAGAATATTCACGACCTCACCCGGCGCTTTTTTGGCAGCGATCTGGCGGATGATTTCAAGCCCGTGCACCCCAATCATGCGGTTGCATTCGACATCCTCGTCGGCAATGTCGAGGGCGCGCTTATGGGCGGCTTCGGCGCGGTCGGCCTCGGGCAGCGGGCGCAAAAGGTCTCGCATGTCATCGAGCGCCCAGCGCAGGTTGATAGCGGTCGGGCGGGTTTCGTGAAGCACATCCCACGCGGCATCAAGGTTGGCATTGCCCGGCTCGCGCTTCATCTCTGCGGCCATGGCAAAGGCGGCGGTGGCACCGATCAAGGGTGCGCCGCGCACCCACATATCGCGGATCGCGGTGGTGAAGTCGGCACGACTGACCAGATCAACCACCCGAAATTCGTGCGGGAGCCAGCGCTGGTCGATGATTTGCACCATGCCGGTTTCACTATTTACCCAGATCGAGCGGGTGTGTTTGCCGCCAACTTTCATGTGCCTGCCCCTGACATTACCTTGCGCGCCGACATTGTTGACGGGGTGCCGCATTTTCTGCAAGCCCTATCACGCGATCATTGGCGCGCACAAAACCGGTTATTCAGCCGTAACATTTGCTCGCGAAGGCTTGAAGTGCAAATGCAAATATTTGACGCTACGGTGCCGATGAACGCATTTGGGTAAGGATTCGCATGTTTCGGGGTAAGTTTTTTGTGGCGGCGGCCTTGGCGCTCATGCCGGTCAATGTGCAGGCGGATAGCCCGGTGGTGGTGGAATTGTTTACCTCGCAAGGGTGCTCTTCTTGCCCGCCGGCGGACCGGCTGTTGGCCGAACTGGCCACCCATGATTATGTGATCGCGCTGGCGCTGCATGTGGATTATTGGGATTATCTTGGCTGGAAAGACGGTTTCGCCCAGCCTGCCTTTTCCAACCGCCAACGCAGCTATGCGCGCCAATGGGGTGAGCGCACGGTGTATACGCCGCAAATGGTAGTGCAGGGGGTCAATTATATGGTGGGCACCCGCAGTGATGAAGTCCAGCGCCAGATCATGCAATTTGAAGATCAGGGGCCCAAGGTTTCGCTGACAGTCAGCAATCGTGGCAGCGGTATTCAAGTGGAGATCACGGCGGCGGGTGAAGGGCAGGGCCCTGCCGATATTTACCTGGTGCGCTATACGCCCCTGGAAACGGTGATGATTGAACGCGGAGAAAACGCAGGCCGCACCATTGACTATGTAAATGTGGTGCAAAGCTGGGAAACCCTCGGCCGCTGGGATGGCCGTGGCCGTGCAGAGGTAAATGCTGCGGCGCAAGTGGCCGGTGAATATGTGGTGATTGTGCAAACTGAAGGGCTGGGCGAAATTCTGGCCGCGCAACGGCTTTCGCATTAGCGCCGGCGAATGCGGGAGGCGGTTTATGCGCAAAGCAAATGCTGCACGCCCTGCCGCCACTATATTGGGGCCTTGACCACGGGGCCGGTTATCAGGAGGATGCGGCAACCAACTACACGAAAGCCGCCGATGCCCGACGTATATACGCCACGCGAAATGCTTGAAAAGCTGGTCGGTTTTCCGACGGTGTCTGCGGTGAGCAACCTCGGGCTGATCGGTTTTGTGAAGGAGTATCTGGCGGGCCACGGGGTCGAATCGCATCTGGTTTATGACGAGACCGGCGAGAAGGCCAACCTTTATGCCGTGGTGGGCCCGAATGTGGCGGGCGGAGTGGTGCTTTCCGGCCATACGGATGTGGTGCCGGTGAAAGGGCAGGATTGGCGGACGGATCCTTTTCGTGTGGTCGAGGCCGATGGTCGGCTTTATGGCCGCGGCACCTGTGATATGAAGGGCTTTAACGCGCTCGGGCTGGCGCTGGTGCCTGATATGCTAACGGCTGGGCTGAAACGCCCGATCCAGTTTGCACTGAGTTATGACGAGGAAGTCGGCTGCCTCGGTGCGCCGTTTATGATCACCGATATGGTGCAGAACCTGCCGCGCGCGGCGGCGGTGATTGTCGGCGAGCCGTCAATGATGCAGGTGGTGAGCGGCCATAAAGGCTCTATTGGCTTTATGACCGAGGTGCGCGGCTTTGAAATTCATTCTTCGCTGATGCACACCGGGGTTTCGGCGGTGATGACCGCAGCGCGGCTGGTGGAATGGCTGCGGCTGCGCTTTGAGGAAAACCGGCAGGCCACCCCGAACGCGGTGGATGCGGTGTTCCAGCCACCCTTTACCACGCTGCATATCGGGGTGATCAAAGGCGGCACCGCCACCAATATCACCGCACTTGAATGTAGCTTTAGCTGTGAGATCCGCTGCCCTGCCTCGCAAGACCCGCAGGCGTGGTTTGCCCGCTATCTGGATTATGTGCGCGGGGTCGAGGCCGAGATTCAGGCCGTCCGCCCCGAAGCGAAAATCACCGTTACCCCGCGCGATGTGAACCCCGCACTGAAGCCCGAAACCAATGGCATGGCCGAAGCTCTGGCGCGGCGTTTGACCGGTGACAATGGCAGCCATGTGGTCAGCTATGGCACCGAGGCCGGGCAGTTCCAGCGCGAAGGTTATTCGGTGGTGGTCTGCGGCCCGGGCAGCATTGATCAGGCGCACCAGCCCAACGAATATATCAGTATCGAGCAATTCGAGGCGGGCGAAGCCTTTTTGCGCCGTCTGATAGAAACACTGAAGGAATAGCCAATGGCCAAAATCAACCGGTTTGCCGAAATGCACGCGGAAATTACCGCTTGGCGGCGGGATTTGCACGAAAACCCGGAACTGGAGTTTGATTGCTTTCGCACCGCTGGCTTTGTGGCGGAAAAGCTCGCGGATTTTGGTGTCGACGAGGTCCAAACCGGCGTGGGGCGCACCGGTGTTGTGGGCGTTATCAAGGGGAAATCCACGACTTCGGGCAAGGTGATTGGCCTGCGCGCGGATATGGATGCCTTGCCGATCATGGAAACCACAGGGGCGGCGCATGCTTCAAAGGTGGCGGGTAAAATGCACGCCTGCGGCCATGATGGCCATATGGCAATGCTGCTTGGTGCCGCGAAATACTTAGCGGAAACCCGTAATTTTGATGGCACCGTGGTGCTGGTTTTTCAGCCAGCCGAAGAAGAAGGCGGCGGTGGCAAAGTGATGGTGGATGACGGGTTGGTGGAACGGTTCGGCATTCAGGAAATCTATGGCATGCACAATAAGCCCGGTATGAAAGTTGGTGAATTTGCCATGTGCACGGGGGCATTGATGGCCGCGGCTGACCAGTTTACCCTGCATGTGGAGGGCAAAGGCGGCCATGCGGCCAGCCCCGCCGCCTGTATTGATTCCACGCTGGTAGCGGCGCACATCGTGGTGGCACTGCAATCAATTGTGGCCCGCAATGTTAATCCGCTTGACGGCGTTGTGCTCTCGGTCACCAGTTTTGTGACCGAGAGCACCGCGTATAACGTTATTCCGCAGCGGGTGGAAATGCGCGGCACGGTGCGCACCCTCGATGCCGAAAACCGCGTTATGGCCCAAGCGGCGGTTGAGCGGGTGGTGAAGGGCACGGCTGCGGCTTATGGCGCGTCGGTCGAGATTGATTACGAGCTTGGCTACCCTGTGACGGTAAACCACCCTGACCAAACCGACTTTGCCGCCGGGATCGCCAGAAATGTTTCGGGGGAGTCGATGGTGACCACCGATATGCCGCCGGAAATGGGCTCCGAGGATTTTTCCTATATGCTGGAGGCGCGGCCCGGTGCATTCGTGTTTATCGGCAATGGCGACACCGCTGACTGGCATCACCCGGACTATGATTTCAACGACGAGCTTATTCCAGCCGGCTGCTCATACTGGGCGCAAATTGCCGAGCAACGGATGCCGGTTTCAGGGGGCTGATTTTGCGGCGATCGTGGCGCTGATTTGCGCTGCCAGCGTGGTGGTGTAAGCCGCGAGTGTATCAAGCGCATTGAGCGCCTGATCGAGATTTTGCGATAGAAAAGCTGCGTGCAGCGCGCTGTGCATGCGCACAATTTCGCTACGGTCACGGCCGCGAAAGGTTATCATGTTCATCAGGGGCTGCATGGCCTCGACCGCCCCGGCAAGCTGGTAAGAGAGCACGGGGTTTTGCGCCGCATCTACCAGCGCGCGGTGAAAAGCCACGTCGGAAGCACAAAAGGCTTCGTCACTGAGCGTCGCGTCTTGCTGGCGCTGGATTTCGGTTTGCATGGTAGCAAGGTGGCTTGCCTCGCGCCGCGCAATCGCCAGTGGCAGGCAGGCGCGCTCCTGCGCAAAACGGGCTTCGGCCATGGTTTCAAAATCTACCGCATGCATCGAGATCATCAGGGTCGAGGTGGTGATGATCTGGTCATAGGCATCTTCCCAGCTGATCCGGTTGACAAAGGCACCCCCCGCCGCGCCGCGCTTGGTGCGGATCAGGTTTTGCGCCGCCAGCCGCTTGAGAGCTTCGCGCACCGTGGGGCGGGATACGCCAAAACGCCCGGCGAGCTCGGATTCAGACGGGAGCCTATCATCGGCGGATAATTCGCCCGAGGTTATAGCCTCGCGCAGGGAATCGGCGATTTGGGCGGAAAGGCCTTGGCGCGAAAGCGGGGCGTAATCTATCGGCATCGTGCTGAAAATCCAATTGTAAGACAAATAAACAATTGACAGAATAACGGTTCTGGCATTCGATGGCAATGGAATCAATTTTTTGCGGAAAACCGATGCAGGCTGTGTGGCACAGGATGAACGAGACAAGCTGGCGCTGGCTGGGGTTTTATACCTTTGTGCTGGCGGCGTGGCTGGCGCTGTTTGCTATGTCCTACCAGCCGGAGCGCGCCGCGTTCGAGGCGCTTTATGGCGCTGATTTCTGGGCGGCGCTTTGTGCGGTTAACCCGCGTGATGCAGGCTTTGGGTCGGTGTTTTTGATGTGGGCGCTCATGTCTGCCGCCATGATGGCCCCGACCTTTGTGCCAACCCTCAAGGTTTATGAAGACCTCAACCAGGCCAAAATCGGCAGCCAGCGCGGCTTTGCTTTGTTGCTGGCGGGGTATCTCGGGATATGGCTCGGGTTTTCTGCACTGGCGGCGGGGGGGCAATTATGGGCCAGCCGAATGGGCTTGATGCAAGCCGACGCGCTCGCCTCAACCACGATTGGTGCTGCGTTATTGATTGGCGCAGGGCTTTACCAGTTTTCCAGCGTCAAGGAGTCCTGCCTTTCAACCTGCCGCGCGCCGTTTATGTTTTTTATGCAGCACTGGGATGAAGGCCCGCTGCGCAATGGGGTGCGGCTCGGGGTTGTGTGCATTGGCTGCTGCTGGGCGCTGATGCTGCTGGGCTTTGTTGGCGGCACCATGAACCTTGTCTGGATGGGCGGGGCCACTTTGCTGATGGTGCTGGAAAAGCTGCCCGAAATCGGGCGCTATGTCACCAAACCACTAGGATACTTACTCATCATTGCGGGGGTGCTTATGGCCCTTGCCGCTTTTTTATAGGAGATAAAAATGATACCTGACTGGACCATTAAAGGGGAGCTGATCCTCAACTGCAACTGCACCGTGTTTTGCCCCTGTGTTGTCAGCCTTGGCAACCATCCGCCAACCGAGGGCCATTGCCAGACATGGGGCGGGGTGCGCATTGATAAAGGCCAATTTGGCGACGTGGATATCAGCGGGCTCAATGTGGGCCTGATGATCGAAATTCCGGGCAAAATGGGGCGCGGCAACTGGAAGGTGGCGCTGTTTATTGACGAGCGCGCCAGCGAAGAGGCCTATGAAGCGCTATTGGCCATTTTCAGCGGCGCGGCCAAGGGCACCACAGGCCTGTTTCAGCTGCTGGTGGGTGAATTGCTTGGCCACGAGCGCCAGCCGGTGAGCTATGAAACCGAGGGCAAAACACGCCACATTACGGTGGGCCGAAAAATTGATGGTGTGGTGTATCCGGTTGACGGGGGCAATTCGGAAAAGGATGTCGTGGTCACCAACACCCAATACTGGATGGGGCCGGATATTACCGTGGCCACGGCTTCCAAAGGCAAGCTGCGCGCCTATGGCCGCGTGTGGGATTTTGACGGTCGCTCCGCCGAAATTTGCCAGATCGACTGGAAAGGCCCCGGCCGTTGAACGGGGAGGGCGGACATGCCTGATATTGCCCTGTCGCGCCGCTTGCGCCGCACCCCGTTTTCTGACGGGGTCGAGGCCGCTGGGGTGAAGGCCTATACGGTTTATAACCATATGCTGCTGCCCACGGTTTTTGAGAGTGTTGTGGCCGATTACCACCACCTGAAAAAGCACGTGCAGGTGTGGGATGTGGCCTGCGAGCGACAGGTCGAGATAAAGGGCCCCGATGCCGCGCGGCTGATGCAAATGCTCACGCCGCGGGATTTGCGGCGTATGCGGATCGGGCAATGCTATTATGTGCCGATTGTCGATGAAACCGGCGGTATGCTGAATGACCCGGTGGCGGTGAAGCTGGCCGAAGACCATTGGTGGATTTCCATTGCCGATAGTGATCTGCTTTACTGGGTTAAAGCGCTGGTGAATGGCTGGCGGCTGGATGTGCTGGTCGATGAGCCGGATGTTTCGCCGCTGGCCGTTCAAGGCCCACAGGCCGAGGCCTTGATGGCGCGGGTGTTTGGCGGGGCGGTGCGCGATATCGGGTTTTTCCGCTACGATATGCTGCCGTTTGAGGGCACGCATTTGGTGGTAGCGCGCTCGGGCTATTCCAAGCAGGGTGGCTTTGAGATTTATGTGGATGGCAGCGAGATTGGCATGCCGCTATGGGAGGCGCTTTTTGCGGCGGGGGAAGATTTGCAGGTGCGGGCCGGCTGCCCGAACCTGATCGAGCGCATTGAAAGCGGTTTGCTCAGCTATGGCAATGATATGACCGACGACCACACCCCGCACGAATGCGGGCTCGGGCGGTTTTGTGATACCCATACCGCGATTGGCTGTATCGGGCGCGATGCGCTGTTGCGGGTGGCCAAGGAGGGGCCGGTGCAGCAAATTAGACCCATCGAGATTTTGGGTGCGCCGGTGCCATCGTGCGACCACTGGTGGCCGGTTTTGGCGAGTGGCAGAAAGGTGGGGCGGGTCAGCTCGGCCGCTTGGTCACCTGATTTTAGCACCAACGTGGCCATTGGTATGGTGCGGATGACCCACTGGGAGCCGGGCACCCGTATCGAGGTGGAAACCCCTGACGGGATGCGCGATGCTGTGGTGCGCGAGAAATTTTGGAATTAAGGAGAGAGAAGATGTTTAACGCATTGGTAGTAAGAAAAGACGACGAGGGAAAAACCTCGGCCAAGGTTGAGGCGCTGGAAGTCGACGACCTGCCCCATGCGGAGGTGCTGGTGGCGGTGGAGTATTCCACGGTGAACTATAAAGACGGGCTGTGCGTTGGCCCCGGTGGCGGGCTGGTGCGCAATTATCCGCATATTCCGGGCATAGATTTTGCCGGCACGGTCGAGGCGAGCGATGACCCGCGCTATAAGGCGGGTGACAAAGTGGTGCTGACCGGCTGGCGCGTGGGTGAAGCCCATTGGGGCGGCTATACGCAAAAGGCCCGCGTGAACGCTGACTGGCTGGTGCCGCTGCCCGAGGGGCTGGATACCCGGCAGGCGATGGCGGTGGGCACCGCGGGCTTTACCGCGATGTTGGCGGTAATGGCGCTGGAAGACCACGGCTTAAAAAACATGCACGGGCCGGTGTTGGTGACCGGTGCGGCGGGCGGTGTTGGCTCGGTTGCCACCGCGATTCTTGCCAAGCTCGGCTATGAGGTGGCCGCGGTAACAGGGCGGCCTGAAGCGGCGGACTATTTGCGCGGGCTTGGGGCTACCCAGATTGTAGCGCGCGAAGACATAAACCAGACCGTAAAACGCCCGCTGGAAGGCGAAACCTGGGCAGGCTGCATTGATGCCGTGGGTGGCGATATGCTGGCGCGGGTGCTCGGGCAGATGAAATATGGCGGCTCGGTGGCCGCCGTTGGCCTTGCTGGCGGCGCGGGGCTACCGGCCACGGTGATTCCGTTTTTGCTGCGCGGGGTTAACCTGCTCGGCATTGATAGCGTGATGCAGCCTTATGAAAACCGGCTGCGGGCCTGGGCGCGGATCGCGCAGGATTTGCCGATGGACAAGCTCGAAGCGATGATCCAGCCCGCGACCTTGTTTGACCTGCCAACTTTGGGCGGGGATATATTGCAAGGAAAGGTTAAGGGCCGCGTGGTGGTGGATGTAAACGCCTAAAACCGCCATAAATTCAGTTAATCGCATATTTATGGCCGGTAGGAAACTGCCGGCCATAGGCGCCAAAAGTGCCGCTTTTGTGTCGGTTTCCGGCGTGTTCAACGCCTGTCATTTGCACTTTGCGGCTAAACTTTAGTGGCTTGGTGGTAGCAAAGCGGCTAAGCGCGCTTCGACCCAAAAGATGAATAACAAAGATCCCGGAGCGCTAAACCAAAACTGAACAGGGGACTAAAATGGTTGAGGACGACACAAATCATGGTATCCCGTTGCCTCAGGGCGATGCGGCAATAATCGATACAGATTACACGGTTGGACAAGATAATCTCGCAACCAAAGTAGGTCCTTTCGGGATCGACATCCACAATCCGGTTTTTCTGATCTCGGGACTAACGATTGTTGCTTTTGTTTTTTACGGGCTGGCCTTGCCCGAGCAATCCACCGCTGTATTTGGCTGGCTGCGGCCTTTTCTGACCAGCAGTTTTGACTGGTTCTTTTTGGGGGCGGCCAACATCTTCGTGCTTTTTTGCCTGTTTTTGATCATTAGCCCGTGGGGCAAGGTGCGCTTAGGCGGCATGGATGCCAAGCCGGATTACGGATATATTGGCTGGTTTTCGATGCTCTTTGCCGCTGGCATGGGGATCGGGCTGATGTTTTACGGCGTGTCCGAACCCATCAGCCATTTCGGCACATCGCTTGGTGGCACCACGGTGGTTGACGGCGTGCGCACCGATTGGGCACCATTGGGTGGCGCGGTGGGTGATCAGGCCGCCTCTGCCCGGCTGGGCTTGGCGGCAACGATCTTTCACTGGGGGCTGCACCCCTGGGCGATTTATGCGGTTGTGGCGCTGGCTTTGGCGCTGTTCAGCTTCAACAAAGGCCTGCCGCTTACCATTCGCTCCGCGTTTTACCCGATCTTCGGCGAGCGCGTGTGGGGCTGGACCGGGCATGTGATTGATACGCTGGCGGTGTTTGCCACCTTGTTCGGGCTGGCCACTTCGCTTGGGTTTGGGGCGACACAGGCCAATGCCGGGCTAAACGAACTGTTTGGGGTGCCGATTGGCACCACAACTCAGGTTTTGCTGATTTCGGGGATCACCGCCGTTGCGCTGATTTCGGTTTTGCGTGGCCTTGATGGCGGTGTGAAAGTGCTGTCGGAGATCAATATGGGGCTGGCGGCTTTGCTGCTGCTTTTCGTGCTCTTTATCGGGCCGACATTCGCCATACTCAGCGGATTTGCCGATAGCCTGCTGGCATACTTTCAATATCTGCCGGCGCTTTCCAATCCGATAGGCCGTGAAGATGCGAACTTCTCGCAAGGCTGGACCGCATTTTACTGGGCGTGGTGGATTAGCTGGTCACCTTTCGTGGGTATGTTCATCGCACGGGTCAGCCGTGGGCGCACCGTGCGTGAATTCCTGATCTGCGTGATCCTGATCCCCTCGTTTGTCAGTGTGCTCTGGATGAGCGTATTTGGCGGTGCCGCCATTCAGCAGGTTGTGCAGGATGGCTATGAGGCGGTGATCAATGCACCGCTTGAATTGCAACTCTTCAAGATGCTGGATGCGCTGCCACTGACCACGATAACCTCGTTCATCGGCATCATTCTGGTGATCGTCTTCTTTGTGACCTCGTCAGATTCCGGCTCATTGGTGATTGACACCATTACGGCGGGTGGCAAGGTAGATGCCCCGGTGTCGCAACGGGTATTCTGGTGCGTATTTGAAGGGGCGGTTGCGATTGTGCTGTTGCTTGGTGGCGGATTGGCGGCATTGCAGGCGATGGTTATTTCAACCGGCCTTCCCTTTACGGTGATCCTGTTGCTGATGTGCTACGCGATCTTCAAAGGGCTGCGCTCGGAGCCGAGATAACCCGGCCTTGACCTTCTAGCACCGATCAGATTGTATGGCAAAAACCGGCCCCGACATGCGCGGGGCCGGTTCATTTTTGCGGAGCAACCTGATGCCAGACCTCGATATAGACTTTATCCGCCGCCAGTTTCCGGCGTTTTCCGAACCAAGCCTGCAGGGGCAGGCGTTTTTCGAGAATGCGGGGGGCAGCTATGCCTGCGGGCCGGTTATCGAGAGGCTCAGCCGCTATTACCACCAGCGCAAGGTGCAGCCCTATTATCCGTTTGAAGCCAGCCGGTTGGCGGGGGAAGAGATGGACGAGGCCCGCGCACGGATTTCGGCGCTGTTGAACATCAAGGCGGATGAGCTCAGCTTTGGCCCTTCGACCACGCAAAACACCTATGTGCTGGCGCAGGCCTTCGGGCAAATGCTGGCAGAGGGTGACGCGATTATCGTCACCAACCAAGATCACGAGGCCAATACCGGCCCGTGGCGGCGCTTGGCCGCGCGCGGCATCGAGCTGCGGGAATGGCAGGTTGATGCAAGCGGGCATTTGGACCCGCAGGACCTGAGCAACCTCTTGGATGACAAAGTCAAGCTGGTGTGCTTTCCGCATTGTTCCAATATCGTTGGCGAGGTGAATCCGGTGGCGGAACTGGCGCGGCTTGTTCGTGCTGCCGGGGCTTACGCATGCGTGGACGGGGTCAGCATGGCGCCGCACGGGTTGCCGGATATTGGCGGGCTTGGGGTAGATATTTACCTGTTTTCAGCCTATAAAACCTATGGTCCGCATCAGGGGATCATGTATGTCAACCGCGCTTTGGCCGATGTGCTGCCCAATCAGGCGCATTATTTTAATGCTGGTGAGCGCTATAAGCGCTTTACCCCCGCCGGGCCGGACCACGCCCAAATTGCCGCTTGCGCAGGCATGGCGGATTATATCGACGCGGTGCACGCGCACCACTTTGCGGCGGAGCCGGATGCGGCGGCGCGGGGCAGGGCGGTGGCGGGCTTGCAGCGCGACCATGAGGCCAACCTTCTGGGCCCGTTGCTGGATTATTTGAAAGGGCGCAATGATGTGCGCCTGCTTGGGCCGGGCACCGGGCGAGTGCCCACGGTGGCGTTGGAAGCCGCAAGACCGGGGTATGAACTGGCCTCGGCGCTGGCGCCATTGGGCATTATGGCCGGTGGCGGCGACTTTTACGCGGGGCGGTTGCTGAAAGCGCTGGGGGTCAACCTCGACCACGGCGCGCTGCGGCTCAGCTTTGTGCACTACACCAGCGCGGCCGAAATCACCCAATTGACCGAGGCGCTCGACAAGGTTTTGTAATTGTTTTGTAATTTGGTCCGAATCGGTTACCCTCGGCCACAGGAGGCTAGGGTTATGGAAATACTGACAAGCACCAAGGGTCAAAAAAACCTGCCGCGCTGGTTTGCGCCCACGTTTCAGATCATCAAAAACTTTCGCCGCGGGGCGTTGGAATTTGCCCTGCCTGATGGTCGGGTTTTCCGGGCTGAAGGGGCAGAGCCGGGACCGGAAGGGCGGGCGGATGTGAAAGATGTGCGCCTGTTCGCCCGCATCATGCGCGAGGGTAAACTCGGCTTTGCCGAAAGCTATCTGGATAGCTGGTTTGACAGCCCTGACCTGCAAACCATGCTTGATGCGATTTATATGAATAACCGCGAGATCACGCCATCCTTGAAAGTGGCGGCGCTGGCGCGCAATTATGAGCGCCTGCGGCACTGGCTGCACCGTAATTCAAAAGCGCAGGCGAAGAAAAACATTAGCCATCACTATGATTTGGGCAATGATTTTTACGGGTTGTGGCTGGATGAAAGCATGACCTATTCGTCAGCGCTTTTTAATGGGGAAGAAACCCTGGAGGCGGCCCAGCAAGCCAAATATGCGTCGATTTGCGACAGTATCGGGGTGAAGCAGGGCGATAAACTACTGGAAATTGGTTGCGGCTGGGGCGGGTTTGCCGAATATGCGGCGAAAATGCGCGGCGCCAAGGTGCGCGGGCTGACGATTTCACGGGAGCAATATGATTTTGCCCAGAAGCGCATGTTTGAGGAAGGCTTGAACGAGCGGGTCGAGATTGTAATGCAGGATTACCGCGATGAGCGCGGCAAGTTTGACGGCATCGCCTCTATCGAGATGTTCGAGGCGGTGGGCGAGCGCTATTGGCCGGTTTATTTTGATACGGTGCGCGAGAGGTTAAGCGCCACCGGGCGCGCGACCTTGCAGGTAATAACCATGGAAGACGGTTTGTGGGAGACCTATCGGCGCAATGTTGATTTTATCCAGAAATATATTTTCCCCGGGGGGATGCTGCCAAGTCCGGCCGCCCTCAAACAGGTGATTGGCAAATCGGGATTGAAACTGGCGGGGTCAATGGAATTTGGCCAGAGCTATTCGAAAACCCTGCGCCTGTGGAACGCGGCTTTTCAGGCGCGCTGGGCCGAGGTTTCGGCGTTTGGTTTTGATGCGCGCTTTAAGCGGATGTGGGAGTTTTACCTGACCTCTTGCGCGGCGGGGTTCAGGAGCCAGTCAATTGATGTGACCCAGATCACAGTTCAACGCTGACGATTAGCGCGGGGCTCCCGCCCGTCAGCGCCGTTTTGCGAGGCAAAACGACCCTTCCCGTTGGGCGTGGCCTCGCCTTCGGCTCGGCGGTTCTGCGTGCGGTTAGCCCATCCAGATACGGTTGAAGGAGGCACCGCGGTCGGACATGGCGATGCGTGCGGTGCGCCCGACCACGCTAAAGCTGCTGCCAACCCATTCGAAATCGCTATCGTAGTAAAGATCACTGTTTACCCCGCCGCGCACGGCATAGCGGGTGCAGGGAATCTCGCCTTCACTGGTGGCGAAACTGGCTATGCCAACCCGCCCGATACTGGGGGAGAACACTTTACCGTTTTGGGTGTTGATCCAGGTATCACGCCCGAGAAAATCAGCGGTGAAATAGCTGGTGGTGGCCGGGTTACCCTCGAGCAGGCCCTGATAACCGGTGCCCTCGATTTCCAGGCCTCGCCCGGTGCGGCGGGCGATAACCTGCTCGGTTTTGCCATTATTGTCGGTGGTTGAACGCATTTCCTGCAACACGCCATCCTGCCAGCTTTCGCGGTTGGACAGCGCATAGTTAAAGCGGATAAGGCCAAGAATATTGAGGTTGAGATTGACGCTGATCTCGGCATCGACCCGGCCACCGGAACGGCTGAGGCGCACGCTTGAATTGCCGACCTGTCTATCGCCAAGCGACACCGAAAACTGTCGGGTGGCCGCGCTGGCAGAGGCCGGGCTGGCCGACAGGCTGGCGGCGCAAAGCCCCGCCCCGCTAAGGGCCAGAAATCGACGGCGATTGGCAAACATGGGAAAACCTTTCAAAAATCCGGAACTTGCCGCATTTTAGCAGCCATTTTCGCGCGGGGGTAGCGGGATTTACCAAAATCAATTTTATGGCAATTCCTCGCCGAGGCCTTGTTTGTTTTTACATATGCGTTACTTACTGTGGAACAACCCCGCGACAAGGAAATGCGTGATGACCCTGTATAAAGACCTGCCCGCCGCTGTCGGAAATACCCCGATGATCCGGCTGAATGCTGCTTCTGAGGCCACTGGATGCGAGATTTTGGGCAAGGCGGAGTTTATGAACCCGGGCCAATCGGTCAAGGACCGGGCGGCGCTGTTTATCATCAGGGATGCGGTGGCGCGGGGTGAATTGCGCCCAGGTGGCACCATTGTGGAAGGCACGGCGGGCAATACCGGCATCGGGCTGGCATTGGTCGGGGCGGCAATGGGCTTCAAAACCGTGATCGTGATTCCCGATACGCAATCGCAGGAAAAGAAGGATATGATCCGGCTGGCGGGGGCGGAATTGGTGGAAGTGCCAGCCAAACCCTATAAAGACCCCAACAATTTTGTGCGCTATTCCGGCCGCCTGGCCGAGGCGCTGGCCAGACAAAACCCCAACGGGGCGATCTGGGCCAACCAGTTTGACAATATCGCCAACCGGCAGGCACATATCGAAACCACCGCGCCAGAAATTTGGGCGCAAACAGATGGCAAGGTTGATGGCTTTATCTGCGCCGTTGGTTCGGGTGGCACACTGGCGGGCGTGGCAAGCGGCCTGCGCGCGCGCAATAAAAATGTTAAAATCGGGCTGGCGGACCCGGACGGCGCGGCGCTTTACAGCTATTATACCTCCGGCGAACTGGCCTCCGAGGGCAGCTCGATTGCCGAGGGTATCGGGCAGGGGCGGATCACCAAAAACCTTGAAGGGTTGGCGGTGGATATGGCCTATAACATCCCCGATAGCGAGGCGCTGCCGGTTGTGTTTGACCTGCTGGCGCATGAGGGGCTGTGCCTTGGCGGTTCCAGCGGGATCAATATTGCCGGGGCCATGCGCATGGCGCGGGAAATGGGACCGGGGCATACGATTGTGACCGTTCTGTGCGATTATGGCACGCGCTACCAGTCCAAGATGTTTAACCCCGCCTTCCTTCGCGAAAAATCGCTGCCGGTGCCAAGCTGGCTTGGTGCGGCCAAGGAAGCGCTACCGGATGTGCGCGTGGGCTGATAGGCTTTGGGCGAATCAATCCGGGAGTTTGTGATGCCCTTTTTGCGGCGCTTTACCCTTGTTCTTTTCACGGCCCTCGCGCTTGGCCTCCCGCTTAAAGCGCAGGATAGTTTTGACCCGGCCCTGCCGGCGCAATGGGCGGAGACGGCGGCGCGTGCCGAAGATATTTTAGAGGCAAAACTGGCCTCGACCCCGGCGCTGGAAAACCTGCGCACCGATCTTACCAGCCAGCGCGCTGCCGCGCGGGAAATGGAGACCGAAGCCGGAAAACGGGTGGTCGCGTTACAGGATCAACTGGTGGCGCTCGGTCCGGTGCCGGCCGAGGATGAGTCCGAAGCCCCGGAATTGGCGATGCGCCGTGCTGCCCTCAAAACAGATATATCTCTGGCGAAAGTGCCGCTGGCTATCGCGGTTCAAGCGTATGGGCGGCTGGACAGGCTGGTCGGTGAAATCAATACTCTGATCCGCGAACGGTTTTCGCAGCAGTTGATCCAGCGCGGCCCTGTGCCGGTTAATCCGGCAATCTGGGCCGGTGCGCTCACCGATGTGCTGGATTTTGGCAGTAGCATGTGGCGCGAAGTTACGGCCACCCTCAAAAATGATGTCAGCCGACGGGCGCTCGCGGAAAAAGCCCCGATTGCGGTTTTTGTCGGGTTGTTTGGCCTGTGGGTTTTGTTTTGGCTGCAACAGCGGCTTTCTGCACTGGTCTCGCGGGCATTGCGCTTGGGTGATGGCGCGTCCAGCTGGCAATTGGCGCTGATCAACCTTTCCCGCCTGATCGCGCCGAGCGCCGGGGCGGCGGCGCTTATTTTTGCGATTTACTGGGCGGGCATTCTGGGCTTTCGCGGCACCGCAATTCTTAACGCCCTGCCGATGGCCGCCTTTGCGTTGATTGCCGCGCCATGGCTTGGCCGCTCCCTGTTTGGCAGCAAGCAAAACCCGGTTGACCTGCTCGGCGTGAGCGCTCCGAAAACCGGCCACAAAATCAGCCTGATCCTCGGGGTGGTTTTTGCGTTGTTGGTGCTGGTGGATGCAATAGCCGAGCAGGGTAATTTATCACCGGAATCCCGCGCCGTGCTGGTATTTCCGCTAATTGTGGTGGCGTCGTTTGCGCTGTTCAAGTTGGCCAGAATTATCCGGGCCAAGAAGCCGATAACGGAAGACGAGCCCGAACCCGCGGCGCATAGCTTCGCGGCGTTGTTGTCGCAGGGGCTTTTCCTCAGCTCGGTTTCCGCCCCGATTTTGGCAGGGCTTGGCTATTATGCCGCCGGGCGGTTTTTGACCTTTCCAACCATTTTGACGGTTGGCTTTCTGGCCTCGTTATTAGTGGTGTTCGACCTGTTCCGGGCGTTTCTGGAGCGCTGGGCCGAAGGTGAAAATGAATCCAGCAGCCGGAAAGATCAGGCGCGACTGATCCCGATCTTTGTTGCTTTTATCATGATCCTGATCTCATTGCCGGTGCTGGCCTTGATATGGGGGGCCAGCACCAACGAGCTTGCCAATATGTGGGCGTGGCTCAATAACGGGGTTTCTATTGGGCAAAGCCGGTTTTCACTCACCGAAATTCTGATATTTGTGCTGGTATTTGGCGCAGGCTATACTGTCACGCGGCTTGTGCAAAAAACCGTGCGCACCTCGGTTTTGCCGCGCACGCGCATTGACACCGGCGGCAAAAATGCCCTGCTGGCCGGGATTGGCTATATCGGGATATTTCTGGCGGCACTGGCCGCGGTTTCGGCCACCGGGCTTGATCTTTCCAACCTCGCCATTGTTGCAGGGGCGCTCTCGGTTGGTATCGGTTTTGGCTTGCAAGCCATCGTGTCCAACTTCGTGTCCGGCATCATCCTGCTGATCGAGCGGCCGATCAAGGAAGGGGACTGGATCGTCGCTGGCGGTGTGGAGGGGATCGTGCGCAAAATTTCGGTGCGCGCCACCCTGATCGACACCTTCGATCGCAGCGCCGTGATCGTGCCCAACTCGGACCTTATCGCGGGGGCGGTGCAAAACTGGACCGCACCCGATATTACCGGTCGCCTTCGTGTGAATGTCGGCGTTGCTTATGGCACTGATCCCGAAAAGGTGCGGGATATCCTTACTGAAATCGCGACCGCCCACCCGCAAGCGCTGCTCTATCCCGAGGTTTCGGTGGTATTTATGAATTTTGGCGCCAGTTCGCTGGACTTTGAGCTGCGGATATTCCTGCGGGACGTGAATAGAACCCTTGCTGTGCGCTCTGATGTAAACTTTGCCATCGCCAAGCGTTTTGCCGAAGAGGGTATCGAAATTCCGTTTAACCAAAACGACGTGACCCTGCGCAATGTTAGCGAGATCGGCGCGGCCCTGCAAAGTGCCCTTCACCCAAAAGATAGCGAATGACCGAAAAGCTATTCGAAAAAGATGCCTACCTCATTGAGGCCGAAGCCACCGTTATCGCCCATACTGCAGAGGGTGGTATCGTGCTGGACAGAACGGTTTTTTACCCCACGGGCGGCGGGCAGATGGGTGATAGCGGGCGGCTTGGCGCGCTGGAGATTGTCACCACACTAAAGGGCGAAAACGGCGCGGTAGTGCTGGTGCCCGCCGAAGAGGCCGCTTTGCCGCCGATTGGCAGCCGCGTGCAACAGATGCTTGATTGGGCAAACCGCCATGCCATGATGCGCCTTCATTCAGGCCTGCACCTGCTTTCGGTGGTGGTACCACTGCCGGTTACCGGTGGGCAAATTCGGGCTGAAAAGGCGCGGCTTGATTTTGCCATGCCCGAGCCGTTGGCCGACAAACAAGCGGTTGAAGACGCGCTGAATGCGCTGATCGAGGCTGATCATCCGATCACCGAACAGTGGATTTCCGAAGCCGAACTTGATGCCAACCCGGGGCTGGTGAAAACCATGTCGGTGCAGCCGCCGCGCGGGGCAGGGCGCATCCGGCTGGTGAGGATTGGCGGCGATGTTCAGGTGGATTTGCAGCCGTGCGGCGGCACCCATGTGCGGCGCACCGGCGAAATCGGCCGGTTGCGTCTCGGAAAAATGGAGAAAAAAGGGCGCATCAACCGGCGGCTAAATGTGTTTTTGGATGCTTAGCATTTTGGGGCACTTTACCAAAAGCGGAAGGTGGAACGATTGGCCGGGATATCGTCAGCAGGGGCGAAAATTTGGCCTGGATGGCATGGCTGAGAACCGCTGACAATTGCCACCAGTGCCTTCATTTCCGCCAGCGCGTCCGTGCAGGCGATCGGTGACACCCTCGCCGTTGGCCTTCTGCACCGGATGTAATAGCTAAGCCACGATTATAGGCTTGATCTGCCACTTCGTTTAGATATAGAAAGCGGCTCGTGGACAGGTGGCCGAGTGGTCGAAGGCGCACGCCTGGAAAGTGTGTAGGCGGGGAACCGTCTCCAGGGTTCGAATCCCTGTCTGTCCGCCACTAAAAATTTATAAGTCATTGTTTTATAGTATTCATTTAAGATACTTAGAGCAACACGCCATACATTATCCCATACATTGAATTTGCTCCGGACTTTAACCCTCGTTAGATAGTAACGTATGGTGCGCCCCCTGGGCGGCTGCTGGAAAGGCGAAATATTCTGGGTTGATCTTAAATGAAACCCCCACCCCCCGGGGCACCTCGGCCAGCGCCGCGATTTTCTGTAATGGACACCCTCCGATAGTTTCAATTTTTTATTTTGACCATTTCATCGTATAATTCGATTTTCCAATGATTGAGGCGCCGTCTAATGCCAACCAAACGCCAAACAGAATTTTTTAACAAAGTTGTAGAAGCAGCTCGTTCAGTTCCGCCGCCCAAGCCTCGTGGATGCCCTACGCCGGACAACCTTACAAAAGCAGGTAGAGCCAAGGGCCTAAAAGCCATGCGGGAGGCC
>Ga0316205_10001762_pt1 | contig 25332 bp, 9 predicted proteins | sample 3monthpyrite_MG_FD_204941 | JGI IMG/M metagenome (GOLD analysis project Ga0316205, IMG submission 204941) | Microbial mat bacterial communities from mineral coupon in-situ incubated in ocean water Damariscotta River, Maine, United States -... | ecosystem: Environmental > Aquatic > Marine >... | reverse complement strand
CCATGCCCGTGGGTGAGTCATCCCGGCTGGTTTTTTATGGTGTTAAATCGGATAGTCAGGTGGCAACCGTTACCGGGCAGGGAGATGATTTAACGGTGCTGGGTAACGGAAGTATTTACGGAATACGAAGCATAAACCCATTGCCGAATGTACAGCTTTATTATCACAGTCTTATTTTGGGTGTGGATTATAAAGATTTTGGCGAAACTCAGAATATTGCCAATGAAGATGAAGAGTCGGGCTTCAATGTACCCATTACCTATGCGGGTTGGTCGTTATCCTATAATGGCACGTTCAATCAGCCCATTATAAAAACCCAATATACAGTTACCGGTAACTTTGGGTTACGCAGTATTAATGATGCCGACGAGTTTGAAGAAAAACGCTATGGCGCAAAAGCTAATTATTTTTATGTGGGTCTCAGGTTTTCTCAATTTTTTCAACTCAGTGACGACTTTGCCATTAATTATGGCTTGCAGGGACAGTTTACCCAGTCTCCATTAATTAGTAATGAGCAGTTTAGTGCCGGCGGCATTGATACGGTCAGGGGGTATATAGAATCCAGTGCGCAGGGAGATAATGCCTTAACAGGAAGTGTTGAGCTTAATTATCAGGTTTTTACTAAAACAACAACCGCCTCTATTCAGGATATGAGATTAAATCTCTTTATTGACTCGGCACGTTTACGCACCATTGACGCATTACCCAATGCCGAAGGAGAAATAAACAGCACGACCGACTTGATGGGCGCGGGTGTCGGCATAACGATGAGAGCATTTAAAAATACCAGTTTGCGTTTATATTATGCGGAGCCACTTAAAAAACTTAACAGAGAAAGTTTTGTTGATGAGGCGCGTGTGCATTTTAATCTGGTGTATGAGTTCAATTAATATCGCACTTGCGTATTTCTGATTTACTTCCAAATCGATTTAAACCACAGCGCTGTTAAAAATCGCCACAGTCGTGGCATCGCGCATCCGGTTATTGTCAAAAATTCGTAATCTAACTGTCATTTCGTTATGTGAAAATACGTGAGTCGATATTATTAATCAGGCTTATTAACAGGCTTATTAACAGGCTTATTAATCTGGCCGCCTACTTTATTTGTGCGGCTTGTTTAAATTATAAAAAGTAAAATATACTGCTATGAAAAAAATAAACACGTCACAATCTTTCGCTTTCACGTTAACTTTAAAGTTATTCCAAACGTCTGCTCTGGCCAGTCTGGTTTTTGTTTCGGGTATGTCTGGTGTGCATGCGAGATTGCCCGTGGTTCACCCGACTATGCCATGGAGTAATAATGTACGCATTACTCAACAAACGGGTAATTTTTTACAGATTGGTCAGAATGAAGGTCGAGCCGGTAACTGGGTTTTAAACTGGCAGAGCTTTGATATTGATGAAGGTTCCCGCGTACAGTTTGTTCAGCCCAGTGCGACCCATATTGCATTAAATCGTATTTATCAGAGTAACCCGAGCGAGATACTCGGCTCACTCGATGCGAATGGTCGAATTTATTTAATTAATCAGAATGGTTTTACCTTTGGTAAAAATTCCACCATTAACGTTAATTCAATGGTGGCGTCATCGCTGGCATTAAATATAAAAAATGACAGTGATTTTATAAATGGCGAACTCAATATATCTAATCTGGTAAACGATGCACAGGCTGCATTTGATATCGGTGCCATAAAATATGCTTACAACCAGGATGGCATATTAAAAGAAGTTGTGGATGTGGTGACTGACCCGGACACACAGATATCAAGAAGCGAGCTTCAGCCAAACAAAGGAGAGATTAAAATTGAGGCGGGTTTTCTAACCGATGCTGATGGTAATTATGTTTTAGACGAAGCAGGAAAACAAATTCCCGTGCGGGCAAATATACAGGCACAGGAAGGCGGCAGTATTATCGTGATTGCGCCGAATATAGTAAATGCGGGTGATCTTAGCACTAAAAGTGGCCAGGTGATTCTGGCGGCAACAGAAGATAAAGTTTATCTCACGCCATCACAAGATCCGGCGTTGCGTGGTTTTCTGGTCGAAGTTAAAACCGGTGGCTCGATTGAAAATCTGGGTAATATTTTAGCGGAACGCGGAAACATTACGCTGGCAGGTTTATCGATTAATCAAAATGGCGTGTTGCATGCCACCACTAGCGTGTCTGAAAACGGTTCAATTCGTTTACTGGCGCGTCATGAAGCCAGAACCGTTTCGTCATCTCAGGTAAATAAATTAATTCTGGGAGTTGATCTGGATGCCGCTAATACCACTAAATTAAATAATTACATTGTGGCTGGCGAAACCGGTGAGGTTACTCTGCAGCAAGGCAGTTCAACGCTTGTCACCATCGATACCACCGATGAAACTGAAATTACCGATTTACAAAGCATGCAGGCTTCGCGTGTTGAAGTGACCGGTAAAGAGATTACTGTTAAATCCGGTGCGGTTATCGTTGCGCAGGGCGGGCGAGTGGTTAATGAAAAAGATGGCGTGCGCACACAGGTTACCGGCAGTGAAGTGCTGTTACATGCAACTGAAAATGCATTTGAAGCGGCTACTATCGATGGTGATCTGCAAGCAAATGATAACAGTATAATTATTGTAGAAAAGGGTAGCAAAATTGATGTGTCAGGCAATAACGAGGCACAAATTGCAATGCAACGTAATGAACTGGAGGTTACATTAACCGGTAACTTTTTACGTGATGCCCCTCTTCAGCGTGATGGTGTCGGACGAAATGAAAATGTGACCGTAGACATTCGAGAGGGAACACCGCTGGGTGATATAAGTGATTTAACATCATCAACCATTAAGCGGGGAATTAATGAATTATCTGCTGCCGGTGGCAGCATTGACATCATTTCAAGGGGCGGTGTTCTGCTCGAAGAAAACAGTGAACTGGATATTGCTGGTGGTTCTATTGCTTATCTTGATGGCTTTATTAACAGCAGTTTACTTTTAACCGATACCGGGCGGGTGATTGATATTGCCGATGCGGCCCCAGGCCTGCTTTACTCGTCCATCTATGGGAAACTGGTGGTGGACTCAGAGCGCTGGGGCAAAGCGGCACGTAAAGAATGGTCTATTTTTGGTGGAAGCAGAAACGGTAGAAAACGTTTTTATCAGGGCTACACAGAAGGCAAGGATGCAGGCAGGGTTAACATAAAAGCACATGCGGCAATAATCGATTCAACATTGGTTGCGGGCAGTGTAAATGGATCAGGGCAACGCGATAGTTCGCAGCGAGCATCCGCAGGTGAACTCAGTATTGAAATTGGAAGGTCGACTGATACGCAGGGTCAGTCCATCGCCTTAAACGACGACACCATAAAAAATGCTGAGACGCAGCAGGACATAAAAAACTATTTTAGTAGTGCTGATTTTGATGCGATTGAAGCGCGCAAAACATGGCAGCTGGATTTAGATAATGCATTGACCCATGGCAGTGGTATTTCTAAATTAACCTTAAGCACAGCCGGCGATATTGTGGTTAATGAAACCGCAGATCTAAATTTAACCGGTGGGGGAGAACTGACGTTAAGCGGTCAGTCAGTTGCCATTAACAATCATATTCGAATTGATTCCGGAGAAGTCGAGGTCACAGCGTTAAACGGTGACCTGCTAGTGAATGGCATTATTGATACCAGTGGTAACTGGGTGAATGATACAGAGTTTGTTCCTGAACGTGATTTAAACCGCGCAGTCAATTTAAATGGCGGCAGCATTGAGCTGGCACTCAAAGGCAGTAATAGAGGTGAATTATTATTGGCCGATAGTATGTTAAAAGCCAATGGTGGAGCCTGGTTGAAGGCCAGTGGCGAGATGTTAGTGGGGGAAGGTGGCAGCATTAAAATGGCCGTATCTGATAACAATAGTAGCGCAGCGAATATTGAGTTAGGTGAGTTTGAAGCGTATAGCGCAGCGCGTGGTGGCAGTTTATCGATAAGCGCAAATAAATTAAGTATTGCCAGTGAATTTAATACCAGTGCAGCAGATACAGGCGAGTTACAGTTTACCCCCGAGTTTTTTACTCGCGGTGGATTTTCAGATTATGAACTCATTTCAAATGCAGATGATATTACGATTTATGAAAATACAATTATTTCGCCCACCACAGATTCCTATGTTTTCAATAACAATATAAATTCACAAAAAAGCGCCGATAGTTTATCGAACATATCCGAAATAAAACGCCTGGATACTTATGCCGCACCCACAACCAGTTTAACCTTAAGCGCAAATCAGAGAGGACCAAATGAAAAAGGTGAAGGTCTGATAATGAATGACACCGCAATATTAAATATGACTGCGGGCTCTAATGTCAATTTAACAGCGGTTAATAATTTAATTATACAGGGTGATATTTACACGGCCGGTGGCGATGTAAGTTTAAGTTTGAATACTGCGACTACGCCCTATAGCGCAAATTCCGGAATCTGGTTGGATGGCACAATAAAAACTAATGGAAATCTGAATCAGCAGGGTGAGTTTGCGGTAAGTACCTTATTGAAAAATGTTTCAAATGATCAGGGGCTAATAACCGGACGTGTGCTGGCGGCGGGCGATGTGAATTTCATTGCCAATAGCGGTTATATTATTACGACAAAAAACAGTGAAATAAATACCTCGGGGAGTGATTATGATTTAGATTTACCTGTAGAGGTGGTTGATAACACAGTGGTGGAATATCAGCGCCAGGCAGTAAGTAGTGATGCAGGGAATATTAATTTTACAGCGGCGGAAGGCATGTATCTACAGGGTGATTTACAGGCCCATGCTGCGAATGTCGATGGTGCCTCGGGGGGGAAGTTAAATGTTGAGTTTGATCTGGGTAAACGTAGCAGTGATGCGAATAGAGTTACCAAAAATAGCCGGGAAATTCATATACGACAATTACTTGATGATTTACCCGATGATTTTTTTGTAATACAGAATATGCAAGCACCGTTACAAAACTCAATCGTGACTGATATTAATGATGAACATATTGGTAAAGCCTGGTTAAGTGTTGAAACGATAAACAATTCGGGAGTTGATCGCTTACGGTTAAAATCGGCAAATATTAAAGATGGCGGATTAACGGCACAAAATACCGCTGCGATTATATTTGAAGACAATATTGATTTGCAGTTGTCGCAGAGTCTTGAACTGATAGCACCGATTATACGGGCACAAAACGCCTTAACTATTGAAGATTTACCGATACAAAATCAGGTCAATTTATCCGCTGCGTATGTACTGGCCGGGTCAGTAGTGGATTTCGCACCACATAAAGATGTTATGGCAAGTGCAGGTAACGCCTCGTTAAATATTACAGCGGGCATCAATGGTAATAATGGCTTACTGGAAATAACCGGTGATTTATATTTTCAGGGTATCGCCGATTCAAATTTATCGAGCGCAGGCGATATTCGTTTAAGGGGTGTCATTCAAGGCTTTATAGAATCGAAAAAGTTAGCGGGCTCTTTAAATGCACAAGATGAAATGAATTTACAAGCCGAACAAGTTTATTCGACAACTCTCAGCGAGTTTGACATATCCCTAAACGGCGATGAAAGCGCAACACTGAAAATTGAAGCTGGTGCTGAGGCTGCATCCGTTTTATCTGCGGGTAGTGTGCTGAGTTTAAATGCGCCGATCATTCAGCAGCTAGGTGTAATTAAAGCCCCGCAGGGGCAAATTAATTTTAATGCCAGTCAGCAACTTATTTTTGGTGATCAAAGTATCACCTCGGTATCGGCAGAGGGGAAAATTGTGCCCTTTGGTTATACTAAGGGTGAAGAGCGCTGGGTTCATCCATTTGAAAGTGATGTTCGTTATTTAAACGATATTACAGCAGCACCAGAGAAAAATATTATTGTACAAAGTGAGAATATAAAAATTTCCGATAGTGCTGTTTTTGACGTTAGTGGCGGTGGTGATTTAAGTAGCTGGGAGTTTGTTCCAGGCCTGGGGGGATCGGTCGATACGTTGTTAACCGAAAATGCCAATGGTGCATTTGCAATTATCCCATCTAACCCGACTTATGCGCCCTATGATTATTTAAACTGGTTGGGTGAAGAAAATATTAATGTAGGTGATCAGGTTTATTTAGCCGGTAAAAGTGATTTGGCTGAAGGTCTTTACACAATTTTACCCGCACGTTATGCCCTATTGCCCGGTGCGCATCTGATAACACCCACTGGTGAAACCCAACTGCTGTCTCAACAGTTTAGCCGACTCGATGGCACACCGATTGTAGCCGGTCAGTTTAGAGTCGCCGGCACCGATGTGCACGATAATTTATGGAGTGGTTTTGTTGTTGAAACATCCAGTCAGGTACGTCAGCGCTCTGAATATTTTGAAACCACCGCTAGCCAGTTTTTCCGCGAAGACAGTTTGCGCAATAATACGCCTCTGCCATTCATGCCAGAAGACGCCGGCTCTTTAAGTCTTCTTGCGGGCAGCGCGCTTGAGTTATCAGGCATATTGCGAGGTAGTGCGGCAACGGCTGAATTTAAACTGGGTAAAGATATTTATAGTGTTCAGGGCAGAGGCTCGTTATTAAATATATCAGGCAATAATTTACGTGTTGTGAGCCATGCAAATATTGCGGCAAATAATGCAGCCAATAATTTAACTAATGGTGATGTGAATGGCGAAAGCGTTATTAAAATTGTCGATTCACAATTAAATGCATTTGGTGCTGACAGCATATTACTCGGTGGCAACCGAACACGTGGTGAACAAGGTGTAGAAATTAGCACCGTCGCAACGGATGTCAGCATAGCTGAAAATGCAAATTTAACATTACCAGAATTGATAGTGGTTGCTCGCAATACCATAAATATCGAAAACGATGCAAAAATTTCAACTGAAAATTTATCCGTTAGTGAGCTGTCAGTGACTGATCCGCAGTTGAATGTAAAAGGCGATGGTGCGCTGTTACGGGTTTCTGTAAATGAGCAGGTAAGGGTTAATCGTAGTGAAGAATCCGCTAGCCCCTCTGAAGGTTTAATCAATTTAGGGCAGGGCGTCGAGATCAATGCATCAAAATCAATTGTGCTAGACAGTAGTGTTGACGTGGTTTTTAAAAACGATGTAGCCTTGCTAAAATCCAAAGCAGAATTAAAACTTAATGGTGGTGATTTAACGCTGGGATCAAGTAAAATTTCAATTGGTGATTTTACGGATCTAAATACCATTGCAGGTGTGAAATTCACCAAAGCTGAACTGGAAGCCATGGATGTCAATAACCTGGTGTTAAGCAGCCGCAATGGCATAGATTTGTATGGCAGTATTGAACTTGATTTAAACAGTATTGAACTGGAAGCGGGCAGCATCAATGCCTTTTTAAACGAGGGTGATGTCTTTTCAATTAATGCAGCTGAACAAATAATTTTAAGTAATGCATCTGCATATCAACCCGGTGATTTAAATACGAATTCAGCGGGTAAGCTGCAATTGGCTTCGCGCAATATTCACCTGGCGAATGGAAAAATAAATGCAGCGGGTATGAGTGACTTAAGTTTAACGGCCAGTGAAAATATTGTAGTGGCAGGTGAAGGGGTATTTGAATTTAACAATGCGGGCAATGTTTTACTGGATGGTCGCATCACCAGTGCTAGCCGTGCTAATTATATTATTGACGTTCAACTTGCTGACCTTTTAATTCAACGCAGCTCAGCAGATTTGATAAACATAAATGAAGCAGTAGGCGGGAAACTCAACATCAGGGCCGACTCGCTGACCCATGCGGGGCAAATAGAGATGGCTTCGGGGTATCTTGGTTTAAGTTCAGTGGGTGAAGATGCAGACCTGATTTTAACCGAGCAATCGGTGATTAATTTGAGTGGTTTTGAACGCGATTTTGCAGGGCAATCTGTTTACACCCCTGGTGGTTCTCTTTCGTTAAATTCTACTACAGCGGATATACAAATGAATGAGGGCGCTTTAATTAACCTTTCTTCAAGTGCTAATGCAGGTGCGATTAAGTTAACGGCAGCCAACGGAGCCATCAATTTAAAGGGCACGTTACAAGCTGCATCCGGTGATGATTTTAGTTCAGCCAGTTTTGCCTCACAGAGTTTAACGTTTGATAATCTGACCGTCATTAATCAGCAATTAAATACGGATTTTAATCAGCGTCGACATATTCAAATTGGGGCAGGTGATATCAATCTGGCAGAAAACACATCGATCATAGCAAAGGATGTTTTATTGCAAACCGATAATGGCTTAATTAATCTGCTGGGAGAAATTGACGCCAGCGGTGATAAAGGCGGGCGAGTTTATCTGGCTGCACAGAAAGCGGACGCATTAGAAACCGATGTACTGGTTAATCTGGCAGGCCGTATAAATGCAAGCGCAGACGATGTTAGCTCAGAAGGTGGGGATGTATTTATTGAGTCGCGTGGTAATGGCTTAATTAATGTGAATGGAATAATTGATGTTACAGGTGGGTCTGAAAATCGCGGTGGAAAAATTACGATTCGCACTCCAAGATCGGCAGCAAATGATGATATTAATTTAAACAGTTTGGCAGTTGATAATTTAACGGGTTATCGGCGTTTAGATATTGAAGGCTATAAATCGTATTCAATCAATAACGTAATTGATGTTTCAAAATTTTCACTGACGGGTGAATATGGCGCTGAAGCGAATAGCTTTATGCAAAATTCTGAGCGCATTAAAAGCCAGCTCGGGTTGGCTACGCAAACTAATGTTCACTTAAAAGCCGGAATTGAGCTAAGTAGTGAAAGCGATATTACATTGGAGACAGGTCTGGATTTACAGGGTTTACGTTTTGGTGATGAAGTTGGTGTATTAAGTCTACGTGCAAAGCAGAATATTAATTTAAATGCCAGCTTGCAGGATGGGTTTGATGTTTTGGGTAATGTGCATGCATTGCAGCGTGGTGAAAGCTGGTCATTTAATCTGGTGAGTGGGACTGATTTAAATGCGGCGTCAGTCAATTCAATTTCGTTAAATACTGAACAGGCATCAGCCGATATTATTCTGGTCGAAAATACATTATTACGCACCGGCACCGGCGACATTAACATGTTGTCCACAGGCGATATAACGATGGGGCCTGATGCCGCTATTTATACTGGTGGGCGACGTGGACAGGAGCTGAGTATTTATCAGGTAATAGAAGGGCGAAGAAGTAGCTTTCGTTTTATTGATAAACAGATACTGGCAGGCTTAGAGTTTCCTGAAAACGGCGGCGATGTTTTTATAAAAAGCGGCGGTGATTTAAGTGCGCCACAAAGTAGTTCTTTATTGGTGACCGACTGGCTATACCGAATTGGGCCGAATTACACTAGTTCACCAACAGAAGGTGATCTTCCTAATATGACCGGTGTTGGCTTTGCGGCTTTCACCAGTGGTATTGGCGCACTCGGTGGCGGTGATATTGATATTGAAACTGCGGGTAGTGTAATTAATGTGGCCGTGTCAGTACCCACAATTGAAAAGTATATCGGTGAAGTTGAGGTCACGCTGGTGGGTGGTGGGCTTGTGTCGAGTTATAATTTTACAGGCGCACAAACTGAAGTGACAGGTAATGGTGATATTAATGTGCTAGCCGAAAATAATATTATGCAAAGTTTATTCTTCAGTGCTAACGGTAATATTGATATAAATGCCGGTGGGAATATTGGTGACTCAACGGATGATTCAGGTATTTATCTGGTGACTGGCGATACTCAGGCCAATGTATTTTCCGCCGGTGATTTGATTTTTCAGGGTGTAACGACAACGAACTTATTACCTTATAGTCAGCAGCAACAAAATTTGTTAGGGGGGATAGATGTTGGGGTACAAAATTTTGCAAACTACTATTCAAATTTTGGTGAAAACTCGGCTGTTGCGTTAACTGCATTAAGTGGTGAGATTGAAATTAGAAATCAGGCCGAAAATGTTTTTTCAACGGTTGTTGGTAATGGTGATTATACCGGTGCGTTAAGTATTTATCCGGGGGAACTCTTAGCCACTGCAATAGACGGTAGCTTGAATCTTAAAAGTAATATTACTCTCTATCCCTCATCATCTGGAGGTATTTCGTTGCTAGCACAAAATGACATCACTGCTTTTAATAGTGGTTCTAATACAGTAATAATTAATATGTTTGATATCGCACCGGAAGACTTGCCGTCAAAATTAAATTCAGTTAAGGAGGCAGATAAATTGATTGATCCAGCTGAAGATCAACGGAGTAATCGTTTGTTACATATTGATGACGAAATGCCTTCACGGTTTGTGGCGAATACAGGAGATATTTGGGCCGTTGATATAAAAAATGTATTTAAAATTATCACTAATGAACAAACGGAATTATATGCGGGGCGTGATATACGGGGTATAGATTTAAGCATTCAAAATACTGCTGAAAATAACATCAGTACAATTGAGGCGGGCAGGGATGTTCGCCACATTAACGGTAAGCAGTTTGACGTCCCAGGCGTGGTAAATAAAATAGAGATTAATGGTCCAGGTGAATTACATGTACTGGCGGGGCGTGATATTAATTTGGGAGACCAGGGTGGAATTGTGGCATTGGCTAATAGTGTTAACCCTTTACTGTCCAGTGAAGGTGCCGAGTTAATCGTTATGGCTGGTTTGGGTGATCAGGCTAATAATTATAATGGATTTATTGAGCGTTACTTTAACGAAGACACTGAGTACGCAAATACATTATTAAATTTTATGAAAAATAAAAATGTAAGTGTAGAAAATTTTCAACAGGCGCTAAGTGAATTTAAATTGCTAGAAGAAAAACAACAACGCAGTTTTATCGTGTCGGCATTTTCAAATGAATTAATTCAATCCGCGACCCGTGCTGCAAAAGAACAAAACAATGCACCTGAAGTGGATGATGGTGAGTTGCTGGGATACACCCAGGGACTGGATGCAATTGATGTACTGTTTCCGGGAACCATTCAGTCCATAGATGAAAGTGTTGATGGTGAGCTCACTGGCGGTGACTTAATTGTAACGGGTGGTAAACGTTATTTAGTGCCAGATATTAATGCGGCGTATAGCGGTAATATTTCAATGGTGGCCAGTACCATTCAAACGCAGGGTAATGAAGCGGATATTTCTATACTGGCCCCGGGTGGTTTGTTAAATGTGGGTTTATCGATTGCAGATGATGGCACGCAAGTTGAAAAAGGTATTATTACTAAAGGCGATGGAAATATCAGTTTGTTTACGCAGGGTAATATTGCGGTGAATCAGTCGCGGGTGCAGTCGCTTAATCAGGGATTTATTTCCGGCTGGTCAACCAAAGGCGATGTGGATGCGGGTAAAGGGGAAAAATCGGCGCTAGTGATTCCGCCGCCCAGAACGGTAATTGATCCTGAAACCGGTGCGTTGACACAGGTGTTTGATGTGGCGGTGCAGGGTAATGGTATTCGCTCTGCCTGCTCTGATGTTGATTGCTTATCCGCGGAAGAGTTTAAGCTAATCGCAGCACAAACCGATGATGTTGAATATCTCAATAGTCTAAAGCGCCCGGGTGATGTCACCCTTGCTGCACCGGCAGGTGTCATTGATGCCGGTGATGCGGGTATTCGATCCGGTGGCAACTTGATTTTAGCCACCGACACCGTACTTAATGCGAACCAGATATCGGTGGGCGGTGACTCAACTGGCGTGCCAGTAGATGCGGGTGCGCTGGGGGTTGATCTGGGTGGACTGGATGTGAATAGCGCAAGTGATGATGCGGCAAGTGAGCTGGTCGCCACGGATGCGTCAGATCAGTTTGGTGCGGGCAGTATCGCGATATTGCAGGTTGAGGTGATGGGTTTGAGTGGCGAGTCAGAAATTGCGCCAAACAATGTGCCGGAAAAAGATAAACGTGAGAAAAATAGTTCGAATAAAAAAGCAAATACGAACAAGCCACAAGATGCGCAAACTGGCATACAAAAAAATAATGAAATAAAATCTGAAAAAAGTGCCGAATTGACAATGAATATGTAGGTTCATTTGTTCTCACCAGGCTTCATCTGGCCGATTCGTCTATTGGAGACAATATACTCTGACGGTAGGCAATGACTTGAACTAGCCAGTAGCGGAAGGTCAAAGTCAGAAGCTGTTTACCGCAAATAAACGCAAAACACGCTAATAAAAGCAAAAGCATTATTTGTTATAGTGCGCCGCAGGCGCACTATAACCAAAAAACATTTGCGTACATTCGCGTTTATTCGCGGTAAACAGCTTCTGCTTTTAAACGTTCGCTTCAGGGGGTTTTGAGACTCCCACCCACTCAATTCCTTAATAATCTCGTCATATCTACATCACTTTTTCGTCATTTAAACGTTCAATAATACGCGCATCTAAAATGTTGAACTGGAACATCTCCCATGCGCGTAAGAAATCTATTGTTTTTATTGTGTTTAATTCCCGGACTGGCGCATGCCTGGTGGAATGAGCAATGGCCTAACCGTGTAATTATTGATGTTAACTCCCAGAGTCTGGCGAGTATGGGTAGTGATGCGGTTAAGGACTCAAGCATTTTATTGCGTTTGCATACGGGAAATTTTGCAGACTTTTTCTACTTTAATCAGGACGTGTCTGATTTACGCATCATTGATGCGGATGATAAAACCCCGCTTAAATTCCATATTGAAAAATTTGATTTAATCAATCAGTTAATGTTTGTGTGGGTAAAAATGCCTTCACTTTCCAGTGCCGATAAAAATAAATTTATCCACATGTATTACGGTAACTCGCAGGCCGTTACCGCCGATGATAAGGCGGGAAGTTTTGATGTTAACCAGGTGGCAGCCTTTCATTTTGATGGATCAAATAATGTGCTGCTAGACAGTTCGGCCTATTCGCAGAAAGCCGAATTAATTAATACTGAGCGTCTGCCGGCTTCTTTAATTGGTGCGGGTATAAAAATGCAGGGCCAGTCATATATTAAGTTGGTTTCATCACCTGCCTTTCAGTATTTGCCCGGTAAAGGGTTTGCTTTTTCTGCCTGGGTAAAACCCATGGGGTCACAGCAAGATGCCTGGATATTTAATCATCAAACTGAGCAGGGTAATTTGGTGCTAGGGATAGAACAATCCGGTTTATATGCTAGCTGGAAAAGTGCTGAAGGTGAAATTTATAAAACCGCGGCAACTGCACCGTTAACACCCGATAGTTGGCAACATATTGCGTTAAATATAGATGAGCAACGGATAGCGGTTTTTGTTAATGGCATAGAAATGGCGTCGCTTAATCACGCATTACCCGCTTTCAGTGCGGGCTTAATCACGCTGGGGGGGAATGCAGAGCAGCATGGCTTTATCGGTGAAATGGACGAGCTGGCAATTTCATCTGTGTCGCGTGCACCGCAGTGGTTTGCATTGATAACAAAAAATCAGGGGCAGGCAGCGAACCTATTAAACTTATCTGAGCCAGAGCAAGCAGGTGGTGAAGGTGGCGTGTCCTATTTTGCAACCATCTTAAAAGGCGTGTCATTAGATGGCTGGGTTGTGATTGGCGCATTGATGTTAATGGCGGCGGCGAGCTGGTTAGTGATGGTGAGTAAAGTGATTATGGTTCGCCGCATGACGATTGATAATGTCGCGTTTATGAATGATTTTCATAAACTCAATATAGGTGAAACAACAGCACTGGACGCTGCCAATGATGAACAGGAATTTGGTCAATCTGATTTCATGAATGTGGTGTTTGGTAAGCATGATCATTACCAGAGTTCACCTAATTATCATTTATATCATCAGGCGGTTCACGAATTAAAGCAGCGCGTAGGAAATTCAGTGGGTGCTCGTGCTTCAAATGTATTATCGAGCCAGTCAATCAGTGCGATTCGTTCTACGCTAGATGCATCATTGGTGCGCGAAAGCCAGAAGTTAAATAACAAAATGGTGCTGCTAACCATCGCCATTGCCGGCGGCCCGTTTCTGGGTTTATTAGGCACGGTGCTGGGCGTCATGATTACGTTCGCTGCTATTGCCGCATCGGGAAATGTTGATATTAACGCAATTGCGCCAGGTGTATCGGCGGCACTAATGACCACGGTTGCCGGCTTAATCGTCGCCATTCCTGCGCTCTTTGGTTACAACTATTTAAGCGTGCGCATCAAGGATTTGATGTATGAAATGGATGTTTTCGTGGATGAATTTATTACAAAAATTGCTGAACTGCATAGCTAGGCGTTGAATAAAAATGGCTCTTAAACTCGACCACAAACCTTACGATGATTTAAATGTAACACCCATGCTGGATGTTGCGTATGTATTGCTGATTATTTTTATCATTATGACCACCGCCACGGTGCAGGGCATTATTGTTAACCTGCCAAAGGCCAGCACGACGCCGAGTTTGTCAAAACCACAAACTAAAGCGGTGACGATTACTCAGGACGGCACCATATATCTGGATACCTATCCGGTGAGTCTGGATGAGCTGGAGTCTTTACTGCGTCAGTACAAAGCCGTTAATCCGCAGCTGCCGGTGGTGATAAAAGCCGATGCGCTGATTCAGTATCAGCGGGTTGTGGATGTGCTGGATATTATGGGACGGCTGGAAATTTCGCAATTAGGCCTGGTTACAAAAAAGCTAGTTAAATAATTTTATGTCATCTGCAAAAAAAAAATCGTGGGCACGATTGTTGCCGACGCTGGTTAGCGTTATTGCATTAGGTGTAACGATTGCATTGTTTTTCATGCTGAAGAACTGGATAAACACAAGCGAAACGGTTGCGCCGAGAAAAAATCATATTGTAAAAATTTTTGCACCGCCGCCACCTCCTCCTATACCTGAAGAGGACCCTCCAGATCCTGAAGTCGAAGAAGAGCTGGAAGAACCAGAAGATGAAATTGCGGATGAGGTACCCGAAGAAAGTGAACCAGCGGGTGCCGATTTAGGGGTTGATTCTGATGGTGGCGCTGGCACAGATGGCTTTGGCTTAATCGGTCGTAAAGGCGGCAGGGGATTGCTCGATGGTAGCCCGTTTGCTTATTACGAAGGTTTGATGGTGAGCGAAATTCAGGATGTGCTGGCTGAAATTGAAGACCTAAAGTCTGATGAATATAAATTTAGAATTAAAATTACGGTGACGTTTGATGGCACGGTTGAATCTATCAAATTAGTAAAGTCTACCGGGAATAAAGATAAAGACAGAATGTTATTGAGCGCATTAATGCGGTTTAAAAAATTCAGTCAGATGCCGCCGGGGAAAATGCCGCCGGTGGTAGATTTAAGAATAACCTCAAGTATATAAAAGGTCGGAAATGAAGTTAGTTAATTTAAGTGCAGGTTTAATAGTTGCATTGAATATTTCAGTAATTTTTTTAGCGAGTTTTTCAGTGTTTGCGGCTGATGTGGAAGCTGAAAAAATACCGCAAGTGGAATTAGAAAACATGCCGGTACTGAGTAGTATGGACGTGATTAATATTCTGGTTAAAGAAGGTGTTATCACTGAGCAAAGAGCACAAGCACTAATTCAATCGATTGCTGTGGATAAATCTGAAAATAAAATTAAAGCAGATAAAAAATCCCATAAAGGTGAAACCCGGCTGGATACAAAAATTGTTCGAGTGCCTTATGTGCCCAATTATGTCAGTCAACAAATTCGAGATGAAGTGCGTTTAGGTTTACGTGAAGATGTGGTAAACGATGTCATTGGCCAGGCAAAACATGAACGCTGGGGCGTGCCCGGAGCATTACCCGACTGGGTTAATAGAATAAAATTTAAAGGTGATTTTAGATTGCGCTATCAGGGGGATTTATTTGCCGATGGTAATGCGGAGCCGTTTAATATTTATGTTGATGCACAAAAAGTTAATGATGAGCGTTCATTTCAGGCTGATCCCTCATTTTTTCATAATATAACGGAAGACCGACATCGTCTCCGTGCACGCATTCGTTTAGCGATGGATGCAAAAATTACCGAAGGCACAAAAGTCGGTATGCGAATTTCATCAGGAAATTTAAATGATCCGGTGTCAACTAATCAAACGTTGGGAAATAGTTTGGCGCCTTACCAGCTCGTGCTCGATCGTATGTTTATAAAAATGGAATCAGAGTATCAAGGCCATACATTTTTGGGTGGGCGCATGCCAAACCCATGGGTCAGTACTGATTTAATTTGGGATAAAGATTTAAATTTTGATGGACTGGCATATAAATATCGTCCGTTACAGTCCGATAATATGTTCGACGAAGATCGGGTGTTTGATACCTTTGTTAGTTTTGGTGTTTTTCCGTTGGATGAAATTGAGCTGTCATCAAATGATAAATGGCTGTTTGGATTTCAAACCGGATTAAACTGGACGTTTAATAGTCAGAGTAAGTTGGACATTGCACTGGCCTATTATGATTACACTAATATCGAAGGGGAACGAAATTCTGCAGACAGTAACCTGTTAGATTATACCGCGCCGGATTTATTGGGGACGGGAAATACGGTGTTTGATATTTCAAATAATACGGTCGATCCCGAAGATATTTTGTTAGGCTTAGCCGCTGATTACACGCTGGTTGATTTGCTGGTTAAATATAAAATTGCTCAGTTCGCACCGATGAACGTAGAGATGGTGATGGATTACGTAAAAAATATTGGCTATAAGCAGGCGGATGTCATTGCGCGTGCGGGAGGTGAAGACGGTTTGTTCCCCATCTATGGCAATTCGGATGGCGAAGCAAGGAATACCGGTTACCAGGTTAAATTAAAAGTGGGTTGGCCGACATTAAAACAACGTGGAAACTGGCAGGCTTCTATGGCATTTAAATATCTGGAACGTGATGCGGTTGTAGATATCTATACCGATTCAGATTTTCGGGGTGGTGGCACAGATGTTCAGGGTTATATTTTACAGGGAAAATATGCCTTTGATGATAATTCATGGGCGTCACTTAAATTTATTAGCGCAGATGAAATTGATGGTGCGCCCTATGGGCGAGATACGATTCAACTAGATTTGGTTACGGTATTTTAAGTGTTTAACAGGTGAGAAATATGAAAATTTTTAAATCTGCTTTTTTGTATTTTGTTGTGCTTTGTGTATTGCCAGCCATGACATATTCGGCTCAGGTATATTCAGCTCAGGCAAATAAAGACGCCCTGGCTAAGGCGCAGTTTATGCTTCGTCAGATGAATGCAGAGTTAAATCAGTTGAGGGCGAGTAAACAAAAGTTACTGGCTGAGAAGTCACAACTCGAGAAAGACAGTGCCAGATTGCAAAAAAAATACGATAAATTAACTCGGAAATCAGCTAATAATAAAACGGCTTTTAAGGGTAAGTTTTCAGATTTAACGCATACATATAATGATGAAATTTTAGCGCACGCAGAAACGCAAAAGCAGCTGACACAATTAAAGTCTGAAAAAGAAAATATAACGGAAATAGCTAATCAGCAAATTCAGAAAATTGAACTTTGCGTAGCTAACAATAAAAAGTTGTTTGATATTAATCAGAATTTACTGGTTAAATTTGAAGATAAAGGCGTTTGGGATAGTATGGTTCAGGCCGAACCTTTTTCGAAGTTAACTCAAGTTGAAATAGAAAATTTGGTAGATGATTATCAATATAATATGGATAACCTTCGTGTTAAGGCAGATATGTGATTCCGCAAGTATTCGTGTAGCGGTTAACTAAATAATCCAGGAAGAACCTGATAAAAAATCTGGAAGAAAATAAGATGAGTGTAATTAAATATATGAAAATACTGTTGTTGATTGTTTTGTTATCGGCGCTTGCTGCCTGTGGAGGAGCCGAGGCCAGAAAAGCTAAATATCTGAAAATGGGTAAGCAATACCTGCAACAGAACAACCTTGAAAAAGCCCGGCTTGAATTTAGAAATGTTTTGCAGATAGACCCTAGGTCTTCGCAGGGATATTTTTATATGGGGCAGGTTAATGAAAAATTTAAAGATTATCAAAAAGCCCTGGGTAATTATAATAAAGCCATAGAGTTGAAAGAAGATTATGTTGATGCCATGGTGGGTGCTGCCAGAATTTATTTGATTGCCGGTGTTGTTGATAAAGTCCTAACCTTATCTGCGAAGGCCTTAAGTTTTTCTGCGAATAATATTGATGTGCTTGCGGTGCGTGCGGGCGCTCTATATCAGACTGATAAAAAAGATCAGGCTATCGCTGATCTTGAAAATAACCTGAGAGTAGATCCAGATCATCTGGCAAGTTTGTCATTGCTTTCGCGTATTTATCTGGCGACCAATCAGGTTGAAAAAATTCAGCCATTACTGATTGCTTCGCTGGACAGAAATCCAGTAAATATTAGCCTGATTGTTTTGCTGGTGCAGTTGTACAGTGATGATAATCAGTATGAGCATGCAGCGTCACTAATGGAAAAGTTAATCAAGCTTAAACCTGAAACCTTATCTTATCGCTTAAGGCAGGCGTACCTGTTGGATAAAACAGGCGACAAAGAACAGGCTCTATTTGTGTTGCAAAAAGCAGTTCAGGATTTGCCTGAAAATATGTTAGCGAAAAGAAATTTAATTCAGTACACAGCAGAAAATATCAACGTTGAACGTGCGCAACAAACGCTGGAAAAATTTATAAAATCTGAAAATACTCCCGAGTTACAACTGATTTCGGCGACACTTTATATTAAGTCCAAAGATCTCAAAAAAGCACAGTCCATATATCGTGACGTGATTCGGTTATATGGTAATGAAGCGGTGGCGGTTAATGCGCAATATGCGCTGACGCGATTATTATTAAGTGAAAACAAAAAAGATGAAGCAGAAGAAGTATTGGCAGCGTTGCTGAAAAATAATCCTGATCACAGTGATGGCTTAATTCTGCGTGGCACGCTGGCATTGGCTAAAAAGGACGCGACGGGTGCCATTTCTGATTTTAGAACAGTGCAAAAAGATTTGCTTGATTCCACCAGGCTGATGGCATTGCTGGCCGATGCCTATGTACTGGATGGGCGAGTTGGACTGGCACAGGAGCAGCTAAAGCGTTTATTACTGATTGAACCAAAGAACGCGAATGCACGTATGGTTCTGGCAAAAATGTATTTCCAGCAAAAACAGTTTGATAATGTATTAGAGCAGCTTGCCATTGTTTTACAAATTTATCCTGCCAACCCACAGGCGCAAGAGCTGCAGTTTAAAGCGTATCTATCTTTGCGTGATTATGCGCAGGCGACTCAACTTGCTCAATTGATCGAAAAACAACAGCCACAAAGTGCGCTCGGCTTGTTTTATCAAGGTCTGGTTTTACAGGCACAGAATAAACTACCTGCCAGCCTCGAACGTTTTGATAAAGCACTGCTGGTGACGTTGGGTGCGGCTAAGCCATTGGGCGCTTATGTTAGCGTGGCACTTGCAATGAATAAGCCTGAGCTGGCAGAAGCTAAATTAACGTCAATTTTAAAACGCCAGGCAGATAACCTGATTGCACAAAATTTGCTGGGTGAAGTACTCTTAAAACGTAAACAATATTCCGCTGCGGCCAGTGCGTTTGAAAAAGTCATAGAAATAGATAAAACGTGGTGGCTGGCGTACCGTAATCTGGCGGTAGCGCAAATTAACTTGCAGCAACCACAGAAAGCGCTGGAGACGTATCGGCAAGGTTATGAATTAACTCAGCAGTCGGAGCGCCTGCTGGTTTTGTATGCTAACCAGTTGTTGCAGCAGAAAAATTCAGATGAGGCGATTGCAGTCTATGAAAAGCATTTGAAGAAACAGCCGGATTCGAGTCTGGCGGCGAATAACCTGGCGGTACTTCTGGTTGAATACCGTGATGATGAGCCTGCTAAGGCACGTGCGATGTCTCTTGTGAAGCCATTTAAAAAGTCGCATAACGCCGGTTATATGGATACCCTGGGCTGGGTACATTATAAACGGGGGGAGTATGATCAGGCGATTCGCTCGCTGTTAAAGGCGGATGATATTTTACCGCAGCAACCGCTAATTTATTATCATCTGGGCAAGGCTTATCTGGATAAAGGGGATAGGTTATCCGCACATAAATATCTGCAGAAGGTGGCGGATTCATCGGCACAATTCAAAGGGCGTGAAGATGCGCTGCGTATTTTGTCGATGCTGGATAAAGCCTGATATTTAAGGAGAGGGTCAACTTGCATTGCCCTCTCTGTCTTTTCTTCTTCGGCATTATCCTCTCTAATAATTCTCGTTGGTATTAGATTCTCTGGTATCCGTTTTTTTGCTATCACCATCCTGGCGGGCAAGTGGCATCTTAATCAGTTGGCGCGATACGGGCAGTTGTTGCGGACTATTGCGCCAACTCGAATTTGGTTTTTTATTTAACGATTCATTTGGTTAATTCCTCCGCACACCTTATAATATCTGCCCTTTTTAAGGTCCTGTTTTAGCGATTTTGTATTCGTGAGAGGGCTTTTAGTTTAACTTCTGGAATTTATTATGCGCAGTCATTACTGTGGTCAGGTTGATGAAACCCTGGTCGATCAGGAAATAGAATTATGTGGATGGGTTAACCGTCGTCGTGACCACGGGGGCGTGATCTTCGTTGATTTACGTGATCGAGAAGGACTGGTGCAGGTGGTATTCGATCCGGATCGTGCTGAGATGTTTGCGCTGGCCGAGCGGGTGCGTAATGAGTATGTGCTGAAGGTAAAGGGACGGGTGCGTTTACGTGATGAAGCGGCGATTAACACGAATTTAAAGTCCGGCAAAATCGAAGTGCTGGGACTGGAGCTGGAAGTCTTAAATGCCTCCGAGACCCCACCGTTTCAGCTTGATGATCAGGGGGTTCACGAAGATATTCGTTTGAAATACCGTTATATCGACCTGCGTCGCGATGAAATGCAGCAGCGTATGCGCATGCGTTCACAGGTGTCCAGCTTTATCCGCCGCTTTATGGAAGACAACGGTTTTCTGGATATTGAAACCCCAATGCTCACCAAGGCCACACCGGAAGGTGCGCGGGATTATTTAGTGCCTAGTCGTACCCATCAGGGTGAGTTTTTTGCGTTACCCCAGTCACCGCAAATATTTAAGCAGTTATTAATGATGTCCGGCATGGATCGTTATTATCAGATCGTGCGTTGTTTTCGGGATGAAGATTTACGTGCGGATCGTCAGCCTGAGTTTACCCAGGTGGATATTGAAACCGCATTTATGGATGAAAACAGCGTGATGCAAATCACTGAAGATCTGATTCGTGACCTGTTTGCCCATGTACTGGAAGTCGCATTACCCAAGCCATTCCCACGCATGACACATGCGGAGGCCATACAGCGTTTTGGTTCTGATAAGCCGGACCTGCGGATTGATATGGAGCTGGTTGATATCGGTGACCTGATGGAAGACGTGGAGTTTAAGGTTTTTGCCGGTCCGGCCAAAGATCCAAAGGGTCGATTAACTGTATTACGCGTGCCCGATGGCGCGAAACTCAGCCGTAAAGAAATTGATGGCTACACTGAATTTGTCGGGCGCTATGGTGCGAAAGGTCTGGCGTGGATTAAAGTTAATGATGTGGCGGCGGGCCGTGAAGGCCTGCAGTCGCCTATTGTTAAATTCCTGCCGGATGAAGTTCTCGATGAAATTATTAAGCGCAGTGGCACACAAACCGGCGACCTGCTTTTCTTTGGTGCCGGTGATGCGACCATGGTGAGTGAATCCATGGGTGCGCTACGGGTGCAGCTGGGGCATGATTTAAGCCTGATCTCCCGTGAGTGGAAACCCTTATGGGTGGTTGATTTCCCCATGTTTGAATGGAATGAACGTGATGAGCGCTGGAATGCTCTGCATCATCCCTTCACCGCGCCATCGGGCAGTGTAGAAGAGTTACAGGCTAACCCGGGTGAGTGTTTATCCCGTGCCTACGATATGGTACTCAATGGTTGCGAGTTGGGCGGTGGTTCGGTGCGTATCCATGATGCTGCGATGCAGCAAAAGGTCTTTGAAATACTCGGTATCAGTGACGAAGAAGCCAATGAAAAATTTGGCTTCCTGTTAGAAGCGCTGAAATACGGTTGCCCACCACACGCGGGTCTGGCGTTTGGCCTGGATCGCATGGTGATGTTAATGACCGGTGCGAGTTCGATTCGCGACGTGATGGCCTTCCCGAAAACCCAGACGGCGGCCTGTTTGCTGACGGATGCACCTTCGGATGTGTCGGCGGCGCAGTTGAAAGAGTTGAATATTCGACTGCGTAAACCGGTGGGTGAGGGTTAAAAGCCAAATCCCCCTCAATCCCCCTTTTGCTAAGGGGGAGGTTAAGCTCCCCTCTTAGTAAAAGAGGGGCTGGGGGAGATTTTCTTTCAGTCCTTATTTATATCCTGCTATTGATTACTTCGTGTTTTCATTTTCAGAGTTACACAACACCTTCGTTACTCCCTTTTTAACAGGTCTGTAAAGCAATGAGTCAGTTCATTAATTACTTAACGAGCCGACTTCCTTAGCGCTATAGATATTAAGGCGCTAAACCACCATCCGTAACGATCCAGCTATTAGGTGCGTTTGTTAAAACAGCCCTGGCAGTGGTATTTGTGTAGGTGCTATTGCCCGCATCAAATGATATTCCAGTTTGTAAGGTGCGTGCGCTCCAGCCAGTTAGTAGTGCGTCGTAATTTGCAGTTGAGAGGGTTATGTTAGTCATCATGGAAGACATGTCAGTCACGGACGAAACATTCCATGTACCAATGTCTTGATTAAAGGCGGTTGCGTTATCAAATAAGCGACTCATGTTAGTTACGGACGAAACATTCCATGCGCCAATGTTTTGATTAAAGGTTCTTGCACTTAAAAACATAGCTCTCATGTCAGTCACGGACGAAACAACCCATGCGCCAATGTTTTGATTAAAGGCGGTTGCTTGGGTAAACATGACAGACATGTTAGTCACGGCCGAAACATCCCAAGCCCCAATGTCTTGATCAAATGCACTTGCAAATCTAAACATGGAGTACATGCTTGCCACAGACGAAACATTCCAAGCCCCAATGTTTTGATTAAAGGCGGTTGCCTGATTAAACATAAAGGACATGGTAGTCACGGAAGAAACATCCCATGCGCCAATGTCTTGATCAAAAGTTATTGCCTGTGAAAACATGCGAAACATGTTAGTTACAGCCGAAACCTTCCATGTGCCAATGTTTTGATTAAAGGCGGTTGCAGATTCAAACATGTACGACATGTTGGTCACGGAAGAAACATCCCATGCGCCAATGACTTGATCAAAAGTTATTGCCCCAGAAAACAGAGCGAACATGTTAGTCACAGATGAAACATTCCATGCCCTAATGTCTTGATTGAATGCTCTTGCACCTGAAAACATTGAGTCCATATTAGTCACGGACGAAACATCCCAAGCACCAATGTCTTGATTAAATGCAGTTACTGCAAACATGAAGGACATATCAGTCACGGACGAAACATTCCACGTCCCAATGTTTTGATTAAAGGTTCTTGCACTTAAAAACATAGCTCTCATGTCAGTCACGGACGAAACATCCCATGCACCAATGTCTTGATTAAAGTTGTTTGCTCTCCGAAACATCTCACTCATATCAAACACTTGGGATAACCTGGGTACATCCGTTGCATTAATAACAAAAAAGAATGCGTCTTTAAATGCAGATGCCATCGAGGTCCAGTTATTCTCGCCCCATTGCTCAACACTGAGTAGCTTTTGGGTATCGCTGCCGGCAAGAAAATGTGGAAATTCGCCGCTAATGGTTACCGTATAAGTGCCCGCGGTTGCATAAGTGTGGGTAATGTCACCTGTAATATTTGTGTCTACCTGGTTGTCCCCCCAATCTACCTGATAGTTATAAACTAGCGCCACATCGGTTGTGATAGTTATCTCGTTATCAGCACTGGTTCCTGCATTATCTGTTTTCCATGTGGTAACAAAGGGTAATGGCAGCCTGACTTCCACAGTTCGTGTAATGGACGAGGTGTTATTGGAGGCGTCGGTGGCAGTGTAGGACACATTGTATGTGCCCAGTGTTGCGGTATCGACCGCGTCACCCCCAATAGTAACCGCGACTGTGCCATCTATATTGTCATTCGCCGTTGCGCCTGCTTCGGTGTAGCTTTCATTTTGAACTACAGATACCGAGGCATTACCGTTAAGTGTAATCACCGGTGGCGTTGCATCCGGGGTTATCACAACCGAGCGAGTGGCGTTTGCGGTGTTGTTTGCTGCATCGGTGGCGGAATATGTCACGTTATATGTGTCAGGCGTTGCGCTATCCACCGTGTCACCACCGATGGTAACGGTCACGGTACCGTCGGCATTATCATTCGCCGTTGCACCTGCTTCGGTGTAGGTTCCACCTTGTTCAATGCTTACCGATACATTGCCCGTAAGTGTAATAACCGGTGGGGTTGTATCCGGGTTAACAACCACGGTGCGTGTAGCAGTTGCGGTGTTGTTTGCGGTATCTGTGGCAGTGTAAGTTACGTTATATGTGCCGAGTGTTGCGCTATCTACCGTGTCGCCGCCAATGGTAACGGCTACAGTACCATCGGCATTATCATTTGCCGTTGCACCCGCTTCGGAGTAGGTTTCACCCTGTTCAATGGTTAGCGAGGCATTACCGGAAAGCGTAATAACGGGTGGCGTTGTATCAGGGTTAACAACCACCGAGCGTGTAGCCGTTGCCGTGTTATTTGCGGTATCCGTGGCGGTGTATATTACGCTATATGTGCCAAGCGTTGCGCTATCCACCGTGTCGCCACTGATGGTAACGGTCACGGCACCATCTACATTGTCATTCGCGGTAGCGCCTGCTTCAGTGTAGGTTTCACCCTGTTCAATTGCTATTGAGGCATTGCCTGCAAGCGTAATAATTGGTGGGGTTGTATCAGCACCACCGCCACCTCCGCCGCATGCTGTTAAGGTGAAAAAGAGTGCTAAAAAGAGTGTTTTTAAAAAAATCCTGGAGAGTGACATTATTTAAACTTCCTATACTTTATTTGTTATAGCTGAATTGTTTATACAAAATTAGAAGAAGTATATACATCTTCCCTGAAAATTTGAGTTTCATTTGTTAAATATTAGCGTGTGATTATACTGTTGTGAGCAGTGACTGGCTATTGCAATATATTGATTTGTGGTGGCTCATATCTAAATGAACCATATTTGCGACTAGCCTGATTCAAGACTAGCCTATGTTTAATCTATTCATGTTGGCAATGAAAAGATGGTCATTTCACGACAAAGTGCTGTCAATTCGTGACAAAAATCACAGTTTCTTGGGGTGTTGTTTACGCTGTTGAAAGAGTTGAGTATTCGGTTGGGTTAGGCTTAAAAAAACTCTTAAGCTAAATCTCCACAGTAAATCCCCCTCAGTCCCCTTTTACTAAGGGGGAGGCTTTTAGTTCCCCCCTTAGAAAAAGAGGGAGTGAATATAAAGTAATAAT